>Ga0114969_10000630_pt1 | contig 30455 bp, 28 predicted proteins | sample M_130807_MF_Meta_FD_87316 | JGI IMG/M metagenome (GOLD analysis project Ga0114969, IMG submission 87316) | Freshwater microbial communities from Lake Montjoie, Canada to study carbon cycling - M_130807_MF_MetaG | ecosystem: Environmental > Aquatic > Freshwater > Lake | place: Lake Montjoie...
CGCATCGGCGACTTTTGCCCCCGCCTGCGCCTGATCGAGCAAGTCCTTGCTGGTGCCGCCGATGGCAAACAGCTTGTCTTGCCGCTCCGCTTGAACATGCGCGAGGGTCGCTTGCGACTGCTTCTCGGCGAGCTGCGCCTGCAAATTCTGCAATTGCGCTTTGCCGGCATCGACCTTCGCCGCCATCACCGACGAATCGATCTCGGCGAGGAGCTTGCCTTGCTCAACCTCGTCGCCAATTTTCACATACAGCTTTTCAAGCTGACCGGAGACCTGCGCGCCGACATCCACGCTGTTCAGGGGTGTTAGACTGCCGACGGCGGTGACCACGTCTTCCACATCGCCGCGCGTTGCGGTGACGATAACCGGCTCGGGCGTGCTGGTGCTGCTGCCGCCGTAATACCAGTACGCGCCTGCGCCGAGCAGCACACAGAGGATGAAAGCAAGGACCAGCCAGCCACGGCCACGCTTTTTGGGTGGCGCTTTTACCCGGGGGGCGGTGGCCTGGATATTCCGTATCGGACTTTGAACATTCATATCGGCGATCCTGCCAAGCTCAATTTGGTGCAATCAGACTGTCGGAAACAACGATCCCTGTCTAAACGCCCAATTGTCCACATTCGCAGGAATGATGCCACTTACCCGCCTGTTTAGCCGCCTCACTTGAACGGGAGCTGAAAGATCCTCATACTCTATATATTACGTGGACTTAATCATGCTATCTCAAAAGGCCCGTTACGCTCTCCGCGCGCTGTTTCTTTTGGCCAAGCGGCCCATCGGTCAGCCCGTGACGATTGCGGAAATTGCCGCGGAAGCTCGCATTCCACGGAAGTTCCTTGAGCAGATACTTCTCGAACTGAAAAAGCGCGGCATCCTGCACAGCGTACGCGGCAAGTTCGGCGGCTACACGCTTGGGCGTTCGCCGGACAAGATCTCCTTTGCCGAAGTTATTCGCACCATCGACGGGCCGTTGGCGCTGAGCCCCTGCGTTAGCGTGACAGCCTATCGCCGCTGCGACGACTGCGTCGATGAGGCGACCTGCGTATTGCGCAAAGTGCTGCTCGCGGTACGCGACACGACGGCGCACATCCTGGAAAGCCGGACGCTGGCCGAAGGGCTTGATGAAACCGGCACGGTCCCCCAACCCAAACGCACGCGCCAACCGGCCCCTGCGGAGTAAGCGGTTCCCCTTCTTTTTATCCGCGGTTCCGCGAGAACCGATTACTTCGGTAGCGGCTCCAGGCCCGCATGCACAATGGCGGCGCGGGCTTCGGGCGTGCGCATGGCGGCGATGAAGGCGCGGGACCCATCGGGATTGGGCGCGTTTGCAGGAATGGCGACCGTATAATTGGTCGCGTTCTGAACGGCAGGCGGCAACGGCCCGGCGATCTTCACGCCTTTGTTGGGCAGCATCTCGCTGATGAACGTCATGCCGATCTCCGCACGTCCGTCCGCGACGGCGCTCGCAACCTGCGATCCCTGTTGTCCGTACACGACCTTTTTCTCGATCTCGCCGGCGATACCCATGCGCTGAAACAGGCCTTCAAAATAAATGGCCGATGTGCCGCCGGCTTTGGGATCAACCACGGCAACTGAGCGCGCGGACAGCAGCATTTTCTTGAAAGCATCGGCCGACGAAAGATCGGGCGACGGCGCACCTGCCTTGACCGAAACGCCGATGGCGGCGATGGCTAGATCGACACGCGTGCCCGGCACGACCAGATGTTCTTTTTCCATCGCATCCATTCCGGCCGACGACAACAGGATAATGTCCGCCTTCTCGCCGGCGCGCATACGCTTTTGCAGCGCGCCGGTTGTGTCGGCGATGTACTCGATCGTGTGGCCGTTCTTCTTGCCGAAGCCGGCGCCCACTTCCTTGAACGGCTCCTGCATAGAGCCGGCGACAAGCAACTTCATCTGCGCGGCGTCGGCTGCGTTCGCCGCAAACAGCAACACCGCGGAAGCGATCAAGACGTTGCGCATGACGTTCTTCCTTTTCGAATCGGCTTAATGGACCGCCGGTTCGACGCCGGCGGCTTTCAATTTCGCGCGATTTTCCGGCTTGGTCACAAATGCAATGAAGGCGCGCGCCGCCTCGGCATTCGGTGCGCCCGCAAAGACGCCCGCCACATAAAGCTGCGGCTTTTGAAGTGCGGCCGGGAAGGGCACGACCTTGAGATCCTTGTCGGCGACGAATTCGCTCATGAAGGAAAGGCCGAGATCGGCTTCCCCTTTCTCCACCGCTTCACCGACCAGATAGCCCATCGGTTTCAGCGACGCTTTTTTGCGGCTGTCATCGAGGATGCCGAAATTTTTCAGCACGCTTTCGACATAACCCCCCGAAGCCGCCGCTGCGACGGGGTCGGGATAAGAAATATGCCGCGCGGATTGCACCGCCTTCTTCAGCGCATCGGGCGTGGAGACATCGGGCGCCGGCGCATTCCGTTTCACCACGACGCCGAACAGCGAACTGGCGACGTCCTTGCGTGTTCCGGGCGCGAATGCGCCTTGCTTCTCCAGCGTGTCCGCCGCTTCGTCGGAGATGACGATGACGTCGCCTTTTTCCCCGGCCTTCAGCTTGTTCATCACCCCGCCCGTGGTGCCAAGCGAGAATTTCAGCGTGTGGCCGGTCTGATGCGTGAAGTCTTCGCCCAGCTCTTTGAGCGGATCGGCCATTGAGCCGGTAGCAAAGATGGTGAGTTCCGCAGCAGCCGCGGGAGAGATCGCGAAAGCTGTGGCAAGAACAAACGAAAGAAAAAAGCCTTTGCGCATAACAGAAACCTCAGTGGCTCGCGGGTAGAACGGTAAGACCGGCGGCCTTAAACACCGCGCCGCCCGATGGACTTGTCATTGCATTGATAAAGGCCCTCGCGGGCGCGGGATTGGCGCTGCCCGCTGCAACACCGGCGACATAATCCGTCGGGGCTTGGATCGCGTCCGGCAAGGGACCGGCCACCTTCACGCCTTTGTTCGGGGCCAATTCCGCGATGAAGCTGATGCCCAGTTCGGCATCGTGTTTGGCCACCGCGTCGGCGACTTCCGAACCCTGGTTGCGATAGACGATCTTGCTTTTCATCTGGTCGTAAATGCCCATCTTCTTCATCAGGCCTTCGAAATAGGTGCCTGACGTGCCGCCCGCGGCCGGATTAACGTAAGAGACCGTGCGCGCCTTCAGCAGCGATTGCTTGAAGCTGTCCTGCGAGGAGAGATCGGGCGCCGTGCCGCCCGGCTGCATCGCCACGCCGATCAATGCGCGCACCAATGTGGTGCGCGTGCCGGCGGCGACGCGGTTTTCCTTCTCCAGCGAGTCCAGACCCGCGGCTGTCACCACCAGCACGTCCGCTTTCTCGCCGCTTTGCAGCCGTTTCTGCAGAGCGCCCGTGGTGTCAGAGACATAGGTCAGCGTATTGCCGCTGGCCTTGGCGAAATCGGCGCCGATTTTCTTGACCGTCTCGGTCATCGCGCCGCCGACGAAGACTTTCAGCTCAGCGGCGTCCGCCATTGAAATCTGCGACACCACGAGCAGAGCCGCGACGGCCGCTCCAAGAACTTTGCTTTTCATAATCCCTCCCCAGCCGGGGTACCCCCGGTTTCTTCCCTCTTTTATCAGTGTTTCCGCCCAAAAGCGCGCCGTCGCGAATTAAGCATTTTATCAGAATGTCTAGGGATGCAGTAGAGGTGGAGGGGCTTGCGACGGCACCTCCGCGAGCGGGTCCGGAGCAGGACATGAGGGTTTTCGGGCATACATAAGCCGGCACCGACGCGAGTTATCGCTCGACGGCTTATTTGGATGCGTCCGACTCCAAATATCTGAAAATTGAAAGCTACACGCTCATCAATCTGCGCGCGGGTCTTATTTACCTCGGGCAATTGGGAGTGCGTCGTCTGGGCAAAGAACGTCTTCGACATCGACACGCACTACTTCCAGTACCTGCAAGCACAGACCGGCAATTCCGGCGCTGTGGTTGGTCTTCTCGGCGACCCGCGTACCTATGGCGTGACCGTTCGCCTGAAGCTCTGAACACGCGAAGATGAGGCGTGAGCCTGATCGTGGCACGCGAGCTGTACAATTGTGTGTGACGCAAAGGCTCCGCTTGCCCGGCAAAATGCGGCTGCGGTTCGGATTTCCGCAGTGTTTCTGGATGCGCGCTGTCCGGCCGAAAAGGTGCTGTCCAGCAACAGTTTAGGAACTTGTGTTCCCGATGCGACGTTCTCTCTTGGAACCTTGGGAAGTCTGCGCCGGTTGGGCGTAGACAGCGCGTTTTATGAAATTCGCAGCCGTCATCGATGTAGGACACGGCCCCGAAACCCTGAAGCAGGCGGTGAGCACGCAACTGCTTCTGCTGGAGCGTCTCGGCACACGGTTGGACTCGATCCGGCTGGCTGCGCCTAGGCTATTCGATGTCGCCTATGCCTCGGCTTTGGCGGAAAAGCCCGACGTCCTCGTCGTTGCAGGCTGCGCGCGTTCTGCGCGCCGCGCCGGCCAACTCGCATATGAACAGAAGGCGCCGGTCATTTTTCTGCCGGGACTGAATGCGTCTGATTGGGCTGCTGGGCTCTGGGGTTCTCTGAACCTGGACGAGGCGATTGCCGCGCTGGCACGAAGTGAGATCAAGCGGGTGCGTTTGACGGTCGGCCTCGCGGGCGCCCACGTTTTTCTAAACGATGCGCGGTGCGGCCTTTTACCGTTTGTGCCGGAACTTCGGCGTGACATCTCCGATTCCGAGGGCTTCTCCGAGGGCTGGCACGCCGTCCGCCGGGCCGTCGATGCTGGCTACTGTCTCCTGCGGCGGGGTGTCGAATTTACCCCGCAAGGTGATCAATCAAGGCGCGCATCGGCCTTGGTTCTTCGTGCGAGCGGGAACGTGCAAACCGGGAGTGTATCCGATTCGCATTTTCCTGTGCTTAGCGCCACTGCCTTCAACTATGGGCCACTTGGCTATCTTCTCGGCGTTGCGCGCGGATGTACCGGCGGCGAATGGCAAGGCGGGCGTGAGGAGCATTTCGTCTGCAGTGAGGTCGATCTGCACACGCAGTACGGCGCCTGGATATTACTCGATGGAGAGCCTTTGCGGCTACGCGGCGGCACCGGCGTTCAACTCATCGCAGGCGGGCTTGAAACCTGCATGTTTGCGCCCGGCCTCCAAATCGCCAGGGGCAACGCGAAAAGAGCTGCCCGCCTTCCCTACGGACAGGTGGGCGATACGGGGCGCTCATGGAACTTTCGCGGGCACTCTTCCGTTGCCATCCCGGAAAGCCGTGACAACGGTGAAACGGCAAGCCGCAAGCAGGTGTAATCATGCTGGGTTGGGCTCTGACTTTTCTGGTGATCGCGATCATCGCGGCCGTTTTCGGGTTCGGCGGCGTGGCCGCGGCCGCAAGCAGTGTGGCGCAAATTTTGTTCGTTGTGTTTCTTGCGCTATTTATCGTCAGTCTCTTGGTGGCGATGGCGCGTGGCCGCCCGCCGGCGCTGTAATCCTACCGCCTCCGCCGGCATCGGCAGCGATGGGGAGCACTCAAAGAAGAGCGCTCTGCCGCTCCTCATTTTTTTCCACTTCGTCGAAATTCATCCCATCCGGATCGCATAGCGGATCCGCAAAGACCAATTCCACAATCGTCCCGCCGGTGTCGCGTCCGCTCACCGTTGCGGCGCCGCCTACCTGCTGCGCGAATGCCTTAATAAGACGAGAGCCAATGCCGTTGCCGCGCGGGGCATCGGGAACGCCAACGCCATCGTCCTCGATGGCCAGCCGCAACTTTTCGTCCTCGATCGGAAGCAGGCTTACGCGGATAAAACCCCCGCGTGCGGCGGACGGGTAGGCGTGCTTGAAGGCGTTGGTCAGCGCCTCGGCGGTGAAAAGCGTCAGCGGAACGGCCAGATCGCTCGGTGCGTGCCGCGCGGCAATGTCGAGTTGCAACTCGAGATCGCGCCGGCCGGCGCCGGCTCCTTCATGAAGCTGGTGGGCCAGATCTTCGAGCAGGCGCTTGAGATCGACCGCGCCAAAATCTTCAATTTCGTGCAGAATTCGATGGACCAGCGCGAGCGCATTCACGCGGTTCTGCGCCTGCCGGAGAGCACTTTGCGCTTGCGGGTCGCGCAACTGCCCGGCCTGCAGCGACAGCAAACTCATGACGATCTGAAGATTGTTCTTTACGCGGTGATGGGTCTCTTTGATCAGCAGGGTCTTCTGGGCCAGCGCCTCGCGCAGACGCCGGTCGCGGTCCTGCACGGCTGCCGCCATCGTGGAAAGGGTTTCTCCCAACATGCGGAATTCGGCGGGCGCTTGTTCCAGCGCAACGGGGCGTATGGCGTAATGTCCGTGGGCGTAAGCCGTCGCGATACGGCGCAGATATACAATCCAGCGCGTGACTTGCCGGTCGGTCGCGATCCAGATCGCCGCGGAAGCAAGCCCCAGCATCAGCACAGGAAGCAGCAAATCGGTCGCGACATGAAGATAGGTGGAAGCAAAAAGTGTGCGGTTGCGCATCGCAAATCCGATCGAGCTCGGATTGTTCAGCAGCGGGACGAAAACGTAACTCCAGCTCCGGCCGTCGATCGAGGCGGAAAGCAATGCATCGCGTTGCACGCCGGCCGGACGCTTGGCGAAGACTTTCGCCGCGATCGGGAAATCGTTTGCCACGATCATTTTTCCGGCAGGGTCGAAAACGGCCAGCACGGCGCCCGCGGGGATACGACGCGTGTGCAATGGCACGTCCAGCCAGGACACATCGAGCGCCAGCGCAATTACGCCGTCGAATTGTCCCGTTGCAGTCTGCAGCGGCAGGACGCCGCCGATAACATTGGTGCGTGAAACATTGCTGTAGGCCAGCGGTGTAATGAAGAAATCCGTGCGCTTTTGTGCTTCCGGCCACCATATGCGCTTTGAGGCATCGGTCGGGGTCTCGGGTGCGTGCCTGGCCAGACACAGCGCCTGCCCGGCCGCATCGAAACGCAAGATATTTGTGATGTAAGTCAGCCCCTTGAGCGCATTCTGGAGGGCTGGAACGCAAGCTGCTGTGCCGCTGCGAACGTCAGGCTGGTTCGCCAACGCTCTCAGCATCTGGCTTCCCGAAGTGAGCAGCGTGGCCTCATCGGAGGCCGCCGCTTCCGCTGTTTGGATCAGGCGCTCGCGCACATCGGCGACGTCGCGTTGTACACGGTCGAAACCCTGCACAAGGCTGACCAACGCCGCCGGCAGCAACCAAATGATGATCCAGAATAAAAGCCGAAGGCGAAGAGGCCGCCCCCCTGCCTCAAGCGGAATCTTTGCCTTCAACGGGTCCGGACCCGGCTTCGCTGAATCCTTGCGGAGCCAATCGATTAAGCTGCGCCATGATTTCATTGGTAGCATTTCCCCCTGCCGGACGGGGCTCAGCCGAAAGCGGTCCAGTTCCTTCCAATGCGGCGGACAGCGCCTTGCGGGCGCGTGCCACGCGGCTCTTCACCGTGCCGACGGCGCAATTGCTGATTCGCGCGGCGTCCTCGTAAGAAAAGCCGCCGGCGCCAACCAGAATGAGCGCCTCGCGCTGTTCGGCGGGAAGGCCTCTGAGGGCTCGCGCCGTGTCGGAAAGATGCATGGCCCATGTCTGTTCGCCTCGGGCAACCGGCACCCGCTCGGCGGCGCTCTCATCCCATGGCGCTTGCCGCCATGCGCGGCGGCGATCCGAATAAAACTGATTGCGCAAGATGGTGAACAGCCAGGCCTTCAAGTTAGAGCCCGCGCGGAATGATTCGCGGGACTGCCACGCCTTTGCCAGCGCCTCTTGCGCCAAATCGTCCGCCAATTCCCGGTCGCCGCAAAGCGAGCGCGAAAATGCGCGCAGGAACGGGATCAGGCCCAACAGATCCCGCCGGAAGTCCTCGTCGCGTCCGGGCACAGCCGCAGCTTCCCCGCTCGCACTCAAGGATGGCTCGTCAAAATTGTGGGATATCACGACGTTCCGTCCTTCTTGCCTTTGGTCTCATCGATCTTCTTAAGCAGGTCCAGAAAATCGTCAGGCACCGGCTCTTGAACGACTTCGTCGTACAGCCGCCGCAATTCACGCCCGATCGCCCGCTGCCTGGCGCGCGCGGCGATCACTTCCTCTCTGTCAGGTTCTTCTCTCTTCATGTGTGAATTCCCGCCCTCACGTCCTGCAGCAGGCCCGTCAGCAAAGCGTCTGTCCATAGCCGATGCACCCTAAACCAAGTTGTTTCAGAGCCCCCTTCTGAGCGAAGGGTTTCCTTGAGTTCCAGAAACGGGCAACCTCAAAACTAGTTCCCGAACGGACGGAACATTCTTCGGCCTTATCCGTTTTAAGGTGGCGATCGAGGGAAACCCCATGACAATCACGGAATCACTAGCTCCTCACCTGCCTTACCTGCGCCGCTATGCCCGGGCGCTTACCGGCTCACAGCAAAGCGGAGACGCTTATGTGCGCGCGGCGCTGACCGCCCTTTTGGCCGGGAAAACCGACCTTTCCAACGACTTGCCGCCGCGCGTGGCATTGTATCAGCTGTTCCACGCTATTTGGGCGAGCAGCAGCGCCAGCCAACTCGGCCAGGACGTCTCGGCCGATGTTCGCCAATTGACGCCGGAGGAGCGGCTGCGTTCGCTGCCATCGACGGATCGTGCTGCTTTGCTGCTCACTGCGGTCGAAGGGTTTTCGCTCAGCGAAGCCGGTAAGATTCTGAGCGAGTCGCCGGAAGACGTTGAGCAGTCCATCGTGGAAGCCCAGCATGCTATCGAACGGCAGCTCGCTTCACGCGTCCTTATCATTGAGGATGAATCGATCATTGCCTTGGATTTGGAAACTCTGGTGACCGAACTCGGCCACAAGGTTGTCGGCACGGCTGCGTCGAAAGACGAAGCCGTGAACAAAGCACGCATGCAGCAACCCGGCCTTGTCCTTGCGGACATCAATTTGGGCGAAGGCGGGTCGGGCATCGATGCGGTGACGGAAATTCTGCGCAGCTTCGACATACCGATCATCTTCGTAACCGCATATCCAGAGCGCCTGCTCACGGGCGAACGTCCCGAACCGACCTATCTGATCACCAAGCCGTTCCTCCCGGAAACGATCCAGGCCACCATCGGGCAGGCGTTGTTCTTCCATTCGCTGCGCCGCGACGCGGCGGCTTAAACGGAACCGTCGCCGCATATCGCACGTTCCCTCCGCGCAATTGACTCTATCAGCGGAGGGAACGATGCCCACGGCAGGCAAACGCAAAAGCACCCGTAATGGCGCCGATCTGCAAGGACGGCTTGCCTCGTTGCGTGAAGACTTCGACACGCTGCAGCAGGATATGCGCGGCTTGATGAGCGATGCCGGCGATGTAGCTGCCGATCAGGTGCAGACAGCTATCAGCAGCGCCGCCGATACCGCCTCCCAGACCGTCGAACGCAATATAGAAGGCGTGCGTCACGCGGTGCGGACGCAGCCCTTGGCGGCATGCGTCCTTTCCATGAGTGCGGGCGCGATTATCGGCGCGCTGCTGCTGCGCTGAAAGGTATGCTAACGGGGCTATGGCAGCGGCTCGGCGCCAACGCGCCGATGGGAGCTATCGTACTGATCTTCGCGTCGGCGCTGATCTGGGTCGCCGTGGCATTTGCCGGTTATGCGCTTTATCTCGCATTCCTGCCGCAATCCGGCGCGCCGATGGCGGCGGCGATCGCTTCGGCCATTCTTATTGCCGGCCCCTTAGGGGCTGCCGTCATCGTGCTGTTCGGACCGCCGCAGCGGACACGCAAAGCCTTCCAGATCCCAGCGGAGCACATAAGATCGCCAAGCGCCGAGGACACTACACTGCGGCTTCTCGCAAAAGTCGCCGAGGAAAAGCCTCTGTTGGCGGTGATGTTTGCCGGAATCCTGGGCGTGGCGGACGCCATCACGCGCCGGAAACACGAACGCTGACACACCGGGAACAGAAACATCGCTCCCGCGTTTTCTCCTATGGAGCGGTGATCGTCGATGTTCGGCTGGGCTGTAACATTTTTGGTCTTGTCCATCGTCGCCGCCTATCTCGGCTTCTTCGGCCTGAGCGGCTTGGCAGCAGTCATCGTCAAGCTTTTGCTGGCCGTATTTCTGGTGCTGTTGGCGGTAAGCGGCGTTTTAAGTTTGGTCCAGCGCGAGCCGCCCGTCTGAGACATTCAGAAGGGGCATATGGTGCATCCAGTCCAGAGTATATTCGCAGCTGCGTTGCTGTTGGCCCTGACCGTCAGCATCAACGATGGCTCACCTTCCTCCGCCGCACATAGCCAAGCGTTTGCTGCGGGCCAGACCGCTTGCGGTCCACGCAATCCTCCGTCAGGGCAAGACGGCTCAAGCCTGCATCTGACAGACCTTTCTCCTTGCCCAGAGGAAAAAGCGATAAATATCGTTAAGATGCGCGGGTAAGGGGAACCGGATGGTTTGCCGGGCATTATGATAGGCGAGCGGGCCCTGAACCCAGGCTACGTCAATTTGCCCCCCTCGACAGTCGGTTTCGGCGGTCCGCTCGTTCTCCTACAACGCCACATGGTTTTCGGCTCTGGATGATTCTAGAGCGCAATCCGACGAAGTGGACGCCGGTTCGTCGTTAGATTGCGCGCCAAACCAAGGAATCTAGAGCATGATCCGATTCATTTTGATCGGATCATGCTCTAGGCTGGCAAAAGCCATTCAGACGAGTCGGCCTTGAACATCAGTTTTCCACACCGCGGGGCGCCTCCGGATCAGCGCAATCCCAGGCGTCTGACACGGGTCGCGCGCGACCTGAAGGTCATTCGCAACGCTGCGGTTTTCCTGCTGGTACTCGCAATCATCGCGGCCAGCATCGCGGGTGCGGAGATTCTAGCGCCGGTAGCGATTGCCACCACGCTTGCCCTGGTGCTCGCACCGGCGGCGCACGCGCTGGAAAAGCTGAGAGTGCCCGCAGGGGCCGCCGCCGTACTCACGGTGGTGGCCGCGGTATCGCTTATTGCGGCGGCGGTTTTTGCGCTCACACCGGAAGTGACGAGTTGGATGATGGAGGCGCCGCAAATCGCCCAATCCATCCAACAGAAGCTCAAGCCCATCACCAGCCAGATCGCTGCGCTGGAGCATTTCTCAGATCAGCTGGCGACCGCGGTCAGCACCGAGGCAACGGTGCGCAGCGTCAGCACGTCCGACGGGTTCCTGATGAGCGCGGCGCGCTCTGCGCCGAGCGTCGTGGAAACCACGGTCTATGTCACGATACTGACGATTTTCCTGCTGGCTTACCGGCGTCATTACACCGTTCAGCTGATCCTTATGCCGCGCAGCTTTCAGAATCGGCTGCGCATGGCGCGAATCTGCCGCGATGTGCGAAGCCGCGTCTCTGGCTATCTGTTTATTTTGTCGCTCATCAATATCGGATTGGCTGCGATAACGACGCTGTGCTTTTCGCTCGCCGGCATCGAGAACGCCTATCTGTGGGGTATTGCGTTCGGGGTGTTGAACTACATTCCGATTATCGGGCCCACCTCGGTCATCGTGTTCGCCCTTATCATCGGCATCGCAACGGCCGATACGATCGCATTGGGGCTTATTCCCGCCCTCATCCTGGTTGGCCTGAACACCATCGAAGCCAATCTCGTCCAGCCATGGCTGCTTTCCCGGCGAATAGTTATTTCGCCCGTGGCGATATTCTTGACGATCATTACGCTCGTGTGGATGTGGGGAGCGCCCGCCGCCATCACGGCGGTGCCGATCCTGATTTCCTTTCACACGGTTGCGCAGCACATGCCCGGTTTGCGCCCGATCGCGCTTCTGCTTGCGGCGGAAAACGACACCCTAACGCGGCGCCGCAAGCGCAACCCTAAACCTGCACCGCATACACAATCACAAAAGCCACAACGACCAGCGTCAGGCTCGCGGCGAGCAAGAGTATAATCCGTCCGGAAACGACGCCCCCGCGCGCTTCTACCGAAGTCAGGATGGCTCCGTGTGTGGCATTCTCAGGGGCTGGTGTGTGTACCGCCCGGTTCCATTGATTGATTTGAGGCATCTGCCTTCTCCGTTGTGATGTTCCGAAGAAGAGAACGCCCCCTGGCGGGAAGGCGTTGCACGAATACTCGCCTTGAAGCCGGTAACGCCCACACGGGTCCTGTTGTTCTCGCCAAGATGACTGACGTTTCAGCCATTACTGTTGCGCTTCCGCGATCGGATGGGTCGCGCGTGTACCTTCCACGATGCGCTCCAATTCCGAACGCACGCGTAGAAGGTGCTGGAATGTCTCGTCGTCTGACTCGGCGGAACCTTCGTTCCGCTGACGTTCGCGCGCTTCGCGTTCCCAGGCCGACAAAATTTCGAGGCGGTCCTGATTGGTCAGGCGCCGGTCTCTCACGACATCGGAAGGGTTACGATAATAACGGGACGGATCGAGCTTCGCGTCCTGAACAAAGTTGGCATTTTTCATATAGGATCAGACTTGGGGCTACCGGCCATGGGAACGCGCGGCCTTGCCTCAACGTTCCGAAGCCGATGGGGTGGGCTGGCCGGTGAAATGGCAAAGCGGTATCTCGCAAGGTAAGGCGTAGGGGGAAGGTGACGGACTTGGCGGCTGCAAAGAAGAGCGGGAAAAGAGACTCCAAGGCCCAGGCGCCAAAGGCCGCGGCGCCCAAACCCGAAGCGCGAAGCCTTCGCCTTGCTGCGCGCGACCTGCCCACGGGGCTCCGCGGTGATCTTGAAATTACGGCGGGCAGGTAGGTGTCCCGTCCGGCCATCGCGGAACAATCGCCTTCTAAACCCGCCCAATTGGAACCCAAATCAGCAGCACCACTCGGACGGCGCCGAGAACAATGCTTGGACGATAACCCCAAGCGGCGCCGTAAGGCCAGGTTGGGAGCGGCTCTCGAAACTACTCCGCGGCTGCGGCGGCGGAGTGAATTGTCGAGCTTTCCCGCCCCGTCAATTCGGACGGCGCGAAATCGTCCACGTCGATGGCATCGCGGATAATCGCATTGGCGCGCGCCAGCGCATCGGCTTCTGCCGGCGTGATGACGTTCTCGCGCACCAGTCGCGGAATATCGGAAAGCGCTTTGCGCCCCGCGAGTCCTGCGGCTTTGATCTTGTCTTCGATCGCGTCGCGCTCGATGGCCGCGGCAAATGCCGCTTCCATGCGGCCAACGGGGTCGGTCGGAAGGCGGCTGATATAGATGCCGCTGGTCAGCCGTTCGCGGGTTTCGGTGGGCGACATAATCAGCGCCGCACAGCGGTGCGCCAGACGGTCCGACGGCAGACGGCGGAAACGGCCCAACGGGAATGCGACAAGCCGCAGGAACGCAGCGGCGAAACGGTTCGGCAGGTTCTGCAGCACTTCATCCAGCCGCGACTGAATGGTGTGCAGTGTGTTCAGGTAATTCCATTCGACCAGCGGCAGGTCTTCGCGCTTGCAGCCTTCGTCTTCGAATCGTTTGAGCACGCACGACATCAGGTACAGCTCGCTCAGACAATCGCCGAGCCGGGCGGACAAGGATTCGCGCCGCTTCATCTCGCCGCCCAGCGTGCCCATCACCAGATCGGCGACGGCTGCGAAGGTGACGGCCGCGACATGCAGACCGCGATAGAACGGTTTGATGTGCGGAACGTCGGGAACGCGCGCGAAAGCGCCAAAGGTCAGATTGTGCAGCAACGCACGCGTAACGTTGGACGTGGCGCTTCCCACGTGATTCCACAGCACGCGGTCGAAGGCGCTGAGCGATTCGTCCTTGTCCGGAAGATTGGCCGCTTCCATTTCCTTCAGAAGATAGGGATGGCAGCGGATTGCGCCCTGGCCAAAAATCATCAGACAACGTGTGAGGATGTTCGCGCCTTCGACCGTGATCGCCACGGGCACGCTCATATAGGTGCCGAACAGATAATTGCGCGGGCCGTCGCAAATGGCGCGGCCGCCATGAATATCCATGGCGTCATTCAGCGCAGTGCGCATGCGCTCGGTGGCGTGATATTTCAGGATGGCTGAAAGCACGGACGGCTGCTCGCCATGGTCCAGGGACGAGGCCGTCAAACGGCGCGCGGCGTCGAGGACATAGGCGTAACCGGCAATGCGCGCGAGCGGCGCTTCGATGCCTTCGAATTTTCCGATGGGTAGACCGAATTGGCGGCGCACGCGGGCATAGGCGCCGGCGAGACGCGCGGAAAACATAGCCGCACCTGTTCCAAGCGCGGGCAGAGAAATGGCCCGCCCGGCGGCGAGGCAATCCATCAGCATGCGCCAGCCTTGGCCGGCGCGCTCGCGACCGCCAATGATGTAATCCAAGGGGATGAACACATCGATGCCGCGCGTCGGGCCGTTCTGGAAGGATTGGTCGGCGGGGAAATGGCGGCGGCCGATTTGCACGCCCGGCGTATTGGTCGGCATCAGCGCCAGCGTGATGCCTATGTCTTCATGATCGCCCAGCAGATGTTCGGGATCGTAGAGCCGGAAGGCGAGGCCCAGAATGGTCGCGACCGGAGCCAGCGTGATGTAGCGCTTGTTCCAGGTCACGCGCATGCCGAGCACGCGCTGGCCCTTGTAGTCGCCGTAACACACGATGCCGCGATCGGGAATCGAGGCCGCGTCGGAACCGGCTTCAGGCGCGGTCAGCGCGAAGCAGGGGATTTCGACACCCTTGGCCAGACGCGGCAGGTAATAATCGCGCTGCGTGTCCGTGCCGTAGCGCATCAGCAGTTCGGCGGGCCCAAGTGAATTGGGCACCATCACCGTGACCGCCGCGGCGGGGCTGCGCGAGGCTATCTTCATCACCACGTAGGAATGCATCAGGGCCGAGAAGCCGAGGCCGCCGCGCTCCTTGGGGATGATCATGCCCATGAAGCCGTTGTCGCGGATGAACGACCACACATGCTCGGGCAGATCGCCGGCGCGGCGGATTTCCCAGTCGTCCAGCATGGCGCAGAGCTTTTCTACCGGGCCGTCCAGGAAGGCTTGTTCTTCCGGCGTCAGACGCGGCGGGGCGAAGCCGCGCAGCTTTTCCCAGTTGGGTTTGCCGGAGAAGAGGTCCGCGTCCCACCACACTGTGCCGGCGGCAATCGCGTCGCGCTCGGTCGGCGAAATCGGCGGCAGCACTTTGCGGTACCAGGAAAGGATCGGCTTGGTGATAGTCCGGGCACGCCAGCTCAGGGATGCAGTCATCATGGCCCTCCTAACGGTGGCGCAGGATAGCGGGCCCGAAGCGGCCCGCCTTGACATGCGTCATATGGGATTTTGACACATCATTTACCAAGGAACCGTAACCATGGCCTTTGGTTCCCATTTTCGCGCTTGCTGTCGAAAATTTGCCCGAACTGGCCGGGATCGGCAAATCGCGGCGGAATGCGTCGAGCGGAGAGGCCCCCCACCCCACTCGGCCGGCTGACGCCGTCCGAGCGACCCTCCCCGCGTTGGGGGAGGGAATTTTGGGTGCCAAACTTTGTCATCACCTCCCCCAACGCGGGGAGGTCGAAATTGCGAAGCAATTTCGGGCGGGGGGCTGGTAGCAGGCGATCGTGCGCGGGCGGGATTTCCTCCCGTTGACTGCCCGCGCGGTTTGGCCAACTATTCGCGCTGGGCTTATCTATCCGCGCCGGCGGAGGGTTGTGGCCGCTTTGGGGAGCTGAGGAGGAAACTATGCAGAAATTCAAAATGGCGCTGTTGCTGGGTGGGGCGTTTGTTGTCGCCGCCGGCACGCCGTCTTTTGCCGCGACGCTGACGGGCACCGTGACCTCCGCCAAGGAAGGCGCCATGGAAGGCGTGCTCGTTACGGCGAAGAAGGACGGCTCGACCATGTCGGTGACCGTCGTTTCCGACGATAAGGGCCGCTACAGCTTCCCCGACGGCCGTCTGACCTCGGGCCATTACAATCTGAAAGTTCGCGCCATCGGCTACGTCCTCGACGGTCCGCGCGCGGTTGACGTCGGCAATGCCGCGACCAGCGCGGACATCAAGCTGAACACGACCCCGAACATCGCGCCGCAAATGACGAACGTCGAATGGCTGAACAGCATGCCGGGCTCGGACGCGGAAAAGCGCGACCTCGTCGGCTGCGCCACCTGCCACACGCTGATGCGGCCGATGTTCTCGAACTACACCAAGGACCAGCTCAAGGGCGACCTCTTCCCGCGCATGGCCGACATGGCCAGCCAGGCGATGCCCGGTCTCGTGCAGAAGCGCCTCGTGCAGCGCGATCAGGCCCGCACGTTCGGCGGTCTGGATCGCCTCGCGAACTATCTGGCGAGCGTGAACCTCTCCAGCTCGCAGGAGCACAAGTTCGAGCTGAAGGGCCTTCCCCGTCCGAAGGGCAAAGCGACCAAGGTCATCATCACCTCCTATGACCTGCCGCGCAAAACCATGCAGCCGCACGATTCGGTCATGGGCGATGACGGCTATGTGTGGCTGTCCAATTTCGGCGAGAACTCGCTGTCCAAGCTCGACCCGAAGACCGGCAAGGTCACGGAATATAAATATGAGCAGACCCGCCCCGGCGCTTATGCCAACGGCAATCTCGATCTGGAATTCGACAAGGACGGCAATGTCTGGCTGGGCATGATGAACCAGACGGGCGCCGCCAAGTTCGACCGCAAGACCGAGAAGTTCACCTTCTATCCGATCCCCAAAGAGATGCTGGACGAGGAAACGCAGACCGCCATGGTCGCGCCTGTCTATTCGCATGTCGACGGCAAGGTCTGGATCAACTCGGCCGAGAAACCACGCGTTTCGCGCCTCGATCTGAAGACCGGCAAATTCGAGGGCTGGAAGGTGCCATGGAACGGCATGGGTGGCACCCATTCCGCCTATGGCGTCTATACCGACTCGCAGAACAACGCTTACCTCGCCGACTTCCCGAGCCAGTACATCTGGAAGATCGACGCGAAGACCGGCAAGTCCACCGCTTACATGGTGCCCACGAAAGAATCCCGTCCGCGCCGTGGGCGTATGGACGCACAGGACCGGCTGTGGTTCGCGGAATGGTGGGGCGACAAGATCGCAATGTTCGACACCAAGTCCGGCGAGTTCATGGAATGGTCAGTGCCGTTCAAATATTCGTCGCCCTATGACGCGCAGTCCGACAAGGCTGGCCAAGTCTGGACCGGCAATATGATGGACGACCGCATCACGCGGTTAAATCCGACCAATGGCCAGTTCGTGCAGTATCTGATGCCGATCGAAACCAACCTGCGCCGCATTTCCGTCGACGATCGCGGCAGCAAGCCGGCGCTGTGGGTCGGCGCGCAGCACCAGGCGACAGTGATGCACATCGAGCCGCTGGAATAGCCGAACGGTTCATCCGCTTACGGAACAGCCTCCGCGCAATATTGCGCGGGGGCTGTTTTGTTTTCAGAGATGAGCGGGCATGACTCCCGAGAGTCTCCGCGACGAAATAATTACATGCCTGCGGCGTCGAGCTTCGCAATCTCGTTCTTGCTCAGCTTGAGGTTTGCTGCGGAGGCGAAGTCTTTCAACTGCCCTTCCTTCGTCGCGCTCGCGATTGGCGCGGTGATGGACGGGCGCGCGATCAGCCATGCCAGGGCGACGGCGGCGGGATTTACGTTATGGGAAGCTGCCACTTCATCCAACGCGGCGAGAATCTTTTTTCCTTTCGCGTTCAGATAGGCGCTCATGCGGCCACCGCGTTGGCTCTTGCCAAAATCCGCGGGGCTTCTGTACTTGCCCGTCAGAAACCCGCTCGCCAGCGGGTAATAGGGAATAACGCCGACATTCTCTTTCCTGCAAAGCTGTTCCAGCGGCCCTTCAAACGCGCCGCGCTCGTACAGATTGAATTCCGGCTGCAAGCATTCGTAGCGCGGCAACCCATGCGCCTTCGAAACATCCAGCGCCTCCTTCAGACGTTCTGCCGAGAAATTGGACGCGCCGATGGCCCGCACCTTTCCTTCTTTGATGAGGCCGGCATACGCCTCCAGCGTTTCCTGCATCGGCGTCGATGAATCGTCGCGGTGGGATTGGTAGAGGTCGATTGTCTCGATCTGCAGCCGCTTCAAACTGTCTTCCACTTCCACCCTGATGTAGCGCGGCGACAGGCCCTTCTTGTCCGGCGCCATCTCGTGGCCGACTTTGGTAAAAATCAGAACACGCTCGCGCCGCCCGCCTTGCTTCAGCCAGTTGCCGATGATGGTTTCCGATTCGCCGCCCTTGTTGCCGGGAACCCAGCGCGAATAGGTGTCCGCCGTGTCGATGGCGTTGAACCCGGCATCCAGGAAGGTATCGAGCAGCCGGAAGGCGCTCGCCTGATCCACGGTCCAGCCCAGGACATTGCCGCCGAAGATAATGGGGGCCGTTTCCAGCCCGCTATTCCCGATTTTGCGCCGTTCCATGGGCCTCTCCCGTCTTAGCTGTGGCCCAATTTGCTCTTATCGGAGGGTGCGCCACAAGCACCGCGCAAGCCGCAGGGAATTGGCTTGCTACCGCCAGGGAAGTATGATTGTTCAGAGCAATCGTCATACTGAAAGTGCCGCCATGCAGCGCGTTACCATCACCCTGGACGACGAATTCGTCGACGAGCTCGATCGGATGATGGCGCAGCGCGGCTACCAGAACCGCTCCGAAGCGATCCGCGATCTCGCCCGTTCAGGAATGCGCCAAGCCACGGAAGCGACCGGCGAAACCGGCACTTGCGTGGCCGCCCTGGTCTATGTGTACGACCATGAGGCGCGCGAGCTCGCCAAACGGCTCACGCACACCTTCCACGACCACCACGACCTGGCGCTGTCGGCGATGCATGTGCATCTGGATCATGGCAGTTGCATGGAAATCACCGTTCTGAAGGGCGACGCCAAGCAGGTGCGCCATCTGGCCGATCACGTCATTGCCGAACGCGGTGTCCGCCACGGCCGGCTCGTCATGGTGCCGGTGGAAGAAGAAGCTGAAAAGCACGCGCATCCCGGCGAGCCGAGTCACAAACACACGCATCTGCATGTGCGGAAGGCGGGATAAACAGCGCGATGTCGTTGCGTAGCCTTGTCCCGCCAAGAACCTTCGCGCTTTTCGCCGCGCTGATTGCCGCCAATGCGGGCGCATGGGCGTGGGCGATTGCGGCCTTTCACGATTATCCGGTTCTGCTCGGAACGGCGCTGCTCGCCTATAGCTTCGGCCTGCGCCATGCCGTGGATGCCGACCACATCGCGGCCATCGACAATGTCACACGCAAGCTGATGCAGAGCGGGAAGCGGCCGGCGACGGTGGGTCTGTATTTTTCGCTTGGGCATTCGACGGTGGTGGTGGTCGCCTCGCTGTTGATCGCGCTGGGCGCGGGCGCGCTGAACACCCGATTCGCCGCGGTTAGAGACGTCGGTGGACTGATCGGCACATCGGTGTCGGCGCTTTTCCTTTACGCCATCGCCATCGCGAATCTGTTCATTCTCGCCGGCGTCTACCGCACGTTCCAGCGGGTCAAAAGCGGTGGACGGCTGGTGGAAGACGATTTGGACATGCTGCTGTCCGGTTTTCTGGGTCGTCTGTTCAAGCCGCTGTTCGGTTTCATCCGTGCGGGGTGGCAGATGTATCCGTTGGGACTTCTTTTCGGTCTGGGCTTCGATACGGCGACGGAAATTGGCGTGCTTGGGATTTCCGCGGCACAGGCGGCGAAAGGCTTGTCCCTTCTGCCCTTGCTGATTTTCCCGACGCTTTTCACGGTGGGAATGGCGCTGGTGGATACGGCCGATTCCGCGCTGATGACGCGCGCCTATGGCTGGGCGTTCGTGAAGCCGATCCGCAAGCTCTACTACAATCTCACCATCACGGCCGTTTCAGTGCTGGTGGCGCTGCTGGTCGGATCGGTGGAAGCGCTGGGCCTCATTGCCAACAAGCTCGATCTCCACGGCGGCTTCTGGGAATGGGTCGGTATGCTGAACGACGATTTCGGCATACTCGGCTATGTGATCATCGCCATGTTCGTCGTGAGCTGGATGGTGTCGGTGCTGTTCTACCGCTTCAAAGGCTACGACCGTCTGGATTTGGCGACGGAAGCATAGTCACTTCGCCGTCCGGCGCTTGTACGCCGTCGGGGAAAGATGGCCCATCCGGCAGCGGCAACTGCTCCCCTTCTTCGGACAAGAATTTTCCGTCCGTGAGTTGATCGATCCTCGCGAACACAGACGCAATATGCTTCGCCCGCCGTTCTCGCCGCAGCGTCTGGGAGACCATTAATCTATTGCAGTTGCTTGAGGCTTTTCGGATCGGGGCCTTTGGGCAGGGTCGCGAGATAGGTGAAAATGTCCGCCACCTGCTGATCGGAAATCTGTACCGCCGTATAGGCAGGCATCTCGTAGCGCGGTGTGCGCAACTGCTGCAGAACCGCCGGATAGCCGAGCGCGGTCGGGTTAAGCTTTGGCCCATCGCGGAGCGTGCCCTGGCCGAGAATGCCGTGGCACGTGTAGCAGCCATATTTCTGGAAACTGGCGAGACCCGCTTTGGCATCGCCTTTCGGCATGTCCTGCGCGGCGGCGCCGCCAATCGCTAAAACGGCCAGCGCCGCACCAAGCCATAAATTCCGCATCTTCATCGTTCTATTCTTTCTCGTCATGCTGAGCGGGACCGGCCTGGGTGCTTCGAGGCGTTGCTTCGCAACGCACCTCAGCATGACGCGGCCGGAGCACATAACCCAAACTCAGCGTCCGTCCGAAACCACATCGAGAAGCGCCGGCTCACCGCGCTTCACCACATCCATGGCGCGCCGCATAGCGCCTGCCAGATCTTTGGGGTCGGTAATAGGCCCTTCGGCAAACAGTCCATAGCCTTGCGCGATCTTGGCGTAATCCGGCGCTGGATTGTCGATGAGCGTGCCGACATAGACGTTCTTGTGATTGACCCGCTGCCGGCGCGAGGCCATGCGCAGGATCATCATGACTTCCTGATGATAGGCGCGGTTGTTGTGCACGATGTAGAGGATCGGGATCTTGTGGTGCGCGGCGGTCCACAGCACGCCCGGCGCCATGTTGAAATCGCCGTCGCCGACCATCGCCACCGTCAGGCGGCCCTTGTCCTTGTTGGCGAGCGCCGCGCCCAACGCCGCCGGCGTATTGTAGCCGATACCCTGCGCGCCCGAGCCGCCCATCGTCCGGTAGGGCTTATCGATGTCCCACAGACGATACGGCCAGTCGCTTAGAAACTGGGTTTCCGTGGGCATCATCCAGTCTTCGTTTTTGATCTGGTCCCACAATTCCATAACGAGACGCCCCGACGAAATCGGCTTGGCATCCCATTCGAAGGCCACGCGTTCGCGGAATTGTTCGAGCTGCTTGGCGGTCAGTTCCTTCACCTTGGCGCAGCGCCCATCGCAGCGGGCTTTGTCAGCCGCCGACATCTGCGTTTTCAGCGCCTCGATCAGAAGCGGCATCGTTGCTTCCGCATCGCCGGGGATAGAAAGATCGGCTTCGGCATAACGCTGGAAGTCCTGATAATTGGCCTTCGTCATCATGCTTTCGGTGCCGATGTGAATCAGCTTCAGATTGGGATTGCGCCGCCGCGGATCGTTCGGACGCGTCACCAGATCGGGCACGTAATTGTTCAGGCCCCAGAGGAAAATCGGCTCCAGTGCCAGAATGCAGTCGGCCTGCTGCAACGTGGCTTCGCTGCGTTGCGAATGGTTGAGCGGATGGCGGTTGGAAATGTTCATGCGCATATGGCCGTCGACCACCGGCGCGCCGATCATTTCCGCCACTTGAAGCAGCAGCGCCGGTCCGTTTTCGGTGCGCGCATAGCGGTTGGTGTAGATCACCGGATTTTCCGCGGCGAGCAGCATCTTCGCGGCTTCCCGCACCGCCATCACATCGCCCGACGGCTGTGAACGCATTTTCAGCTTGGGAATGTGCAGCTTCTTTTCGATGTCCGGCGGAATGGGATCTTCCTGCAGATCGCCATCAGCGGTGATTAGAACCGGCGCCATCGGCGCGGTCGTCATCAGATCGTAGGCGCGCACCATCGATTCTGCGAAGCCTTGCAGCGACGTCGGCTGATCGTCCCACTTGGTGATGTCGCGAACCGTCGCGCCCTGATCCTGTGCCGCGTGGTTCCATTCGATGTAAACCTGACGCGTCGTCGGATTGCCGATATTGCCGGACAGCACCAGCATCGGCACGCGGTCGGCAAAGGCGTTGTAGATCGCCATCGACGCATGTTGCAGGCCAACCGTGCCGTGGACCATGCAGGCCATCGGCTTCTTCGCCACTTTGTAATAGCCGTGGCACATGGCGGCCGCGGTATCTTCGTGCAGCGTGGTGATGAATTCCGGCGTTTTGTTGTCGCCGTAATTGATGATCGACTCATGGATGCCGCGGAAGGTCGAGCCGGGGCACGAGGCGATGTATTGGATGTCGAGCGACTTCAGGATGTCGACCATGAAGTCCGAGCCGGTCTTGCCGATAGTCTGCGGCGGCATGTCGTTGGTGGGCCGGTCCGTCATCGGGATCGGCGGAACGCTCGGCGCGGGTTGGGCGGCCGGTTGAGCCATCGCTTTGGTGGCGCTTGCCGCAACGGATACGGCCGGTGCAGCCGCGAGGCCGGCAAGAAATTGACGGCGCTTGATTTTCTTCGACATGAAGGCCCTCCCAGGCGAGCGGCATCGGCCCCTTAGGGGGGCCGAATTCAGCGCGGGAGTTTGCCACCCGGAACGCCCAATTCCAAGCCGGTCAACGCGGAATTGGACAGGCCCTTCTTCCCCCGTTGTTACGGGGGAAGTGGCGCGCGCAGCGCGACGAAGGGGGCGAGGGCCTCTCCCCGTCTAACTCACACCGACGGCGAGTGCGGTTTGTGGTCTTCGTCTTGTTCCATAATGAGGAAGCGCGATTCCGGGACGCAGCCATCCGCGGGGCACCACATGCCACCCGCAAAGCTTCCGAAGTCGAAGAAATAGATGACCATCACATTGCCCGAGACCGACGTCAGCTCGACGCGGTAAACGTTCGACGCCTCGTCTTTCATGTTGAGGCCGATTTCGAAGACGGCGGCGGCGTTGGTGCGGTCTTCGCCTGTCACCTGTGTCTCATGTACGGAGGTGAAGTAGGAGGAATTGCCGATCTCTGCCAGCTTCCCGCGCGAAATCTGCGAAGGGATGCGCACCTTCGCTCCATCGTCCAGCGAAGCCCAGACCCAGCCGGTGCGGCTGACCATAGAATGGCCGTAGGGCGTGCAATTGATTTGGCCCCATTTGCGCAATGGCGCCGGAAGCTGCATCACGGCCTCCATTGGCGTGCCCTTGCACTCTTCGCCTTGGTCATCGGCGCGGGAAGCCGTCATTCCGCTTCCAACAGACAACATCAACGCGCAGAGAAGAATCGAGAGCTTGCTTTTCGCCATGACCGGGACCTTTCCGTCAGTCTGTAAGCTGCGTTCCACCATCGAAAGTAATTCGCTGGTGAAAAGGCTACGCTTCATTCCTTAACGGGAGTTGATTCCGGCTCGCGAAAGTGGCGGATTTATTCGCGCGCGAATACGTAGAGAAAAACCGTTTACCTCGCGGAAACCAGAGCGCAATCCGGCGAAGTGGATGCCGGTTCGCCGCTAGATTGCGCGGCAAATCAAGAAAGCTAGAGCATGATCTGATTCCGATCAGATCATGCTCTAGCGCGCGATGTAGCCGTATTTGCCGGTATCCTGGTTGCCGATGCGCACCGCGGCCAATCCGTTCGACGGCGAAAAAAGATCGGCGAAATCGAACTGCGGCGCGATGACCGTTTTGCCGTCGCGATCTATGAATCCGTATTTACCAGTTGCCTCGCCGCCGGTGCGAATGGCCGCCAAACCGCCGGAGAATGAATCGGCAAATTCGAACTTCGGTTCGATGACGAATTTTCCTTGTTTATCGATGAACCCATATTTGTCGCCGACGCGCACATCGGCCAGTCCGTCGCGAAAGGGGAAGGCGCCATCGAATTGCGCCGAGATGACCATCTTGCCGTCCTTGCCGATGTAGCTGTCCTTGCCGGTGACGAAATCGCCGGTGCGAACGGATGCCAGCCCATCGGAAAAAGAGCCAGCCGAGGCGTATTGCGGCGTGATGACCATTTTTCCCTGCTTATCGATGTAGCCCCATTTTCCATCGACACGAACAACTGCAAGCCCATCCGAAAACGAACCCGCCACATCATATTGTGCGGGAATGACGAGCTTGCCTTGCTTGTCGATAAAGCCCCATTTGCCCTCGAGATATTCGCCGATACGAACCGCGGCCAGACCTTCGGAAAACGCGCCCAGGTCGACGATTTCCAGCTTGGGCGTGATGACAAAATTGCCGGTTTTGTCGATGAAACCGACTTTGCCGCCAATACCGGCATGGGCGACACCTTCGGCAAACGGACCAGCGAAATCGAATTGCGGCTTGATGACGACTTCGCCCTTTGTGTCGATGTATCCGAACTTCGCGCCGACACGGACACTGGCGAGGCCATCGGAAAAGACTCCCGCTTCGTCGAAGCGATCCGGAATGGCGAGCGGCTTCTGCGCGGCGCCCGGCTTTGTTTCGGTGGCGGTTGCCGTCTTCGTCTCCGCGGGAGCAGGAGCCGCCGCCTTCTGCGCCGGTTGCCCGCACGCGGCAAGCACCAGCGCGGTTGCAACGATCAACGTGCCATACACTGTGACGCGCATGCGGGTCTCCTGCGTGAAAGGGCGCTTATATCTATTGCAGCAGCTTGATGGATTTCGGATCGGGCGGTTTGGGCTGGCTTTCCAGATAGGCGTGGATGTCAGCGGCTTGCTGGTCGTTCACCAGAGTTGCCGTGTAGGGCGGCATGATGGTGCGCGGCGTGCGAAGCTGCGCGACAAACGCCGGATAGGGAAGCGCGGGCGTCAGGCGCGGCCCTTCGCGGCTGCCCTGCCCGACAAAGCCATGGCAGGAATAACAGCCCTTCGCGGCGAACAAATCCTTGCCCGCCTGCGCATTGCCCTTAGGCGCGTCTTGCGCAAAGGCAGCGGCACTGAACAACACGAGCGCGGCACCAAGTAATAGGTTAATCTTCATACGGATTACTCTCAATATCACCTCCCCCTCGCGGGGAGGTCGAAATGCCGAAGCGGCGTCAGCCGCGAGGTATTTCGGGTGGGGGGATTGTTCCGGATGGCCCCGCCACCCGAAATTGCTCCGCAATTTAGGCCTCCCCGCAAGGGGGAGGCGATTGCAGGGAGGCGCTCGAGGTTCGCATCGCTCACCTCGGCTGCGAGACGACATCGATCAGCGCGGGTTCGCCGCGTTTCACGACATCGATGGCGCGCTTGATGGCGGGGCCGAGATCGTTGGGATTGTCGATCGGGCCCTGCCCGTAGACGCCCAAGGATTTCGCCAGCGTCGCGAAGTCGATGTTCGGCTTGCTGATATCCGTGCCGATATGGATACGCTGCGTGTCGCGCGAGCGGCGGTCAGCCATGCGCAGAGTGTGCATGACCTCCATATGGTAGGCGCGGTTGTTGTGCACGATGTACAGGATGGGTATCTGATGATGCGCCGCCGTCCACAGCGATTGATTGGTCATCATCATCTCGCCGTCGCCGATAATCGCCGCCGTGATGCGGCCCGTCCCTTTGTTGGCGAGCGCCGCGCCTAGCGCCGCTGGTGCGTTGTAGCCGACGCCTTGCGCGCCTGAGCCGCCGATCCAATTGTGCGGCTTGTTGATGTCCCACAGGCGGTGCGGATAGTCGGAGAGAAATACCGTCTCCGTCGGCATTGTCCACTCTTCGCCTTTCAGCGCGTCCCACAATTCCATGCAGGTGCGCGCGACCGAAATCGGCGAGGCATCCCAGCCATATGTCGCTTCGGAGCGCGCTTGTTCGAGAAAGCGCGGCGCCATGGCGCTCAGCTTTTCGCCGCGTTGCGCCAAGGCGGCCGCGCGCGACGGCGTCAGCTCGCGCTTCACCGCTTCGATCAGCACGGGCATTGTTGCTTCCGCATCGCCCGCAATCGTCAGATCGGACGGCGCATAACGCTGCACGTCGCCGTAATTGGCTTTCAGCAGCAGGCCTTCTGTGCCGATATGGACGATCTTCAGATTGGCTTGCCGGTTCAGACGCCGGTTCGGACGGCCGATCAGATCCTGCACATCGTTGGTGAGGCCCCACAGGTCCACGGGCTCCAGCGCCAGAAGCAGATCGGCCTGCGCCAGCGCTTGCTCGCGGCGGCCATTGTGATTGTATTTGTGGCGGCTCGGGAAATTCATCCGCGAACGGCCGTCGATCACCGGCGCATGCAGAAGCTCCGCCAACTGTACCAACAGCGCGGGGGCTTTCTCCGTGCGGCCATAACGGTTCGCGTAGATCACTGGGTTCTCGGCGGCGACTAGCATCTTGGCCGCTTCGCGTACCGATTCGCCATCGCCTTGCGGATGACGGCTTCTGCGCAGTTTTGGCAGGACGAGCTTGGCCTCTTCGTCCTTGTGCAGCGGGTCTTCCTGAATATCGGCATCGAGCGTCACCAGCACCGGCGCCATCGGGGCGGTGACGGCAAGATCGTAAGCCTGCACCAAGGCTTCCGCGCTCGCTTGAAGCGAGGTCGGCTGCGCATCCCATTTGGTGAAATCGCGCACCATGGCGTTTTGATCGACGGCGGCGTGATTCCATTCGACGTTCGGACGCCGGGCCGACGAATTCTGGATATTGCCGGAGATGACCAGAATGGGCGCCCGATCGGCATAGGCGTTGTACATCGCCATGGACGCATGCTGCAGGCCGACCGTGCCGTGCACCATGGCCGCCATCGGTTTGCGCGCCACCTTGGCGTAGCCATGCGCCATCGCGACGGCGATTTCCTCATGCAGGCACATGATGAATTCGGGCTTGGTGTTGTTGCCGTAATTCAGCAGCGATTCCTGCAAGCCCCGGAACGTCGCCGCCGGCAGCGAGGCAACGTATTCGATGTTCAGCGTCTTGATGACGTCGACAATGTAGTCCGAGCCGCTGCGCGCCTCCGTGAGCGGCGTACCATCGGGCAGCACGTTCTCGTTCGGCGGGACGGGCGGCACGCTTGTTACGCGCGCAGGAGCAGCTTGCGCATTGGCTTTGGTCGCCGCCGCGATACTGGCGGCCGGGCCGGCGGCAAGCGCACCCGCCAAAAACTGGCGGCGCTCCAATTTGGGTTGTTTGGCCATGCGCTCCTCCCGGGCGTTTTGCTGGCGAATGTGCCACTGCCCCCCGGCAAATCCAAGCGCGGGTACGCCCAAGGCCAGGGCACCGCTGCTACAAACTCGCAAAATATACTTAACAAAAGCGCCATCGCAGCGACGCGGGCATGACACGCGCCACTACTACCCTGCCACGATCCGTCAACGCATGACACGGGATGCGCGCTTTTGCGTGCTTCCGAAGGGGGAACTGTGCGCACCATCATAAAGCCTGCCACTCCGGCTCTCATTCAGCCCATCAATCGCCGCGGCATCTTGAAAGGGCTCAGCGCCAGCGCGTTAATAGCCGCTCCGGCGCTGCTGAAGACGACCCGCGCGAACGCGGCGGTGGGAAGCCTGTTTTCACTCGGCGTCGCCTCGGGCGATCCGTTGGCGCAGTCGGTGGTACTGTGGACGCGGCTGGCGCCCGATCCGCTGAATGGCGGCGGCATGGGCAGCGCGTCCGTGCCGGTGCAGTGGGAAGTGGCAACCGACGTGGGGCTATCTAACGTGGTTGCGAGCGGCTCCACCCCTGCGCGCGCCGTCAACGGTCACACGGTTCATGCGGTTGTCAGTGGGCTGCAGCCCGATAGCTGGTATTATTACCGCTTCGGCGCCATGGGCGAATTCAGCCGCATTGGCCGCACGCGCACGCTGCCGCGGCCCGATGCGCCGGTCGATCATCTGCGCTGCGCCCTGGTTTCCTGCCAAAACCTGCCGGAAGGCTATTTCGCCGCCTACAAGGACATCGCTCTGCAGGATTTGGACTTTGTGCTGCATGTCGGCGATTACATCTATGAAAGCGGCGCCTCAGCCAATCCGGTGTTTCCGGGACGCGATCACACCGGCGCGGAGATTTTCTCCGTCACGGATTATCGCAATCGCTACGCCCTTTATAAACTCGATACGCATCTGCAAGACGCGCATGCGCGTTTCCCCTTCATCACCACGCCGGACGACCACGAGGTAGACAACAATTACGCCGGCACGGCCGCGGAAGAGACGGCTCCCTACCAAGGAGCTGACTTCCTGCAACGCCGCACAAATGGCTATCAGGTCTATTCCGAAACGATGACCCTGCGCGGAGCCAACCAGTTTAAGAAGAACCAGGGCACGTTTGAGCTTTACCGTCAGTTCCGCTTCGGCCTGCTCGCCGATATCTTCGTTCTGGACACGCGGCAGTTCCGCACCGATCAACCGGCGCAGGACAATTTCGGCTCGACCGATCCGGACACGAACAACGCGACCATCGAAGGCATCTTCGGCGAAAAGCTTTACGATCCCGCAGGGATCAACAACCCTGCCGCGACCATGATGGGCGCGACGCAAGAGGCTTGGCTCGCCGACGGTCTCAAGCACTCGCGCGCCGGCTGGAACGTCATCGCGCAGCAGGTGATGGTCACCCCCTGGAATCTTGCACGCACCGCGAGGCTCAGCGCATCGGCTGGCATCCAGGGCAATGCCAATTTGACGCCGCAACAGAAGCAGGGATTGCTTGCTCTGGTTGGCCAAATCGACAATGTTTTCAACGTCGATGCCTGGGACGGCTATACGGCGGCGCGGGCGCGTTTGCTGCAGATGATTTCAACGCTGAAGCCCAAGAATCCGATCGTTCTCAGCGGCGACATTCACTCAGCCTGGGCGGCCAATCTGCTGAGCGATTTCAACAACCCCAATTCCGACCTCATCGCCGCAGAATTTGTCGGAACGTCGATCAGCTCGACCTTCCTCAGTCAGGACCCGCGTCCGGTCGATTTCATCGTGCGTTCCGGCGTCAAACAGGACAACCCGCATATCAAGTTTTTTGACGGGCTGTTCCGCGGCTACTGCATCTGCGATGTGAACAACCAGCGCTGGCAGACGACCTATCGCGCGGTCGGCACTCTTGCCGACACGCAGAACCCCAGCCCGCTCGCGCTGACGCCGATCGAGTCATCGACCGTAGAAACGGATGCTGTCATCGAGATCAAATCCGGGTTTAACCGGCCCGGAAGCGGCAAGCGGCTCGAAGTGGTGTCCGCCCGCATCCCGCTCTAATCTCCGTAAAACGCGAATGGCGAATAGGGCTCTGCCCCATTCGCCATTCCCTTCACCACTCACTACTCACTCACAATTAATTCGGCTTTTGCACGAAGCGGAGGAATTCCGCCCATGGGACCGCGCGGCCGTGCAGACCGACGACGGTCGTCACGTCGAGCTTATAGCCCTTGATGTTGTCGTACAGATTCACCGCGGCTGCCGGAGCCTGCGCCGGCAGCGGTGCACCCGCGGCCGGTGGCGTGTAGACATCGGCCTCGATCAGAATCTTATCCGCCGGCAAATAGGCGAACACCATGCCTTCGGCATGCGGGCTGCCCTGCATGTAGAACACCTGCAACTGCCGCTGACCGTCGCTCAGCGTGTAGGTCGTATCGACGGGCTCGAATTGATAGCCCTCGTCCCATTCCGTCGGCGGATACAGCGAGAGGCGGTCGGGATTGAGTGTCCACACATCGTGGCTCAGGACTTCGTTCTTGTAGAAATCCTTGTTGCTGGAATGGGTGATGATCACCGCGCCTTCATGGAAAGCGGTGCGTATCCCACCCAGATGATCGAAATGATTGTGCGAGTTCACCACATATTTGATCGGCTTGTTCGGATACATGCGGCGTACCGCATCGAATACCGCCAGCGTCCGCGCTTGATCGACCGGCGCTTCCACCAACGCGATGTAATCGCGGAATTCCACCGCCACGCTGTGATGCGTGCCGCCGGTCAAATAGGTGACGCCCGGCGCCAGCGTTTGCGTGGTCACGACCGGCGCGGGGATTTGCGCGTTGGCGACGCCCCCCGGAACGGTGAGCGCCTGTCCGCAATCGTTGGGTTTGATATCCGCGACGGTCAGGCCGAACGAATTGTGCCCGCCATTGTAGTTCGGCGGCTGCGTCTCGTTATCCCAGTCCGTGTGATTGTGGAAATTGCCGGGGAATTTGACGCCGTTGACCTCTTTCCACTGGCTGTATTCAGCCTCGTAGTTCAGGTCGCCGCGCACCGGATTGGCAATGCGTGTTTCCACGCGCTCCAGCAGATTGTCCTCGTTGATGGTGCCGTTGATCCGGTATTTGCCGAACGAGAAGGAAATGATGTTGAGCTTGCGATAGCGCAGCCCAGCCGGGGTACCGACCGCGCCGTTCTCATAGCGCGTGATCAACACCGGATTGGCGCCCGGCGCCATCGCGCCCTTGATGAAGCCATGGGGGCTCATCCAGATGTCGATGGCGCGCACATCGGCCGCGTCCGGCTGCGGCACGGCGTTGCCGCCCTGCATCGTCCACGCCGCTTTATCGACAAGATAGTTCTGTGCCCGCTGTTCGCCCTGAAGGGGAATGCCGCCGCCGCCGATGCGGGGATAGTTGCCCTGA
>Ga0114969_10000631_pt1 | contig 30445 bp, 25 predicted proteins | sample M_130807_MF_Meta_FD_87316 | JGI IMG/M metagenome (GOLD analysis project Ga0114969, IMG submission 87316) | Freshwater microbial communities from Lake Montjoie, Canada to study carbon cycling - M_130807_MF_MetaG | ecosystem: Environmental > Aquatic > Freshwater > Lake | place: Lake Montjoie...
TAAATCCTGAATTGGAGATAACCGAAATCACCGATCGCATTTCGAAAAATCACGGGCCGGCTTTGTTGTTTGAAAATACCGGAACTGGAATACCATTTCTGATAAATGCTTTTGGTTCTGAGAAAAGAATGTGCATGGCGCTTGGAGTAAATCATCTTGATGATGTTACAACCAGAATTGAAGAGCTTTTTAAAATGCTGATGAAACCGAAGGATAACATCATTGAGAAATTACGCATGCTTCCTCAACTTTCTCAAATGGCTTCATGGATGCCGAAGGTGGCGAGAGGCAGAGGAGCTTGTCAGGAAGTGATAAATATGAATCCTGACATCACAAAATTTCCGGTAATGAAGTGTTGGCCCGAAGATGGTGGTCCTTTTATAACCCTTCCTGTTATTCATACCAAAGACCCGAATACCAATATCCGAAATGTGGGGATGTATCGCATGCAGGTTTTTTCACCTACCGCAACTGGTATGCATTGGCACAAACACAAAGTATCGGCTCGTCATTTTCAGGAATATAAAAAACTCGGAATTAAAATGCCTGTTGCTGTTGCTCTTGGCGGCGATCCGGTTTATACTTATTGCGCCACTGCTCCCCTGCCGGATAATATTGATGAGTACATGCTTGCAGGTTTTCTGCGAAATAAAAAAGTGGAACTCGTGCAATGCATCACCCAAGATGTACAAGTACCTTCAGATGCAGAAATAATTATTGAAGGATATGTTGACCCTATGGAAGAAAATATTTTGGAAGGTCCGTTCGGCGACCATACCGGTTATTATTCTCTCGCTGATTTTTATCCGAAGTTTCATATCACCTGTATAACACACCGAAAGAATCCCATTTATCCTTCAACCATTGTTGGTATTCCGCCACAAGAAGATGCCTGGTTAGGGAAAGCAACCGAGCGGATTTTTCTGGCACCAATTAAAATGACAATGATTCCGGAAATAAAAGATATGGAATTACCTATTGAAGGAGTTTTTCATAATCTCACAATAGTAAAAATAAAAAAGGAATATGCAGGTCAGGCAATTAAAGTTACAAATGCCATGTGGGGTGCCGGACAAATGATGTTCAACAAAATTCTTGTGATTGTTGATGATGATATTGACATTCACAATTATAAAAAAGTTTCACAAACAATATCAATGAATGTTGACCCTCAGCAGGATTTTTATTTTTCTCAGGGACCAATGGATGTGCTTGATCATAGTTGCTCTAAATTTTCTTTCGGTGGAAAAATGTGTGTTGATGCAACAAGAAAATTTCCTGAAGAATTAAGAACATCAAATAGCAATCAGGTTTCAAAAGTTACAAACTCTGTTAATTCTAAAAAACTTATGGAAGATTTTCCTGAGATAATACAGGTGAATGATAGCCTGTTGGCTCATGGAATTTCGGTTTTATTTATTTCAGTACAGAAGAACAGAAAAAATCATTTAAAAGAAATTACACCCCTATTATTTAATCATTCTGAATTAAGTACCATTAAAATTATAATTTACCTTGAGGCGAATGTTGATTGTTCGGATATAAAGGATGCCATTTGGAGATTTACCAATAACATTGATCCGCGCCGCGATAGTTTTATAGTTGAAGAAAAAGATTCGAAGGGCATTTCGCACATTGCCCTTGATGGTACTCGCAAAACTAAAGAGTTTGATAATTTTGATCGGGACTGGCCGAATATTTTAGCAATGGATGAAAAAACAATTCATTCTATTGATGAAAAGTGGAGCAAATTGGGTTTAGGTGACTTCATTATTTCGCCATCGTTAAAATACAGGAAACAACTTTATAAAGGTGGGGCAGTAGCAGAGTAAAATTGCAATTCATTGGATTGTTAACATTTACTTAACATAATCAGACTCGGTCTCTCTTTAACTTCTATTACTTTTGCAGGCGCATGGAGAATAGTAGTTTCAAAATATTAGTGGTGGATGATGAGCCTGATATAGTTGAGTTTATTTCTTACAATCTTAAGAAAGAAGGATTTGAAGTATATTCTGCAAATGATGGCCTTGAGGGAATAAAAACTGCAGAAAAACAAAAACCCGATTTAATTATTCTTGACATAATGATGCCGAAGTTGGATGGGGTTGAAACCTGTGAACACCTTCGTCGCAATCCGATGTTTAAAAATACATTGATTATTTTTCTAACTGCTCTTGGTGATGAACAATCGGAAATCAAAGGTTTAAATGCAGGAGCTGATGATTATATAATTAAGCCGATAAAACCCAAGTTATTATTATCAAGAATTAATGCATTATTAAGAAGGCTGCAACCTTCTGAAATTCCGGGCAAAAATCAAATCGGAGATTTTATAATTGATATGGAGCAATATCTGGTTCATTATAAAGACGAACATTTCTCATTACCTCGGAAAGAATTCGAACTGCTTAATTTGCTGGTATCTAAACCAGGAAAAGTTTTTCATCGCGATGAAATATTAAATAAAGTATGGGGGACTGAAGTAATTGTTGGTGATCGTACAATTGATGTTCATATCCGAAAACTCCGTCAGAGGTTTGGTGATAATCACATTGTTACAATCAAAGGAATCGGTTATAAGTTCGATTCCTGATTTTGAGTTAATTAATTGATTCGTTTCATTACACCTCGATTTGCAAATTTGCAACAATGAAGAATCCAAAACCTTCAATACTCTCCTTTTATGCCAGTTCAGTTATTGCTATAGCTGCAGCCCTCATCGCTCTGTTAACTTCATTTAATTGGTCATCAGTATTAATCCTTTTTGTTTCTGTTTTTGTTATTGGGTACATAGTATTCTTTTATGCATTACAAATTTTTATTTATCGGAAAATTAAATTGGTTTACAAATCTATTCATCATTTAAAATCAGGAAAAGAAGAATCTCTATTGAAGTACAAGTTAAATGAAGATCCGATTGACAAAATGAATAAAGAAGTTGTTGAATGGGAAAATGAAAAGATATTAGAAATTGAACAACTGAAAAAACTTGAAGTATATCGTAAAGAGTTTGTTGCAAATGTTACTCACGAGTTAAAAACACCTTTGTTCAGCATTCAGGGATACATTCATACTTTACTGGATGGAGCTTTGGAAGATGAAAAGGTTAACAAAATTTTTCTTGAAAAAGCCTCGCGCAATGTTGACAGGCTTACAAATCTTATATCTGACCTGGAAGTAATTACTCAACTGGAATCAGGTAGTTATACTTTAGAGCAGGAAGTATTTGATATTCATATGCTTACCAATGATGTTTTTGATTCTCTCGATTTAAAATCTTCTTTAAGAAAAATCAAACTTTCTTTTCAGAAAGGAAGTGATGAGCCATTTTATGTTTTTGCTGACAAAGAAAAAATCCGTCAGGTTTTAATTAATCTTTTAGATAATTCAATAAAATACGGTAAAGAAAATGGTAACACCATTGTAAGTTTCTATGAAATAGATGAAAATATTTTAGTTGAAGTTACTGATGATGGAAATGGAATTGATGAGCAACACTTAAATCGGTTATTCGAACGATTTTATAGGGCTGATAAAAGCAGATCAAGGGATATTGGTGGTACTGGTTTAGGACTATCTATTGTCAAACATATAATTGAAGCTCACGGACAAACTATTAATGTACGCAGCAGTATTGGAGTTGGAACCACCTTTGGTTTTACTCTCATGAAAAAGTAATATTCTGGTCTAATTTAAGTATTAATAAAAAGCATTGTCATCGCTTTGTCAAAATCATAATGAATGATATAAGTTATAAGTAATACGGGTAGTGCAATGGTAAATTTGCAATTCATTATTAAAACCCCAAAATGAAAAAAAATTTATCCCTTTCTTTTGCAGTATTAATTACTCTTAATCTTCATGCCCAAACTGTTGTAAATGATTCTGTTACTATGGGTGCTGGATATGCAAATCAAATTTGGTATAGCATGCAAAATGGTGAAGTATCACAAGAGCCAAACAATAATTGGGAAATTGCATTTACTACAAAACTTATGGGGGCAAGTGCTTTAGCAAATACTGCTCAGGGGGTTGCTGTTTTTATGGTTCCGAATACTGATTTAAACGGATTTTCAACTCTTGATACAACTGGTTATTTAAGCTGGCAGATGCTTCGCAATTCTGAAATCACCTGGAATTTAGGTGCCTTTAATCAGAACATGACCGTACATCCGAACTATGGATGGGGAACATATGATCAGGTTACACATATTGTTACAGGCGATTCATTGTTTTTAGTGAGAACCGGATTTGTTGCACCATATACTTTTAAAAAATTATGGTTAATTAAAAAGGATGTTACAGGTGATTGGATTTTCAGGTTTGCTAATCTTGATAATACAAATGATGTTACTGATACCGTTTTGCTGAGCAATTATTCAGGCAAAAATTTTTCTTATTACTCTTTGACAAATCAATCAGAATTAAATCGTGAACCAACATCAGATAATTGGGATTTAACTTTTACGCGTTACACAAGTGATGTAACAGGAATTGGATTTTATAATGTTACAGGTGTATTGGGAAATGTAAAAATCCTGGCAGCTCAGGCAAATCAAATAGATGTTAATACCGTTGACTTTATTAATTATCAAAGTCAACTGGATTCTAATATTTCAATTATTGGATATGACTGGAAATTTTTTGATGGAACGGCTTATGTAATCGAAGATTCAATGGTCTATTTTGTTAAAGATAATAATGGTTCTATATGGCAATTGCAGTTTACCGGTTTTACAAGCAGTATTGGCAAAGCGGTATTCAACAAGAAAATGCTTACTAATGTTGGAATTTCAGATGTAACTGGAAGCTTGGTTTTAGCTTCTGTTTTTCCAAATCCATCATCCGGAAATTCATCACTCCTGGTAAGTTCTGATAAATCTGAAAATGCATCTTTCAATATTTATAATGCTGTTGGTGAATTGATAATGATTCAAAACGCTACAGTTCACAGCGGTATAAATTCAATCGGGTTAAATACCGAATCATTTGAAAACGGAATTTATTTTATTAAAAATTCACAAGAAAAAAATTCAGCAGTACTTAAACTGGTAATAGCGCGTTAAAAAAAAGACTGCGAATTGGTGATGAATCAAATCCAAATATTTTTGAGTTTTTTATTAGTGATTTGTTGCGCAGATGTTTCTTATGCACAACAAAAAATCTCTGTAAAAATTATTGATTCAGAAAATCAGCTACCACTTACAGATGTTATTGTTGTTGCAGAAAACAATAACAACAAACAAATTGTTGGTCTAACAAATGAAGATGGGCTTATTCAATTATCAATTGTACCGCCGTGTTTTTTAACTATCCATTTAATTGGGTACAATGAAATAAAAACATCGTTAATTAAATCTGACACAACAATATCACTTAATCCATCAACCAACAGTTTACAAGAAGTAGTTGTTACAGGAGAATATAATTTAACTGCAAGCGATAAATCAGTTTATAATATACGGGTAATTGATGCCAAACAAATTGAATCAAAACAAGTAAGCAGCTTAGCTGATTTATTAAATACTCAATTAAACATTCGACTAAGTGAAGATAATATTCTCGGAACCGGTATAAGTATAAATGGATTGAACGGCCAGAATGTTAAGATTCTGATTGATGGTGTACCTGTGATAGGAAGAGAAAACGGGAATATTAATTTATCACAAATTTTACTTTCTAATGTTGAACGAATAGAATTGATTGAAGGCCCAATGAGTTCAATGTATGGAACCGATGCAATTGGTGGATTGATAAATATTATTACCAAACAAAACTCTAAAAACACTTCTGAAGGTACCACTAATGCGTTATATGAATCAAACGGCAGATATAATTTTGATGGAAGTGTGTTTTTCAAATTTGGTGCCGACCATTTTTCGGCGAATGGAGGGAGAAATTTTTTTGATGGGTTTAGTAATCCGGATACCGGAAGGTGGCAGCAATGGAAACCATATGAACAACATTTTTTTGGAATAGCTTATGGTTTAAAATCCAAATACACTGACCTTCAATTGAAATCAGATTATTTTCATGAGTCAAATCAAAATAAAGGTTTGCCTGTTAAAAGCCCTTATGAAGCTTATGCATTTGACGAATATTATTTAACTGACCGATGGAATGTAACCTTGCTTCAATCTGTTCGCCTTACACACAATCTTAAACTTGATTTTACAAATGCGTATTCAAATTACAGCCGAATCAGAAATACATATCGTAAAGATCTGGTTTTGCTTACGCAGGAATTAATTCCAGTTTCAAGTATGCAGGATACAAGTTTGTTTAATGCTTATGCTTTTCGTGGAAGTATAAGTAAAGTGCTTTCAACAAATAACTTCAGTTACATAGCCGGTTATGATATCAATTTCGAAAATGCACATGGACAAAAATTAGTTGATCATAATCAATCAATTGAAGATTATGCAGTTTTTGGTAGTCTGCAATGGAAATTTAACAAACTCACTTTAAGGCCTGCACTTCGGTATGGTTATAACACTCGCTATACAGAACCAATTATTCCTTCCTTAAACTTTGTTTACAATCCTGATAATAAATGGGCAATTCGTTTAAGTTATTCGCGTGGATTCAGAGCACCATCATTAAAAGAAATGGATTTATATTTTGTTGATGTCAATCATAATATTCAGGGTAACCCAGATTTGAAGGCAGAAGACTCGCATCATATTTTATTTTCAGGTACATATTCAAAAAAAATTGACCAGTCAACTGTTAAATTAAAAGGTGCATTTTCCTATAACGATATTCATAATATTATCACTCTCGCTTTAACTAATTCTTCTCAACTTCTTTATTCATACATAAATATTGAAAATTATAAGACTGCAGTTGGATCAATTGAAGCTGACTATCAATACCTGTCATTTGATTTTGTAAGTGGATTTTCACTAACCGGTTTATTTAATTCTCTTTCAATTACTGACAAGAGCATTCCTCAGTTTTCATATTCACCTGAATGGAACGGGCAGATTGGTTATGAATGGAAAAAACTGAATTTGAAAACAACTATGCAATTGAAAGTAACAGGCACAACACTTGGTTATGCAATTGACGACAGTTCCAATATTTATCAAACCCAGATTGATTCTTATACAATGCTTGAAGCGGGAATATCAAAAACTTTCTGGAAGAAACGACTTTCAATTTCTGTGGCCGGAAAAAATTTATTAAATGTCATAAACATAAACAGCAATGTTATTGGAGGTGTGCATTCAGATAATAGTGGCTTAGTACCCACTGGTACAGGAAGATTTGCTTCATTAAAACTTGTTCTAAAATTTTTTAAACAATAGACCTTAATTTTGCTTTCAATGATTTTGCGTATTCAATTAATTGTTTTTTTATCTCTTTCAGTTCTATTGTCATCTTGCTTTAAAAAAGATGATGCAATTGTATTACCTCCTCCTGGTGAAGTTCAGGTATCTCAGGTTGGAATGGGGCCCGACTATATAAATCAGGTATATTTTAAACTTTCAACAAAAGACACTTTTGTTAGCGAACATGGAAGCTGGGATCTTGCATTCGAAACTTCATTTAACGGTTTCCATATTTGGATTAATAGTGGAAATCAGGTTTTGGTTTCCAGAACCAATAGTTCCAATTTCAATTATATAACTGATACCATCGGATCAAAATGGAGATGGGATGCAAGCAGTTGGAATAAAGATTCAACAGCAATTGGTGATTGGGTAAATACTAATCCCGCCGATCCATCTGAGGTAAAAGGTGTTGCTTATAATTCCTCATCCGGAAAAATTGAACAAACTGAAGAGGCTATTGGTGTTTTTCTGGTTGACCTTGGCCCAAATTTAAATTCAGCTGAAAGATTTAAAAAAATTGTATTCCAAACTGTGAATCAATACGAGTACAAATTTAAATATGCCAACCTTGACAATAGTGATTTACATGAAATTGTTATAGCGAAGGAACCTGCTTATGCTTATACCTACTTTAGTATTCAACATGGAAATAAAGTAGTTTATCCTGAACCAATAAAACCAAAATGGGATCTACTGTTTACGCGATATCACTACGATTTTTATCAAAACGGAAATCTGGTTCCATACATTGTTACAGGTGTTTTAATAAATCCAAATGGTTATAGTGTAGCGAGTGATTCAACTTCAGACTTCGCGGATATTGATTACAACTTTGCAAAAAATTTAACTTACAGATCTAACAGAGATGCGATTGGATATGATTGGAAGCATATCGATTATCAATCTTCATCTTTGTATGTTGTTGATCCTTCAAAAAATTATATTATAAAAGATAATACAGGCTATTACTGGAAACTGCACTTTATTGGTTTTTATAACGACCAGGGTATTAAAGGATATCCGCAATTTGAGTATCAGCGGTTGTAACTAATTCCGGCAACTCCGCATGTTCAAAATCAGAAATTCGATCAAGATAGTGATGAGTGTATCCGGCTGATTGATTGATTTCGAAGTTGCGGATAAATTTTGCTCCCCATATTATTTCATCATGTCGATAAGAGAAACGAGTATGAACATGCTGCGAAAAAGTTTCGTCATAAGCCTTAATAAAAACTAAAATTTCAACATCGGCCTTTTCCAAATCTTCTTTTGACCATCCGTAAATCGGGCTCTTTTCGTTTATCGGGTGAACCACTGTCCATGATAGTGGAAAGAAGCGAATCATTTTTGTTTCCAGTTCCATTGGATAAAATCTTCTGATAAGGCCTGCAGGTTCATCATTCATTAACGATATAGTAACTGATACCTCTACTTCGTTAAGAATATTGCGTCGAATATTTGCAATCCGAAACATTAATCCACGCTGGGTTATTTTATAAGGAGCCATAAGTGCAATGGCACTATTAATAATTTTTGCTTGTGGCCGGCTAAAGCGCCCATATAACAAACCCGTTGCAAGCGCAAACGATAATAGCCCAACCAATGATTCAATTGCTGCAACTGAGCTAGCCCAAAAACCCATGGGACTTATTCTTCCGTAACCAACTGTTGTGAGTGTTTGTGCGCTGAAGAAAAATGCATCGAGACATTTTGTTGCCTGAGATGTTGTATCCATTCCCGGAAAATGATTGGCGCCAATGAAAAAATAAATGGTGGCAAAAAATGAATTGATAATTAAAAAACCAATGAACACCATTATGCTGAACTTTAGCCATGGCATAGTTATAAGCACATTGTAAATATCATAAGACCTGAAAAACGGAAGCCCGAAATTTTTTACATTGAATTCTCCATTATCGTTAATGGCGCGGTTGCGTTGCGCATTGTTGCTGAATCCACTGTCGGTAATTTCTTTTTGATTTTGAGGAGATGATTTTTTACCCATAATATTTATTAAGTAGAATAAAATTAAAACACTTTTTATCAGGTTTTATTCCTCCTCCACCTTACTCACAAAATTCCCATCGGCATCAAATGAATAAGTGAAAAGTTTGCCTGTGTTTTTTTCTAAAGAATAATATTCAATTCCTTTCTTGGTTTCTGATTTATAGTAGCCGGTAATTTTTCCTCCTGAAATATTTGAAGTGAGATAAGTAATTGCAGCTGCAGGAAATTCTTCAGCTTTCAGTTTAGTATCAGTACTAATCCAATCGCCCATAGCCATTGCATACATAACAGTAACAGAATGTTTATCCTGCGAAAAAGTTGTCTCCAAAAATCCGGGGCCTGGCTGAAACCATACAACTGCTCCAGCTGCAGGAAATTTTTTGGCGAAATTCTCTTTCACATTTGTCGGAATCAACTTATTGTCAATAGGCAATTGTGCGAAAGAAACTAAAAATGAAAAACTAAAAATGAAAAACAAAATACATACCTTCTTCAGCGACAAATAATTTTTCACTTTTAAATTTTAGTTTTTAATTAATTAGATATCCAGCTTCGCATACTTTGCATGCTTCTCAATAAATTCTCTGCGTGGTGGCACATCATCGCCCATCAGCATTGAGAATATATGGTCAGACTCAGCAGCGCTTTCAATAGAAACCTGCTTCAATGTGCGTGTTTCCGGATTCATTGTTGTTGACCACAATTGTTCCGCATTCATTTCTCCAAGACCCTTGTATCGCTGAATGCCAACTGATTCATCTTTTCCTCCTCCGATTCGGGCAACGGCGGCTTTGCGGTCATCATCATTCCAGCAATATTCCTGTTCCTTTCCTTTCTTTACTAAGTAAAGCGGCGGTGAAGCGATATAAATATGTCCGCGCTCAATCAACAATTTCATATAACGGAAAAAGAATGTAAGAATCAAAGTGGTGATGTGGCTACCATCCACATCGGCATCCGTCATGATAATGACTTTATGATAACGGAGTTTATCAATGTTCAATGCTTTATCATCTTCCTTTGTTCCTATGCTCACTCCTAGTGCAGTGAAAATATTTTTTATTTCCTCGTTGTCGTAAATCTTATGCTCCATTGCTTTCTCCACATTCAGAATTTTTCCGCGCAACGGAAGTATCGCCTGGAACGCACGATTACGACCTTGCTTAGCAGTACCGCCCGCCGAATCTCCTTCGACTAAATAAATTTCACATTGAGAAGCATCGTTGTTTGAACAGTCGGCAAGCTTGCCGGGTAATCCGCTTCCTGACATTCCGTTTTTGCGTTGAACCAATTCTCTCGCTTTGCGTGCAGCATTTCGCGCGGTGGCCGAAAGAATCACTTTGTTCACCATCATCTTCGCCTCCTTCGGATTTTCTTCGAGAAAGTGAGTAAGGAAATCACTGACAGCAGAATCTACTATTCCGGTTACTTCAGAATTACCGAGTTTCGATTTTGTTTGACCTTCAAATTGTGGTTCAGGAACTTTGCATGAAACAACAGCTGTTAATCCTTCACGAAAATCATCGCCGGTTACTTCAAAATTTAATTTATCTAATAATTTATTCTTATCGGCATAGGATTTAAACACACGGGTAATGGCACGACGAAAACCAGCAATGTGAGTTCCGCCTTCAATGGTGTTGATGTTGTTTACATAAGAAAACACATTCTCAGTATATCCGGTGTTGTACTGCATTGCCACTTCCACAATCACATTGTCCTTTGTGCCTTCCATGTAAATCGGTTCAGCATTCATGGCTTCACGAGTACCGTCCAGATATTTTACAAACTCTTTCAACCCTAATTCAGAATAGAACCTTTCGCTGAAAACAGTTCCGTTCTCATCAATATTTCTTTTATCAGAAAGAGTAATCGCAATTCCACGATTCAGAAACGACAACTCGCGCATACGGGTTGCAATAGTGTCGTACTTGTATTCCAGAATTTTGAATATAGAACCATCAGGTACAAAAGTTACTTCAGTTCCTGTTATTGTAGCATCGCCAACCACTTTAACCGGATACAATGGCTTACCTATTTCATATTCCTGCATCCATTCTTTTCCATCACGAAATACACGAACCGTCAGGTGGCTCGAAAGTGCATTCACGCAACTCACGCCCACACCATGCAATCCACCGGAAACTTTATAAGTGTCTTTATCAAATTTTCCGCCTGCATGCAGCACAGTCATTACCACTTCAAGTGCACTTTTGTTTTCACCTTTGTGATGTCCGGTTGGAATACCACGGCCATCATCCAAAACAGTAATTGAATTGTCTTCATTTATTGTGACGAAAATATTTTTGCAATATCCTGCCAACGCTTCGTCAATGGAATTGTCAACTACCTCATAAACTAAGTGATGCAACCCGCGAAAACCAATATCGCCAATGTACATGGCAGGGCGCATACGAACTGCCTCTAATCCTTCGAGAACCTGAATGTTCTCTGCTGTATATTCTTGTGATTTTTTCTTTTCCAAAATTGTCTCTTCTAACATGATTTTATGGTTAAAAACTGATTTTTTTTAAGGTGTTCAAAGATAGTTTTTCATTGCTGATAAAACGAATTAAACTCATTAATAAAAACGGTTTATTTATTCACTTTGATTGTTGAAAAGTTTGGTGAAAAAAAACGGAACTCCTAACACATTTTTGGTGGCACGATTCTTAATACTAAGCCTTAAAAAAATTTAAAAAAATAATGAAAAAAATCAACCTCATTGCTCTGCTGTTTGTTCTTCCATCATTTGTTTTTGCTCAAAAAAACAAGCCTGTTGCTCCTGTTTTACCATTAGATGCCGAAACTAATATGGTAAGTTATTCCGGCGTGGTGGATGCTACAGGAATCAGCCAGAAAGAAATGTATGCTCGAACCATTATGTGGGTAAAGGAATTTTATCCGATTCCGAGTTCTGTTTTACAGGTTCAGGATTCAGTAAATATGAAAATTGTTTGTAAAGGAAAATTTGATGCAAAAAAGACCTTGAAAAACGGAACGCAACAAACCGGTGAAAGAATTCTGTATAATTTAACCGTTCAATTCAAGGAAGGCCGGTATAAATATGAAATCACCAAGGTTTTAATTCAAAGTGCTACCAGTATTCCGGTTGAAAAGTATTTTGATGAAAATGACCCGGCTGCTGAAGATCATTTTGCCACATTAACTTCTGTTGATGAAAACCTGACGAATATTGCCAATTCACTAAAATCGAGATTGGAACAACCAAGTGTAAAGGTTAAAAAAGATGAATGGTAAGAGTTGCAATTAAATTTTAACAAAACGGCCCGGATATATCCGGGCCGTTTTTGTTTTTATGCTTAAATAATCTCTGATATTGGTTTAAACTCCTTTGAGATTTCAATTATTTCCTGAACAATTTTTCCATTCTTTTTATAAATCCTGAATGAATTTGCTCCTTTTTTACTACTTAATATTTTATAAGAATCAGTATTTCTGATTTCAATTGCAGAGCAATCATCGCATGCAATTCCAACCCCTCCTTTCTTAGAAATCATTTTTCTGAAATGCGCATCTCTTTTTTCTTTCAGAAAATGCGGACAATAAATGGTGTTAATTAAACCTAAACCCTTTACCCTTATGTGCTCCCATTTTTCAGGGTGATAGTAGGCCATTGAATCGCTATGCCCGAATTGAAACCAGCAGATTGCTCCGGCACTTGTTCCGGCCATAATGGCTCCATTATTCCATGCCTTTTTCAGTAAAATATCTACACCTAGTAATCGCCAACGGCGCATCATCTTTAATGTATTTCCACCGCCTACATAAATAATGTCGGCTCTTTCAATTTTGTCGTGAATTTCTTTTTTTGAAACTTTTCGATTCAGCAGAAATAAAACTTCAGGTCTGCAACCTAATTTATCTCCATAAATCTTTTGAAAATTTTCCCAATACAAAGGGTCATCGCCTGATGCAGTAGGAATAAATAAAACACGGGGGTTTTTCTTCCCTGTTAATTTTACAATATGTTCATCAATTGTTCGGGTGGCGCCTTCGAACATACTGCCCCCGCCAATGGCAACGATTGTGCGCACTAAATGATCAGAATTATTACGAATAAATGAATATTTAACTAGCTACCGTTGTAGTCAAGTTGTTGAAAAGTGATGGTCATTATAATGATGAAACCAAGTATGGCTGCAAAAACCCAAAGTGCTTTTTTCATTTGTTTAAATTTCTTTTCGGTGTAAAAATAACAATCAAAGATTAATGGAAAAGAAATGATTAATAATTTCTTTCAGGTTTTCATAAAATTAAAAATCACTAAGAATCGCCGATTAGATTCTAAATGAGATTTGTTAATCACCCCTTCACAAATTTCCTGATTGTTGCACTGCCATATTGCAGTTGAACTTTTATAAAATAAATTCCGGAAGGGAAAGATTTGAGATTGATGATTTCAAATTTGTTTGCTCGTTATAAATTTTTATTCCGAGGGCATCAGTGATTTCAATTTGATGAGGAGAAATTGTGCTTGGTATTTCGATGGTTAGTTTATCGGCGGCGGGGTAAAAACCGCGTTTTTAACTCATTTCAAGCTATACAGACCTCTCAGTAACATGTATTTTGGTTTCGGTAAGACCACATTTGGCTTCGGTAATGTGTAATTTTGGTTCGGTAGTATCACTTTTCTTCTCAGTAGCACCTCTTTTTGTTTTCGTAAGACCTAACCAGGTTTCTGTAATATATATGTTGGTTTCGGCAGGATAAAAGTTGGCTTCCGGCAGATGATTTTTGTTTTGGAAATTAAAAAAGGTGATTTTATTTTTGAAACACTAAACCAAATCCTCATGGCAACAACAACCATATCTATCAGGGCTAGGATAGAGGAAGTGCCCACACTCGGTCAGTTCTCAGTTGACAGTTACAACAGAGACATTCTTGACTTTCAAGGTTACAAACCTGCTAAGTACACGGCAGGGTGGCTAACCACCATCAACGGATTAATTGTAACCGTAGGTGGAATTGTTAACCCAAAACAATTGCTTGCTGAGTTGAGTGTAATTACTCTGCGACTTGACAGCAACATGCTTTTGCTAAGACCTCTGATGAACAGACTGGAAGGTTATGTAAGAGATGCAGTGGGACTAACGATACCAAAAAATAAATTTGGTATCAGTGAAGTAAGAAAAGCAATCAGCAGAGGTGACCAAGAAAAATTAAATCAGGCACTGACTGACTTGCTGCACAACATCACTAATAATAATGCAGCATTATCTACTGCGGGTTTGCCCGCAGGTGATGTGACTGCAATTACCAATCTGAAAACTTCTATCTTCAATGACAACGCAGCACAAAATGCTAAGATGGCTGAGAAGGCATTGCTTGTGACAAGCAACATGGGTGTGATAAATCAATTGTGTGACATACTTAAATCACTTTGGGCTGACGGAAAAAGTTTATACAAAACAAGCAACGCAACCAAACTGAAAGATTACACTAACTCTCAACTGATAAACAGAATACGGAATGAAGAACTGAAAACAAAAATTACGGGAGTAGTGAAGGGACCAAACGGACCGGAGTATAAAGCTAAAGTGGTTGCGAAGCCAACAGATGGCGGAAGAACAAAAACAGTTTACACTAATAAGAATGGTGAGTTTGAATTGAAGGGATTGAAACCGGGTGCAAACAATTTATCTATCACTACAACAAGCGGCGCACAAGCAGTGGTGCAAGCAACTGCTGTGACAAGCACTTCTGTTGCTGTGCCTCCGATTCAAGTTTCTTAAAATCAAAAATCAAATTTTAAAAATGAAAAAGCCCTGAGAGAAATCGAAGGGCTTTTTTGTTTGAGAAAAAATTTACTTTGCACTCACAAAAAACCTGCTGGTGAAAACACCATGCAGGGGCGCGACGAGAGAAACACCAACACACTAAAAACAACCTTTCTTTGATTGGTTTGATTCATCAGTTGATAAAATAAGAGATGCAAAAAGTCAAAGCCATTTCATTGAAAATGTTCCAGAAATATCAAAAAAACTAAATGAAACAAATGCAGGTTGGGAGAAAATTAGAAGCGATGCTGAAACCGAAAGTAAAGATGAAGAAACGACAGAGAGTTTTATTGAAATACAATCTCGACTAAAAAAATTAATTTCAGAATTCGATGAAAATCAAGATTTAAAAAAGAAATAAATTTCACTCCAATAAAATTATAAAATGATAATTATATTATGGTAAATCATATTCTGAAAGGCAAATTAATTCCAGAACAAAAAGAACTTGAGTTTTTATTTGTTGGAACATTTAATCCTAAGATTGATGACAATCAAGCAGAGTATTTTTACGAAAGAGAAACCAATTATTTCTGGTGCATTCTACCACATGCTTTTGATGAACATTGTCTGATTGATAAAGACCCTGATGAATGGATAAAATTCTGTGGCTCTAAAAATATTGGAATAACTGATTTAATAGAAAGTTTAGAAATTGCCGAACAACAAGATTTTGATGCTCTGAAAAGTTATAGTGATATAGAGTTAGAAAAATTTAAACTCAATTTTATTACAGATAAAATCCTTGAAGTAATTAGTACAAATAGAAAAACTTTGAAAGGAGTTTTTTTTACTCGCTCTTCAAATCAACAGATAAATAAAATTTGGGGTGAGTGGAAAAAAATAGTTTTGCATTGTGATAAGCTTAATAAAGAAAATGAATTAAAGATTCAATGTACCCCACTATTGTCTCCCTCACTTCAAGGTAATACTATCAGGCAAACCATTGAAAAATGGAAAACAGCAATTAGAGAAAGTTCGATGCCTTCGGCATCGTGATTTGTGTGTGATAATATTTTCTATAAACCTGAAATCCATTCGGGATTATTTTCTTTCACAAAAAAATACATGGGGACAATGGGGCCATTGGCGACAACTATTTTCTTCCCTAAAAAATGTGGCTAAAGCCAAATACATATTGAATTTTATTTTCCGTCAGCTAAAGCAGACGGCAATGGATTAGCTGCATTCGCCTTCCGAAATATTTTTCGTTTAAGATTTACTCGTGTTAACTTTTTGTTTTAACGGAACTCGTGAATGCTTCGCATTTAGGTGATGCTTGGGTGAGGGATTGAAGGGAAAAGCCCACAGCCGCAGCAGTGACTTGAAGCGGTGCGCGAGGACTTGGAATGAAAAGCCCGACGGCGCGCAGTGCCTTTGAGCAGTGGAAAAAGCCGGCACCCCCAACACTTCGACAAGCTCAGTGTGACAGTTATGAATTTTTAATTCCTCAACGGCTTCCCTGTTTCCAGTGTGAACTTGATTCGCTCCATTGTTTTTTTGGTGGTGACGAGGGAGAGGAATGCTTCGCGCTCGAGGTCGAGGAGGTATTGTTCGCTGACGGTTTGCGGGGAGGTGAGGTCGCCGCCGCACATGACGAAGGCGAGTTTTTCGGATACGAGTTTGTCGTGGGCGCTGATGTAACCGCCGGTGAGCATGGCATTGATGCCGGTGTAAAATGCGCCGAGCGCGGAGCGACCGAGCACTGTGATGTTGGTGCGCTGCGCGGGCATGGTGTAGCCGGCATGGCTGAGGGCGAGCACGGCATTTTTTGCTTCGGCGATGAGGCGGCTTTGATTGAGCACGATGTGGTCGCGACCGTGTTTTAATATATCCATGTCGAATGCTTCGGCTGCCGAGGTGGCGACCTTGGCGGTGGCAATGCTCATGTAGCGTTTTTGCAATTCGGGAAATTCGATTTCGCCTTCGGCGTAGGCATCGCTGGCGCGCAGGGTCATTTCTTTGCTGCCGCCGCCTGCGGGTATGATTCCGATTCCGAATTCCACCAGCCCGATATAAGTTTCGGCGCCGGCAACTACCCGGTCGGCATGGAGCGTGAACTCGCATCCGCCGCCGAGCGTGAGGTGGTGCGGCGCCACCACCACCGGAATGGCGGAGTAGCGAATGCGCATGCTCGTGTTCTGAAAAATGCGCGCGGCAAATTCGAGCTCGTCGTATTCCTGGTCAATGGCGAGCATGAGCATCATGGCGAGGTTGGCGCCGGCGCTGAAGTTGGCTCCGTCGTTTCCGATAACCAGTCCGCGGAAATCTTTTTCGGCAATCTCAATACTCTTGTGCACTGCTTCGAGCACTTCGCTGCCAATGCTGTTCATCTTGGTGCGGAACTCGAGGTTGAGGACTCCGTCGCCGATGTCGAGCAGGCGGGTGCCGCTGTTCTTCCAAACAACAGCCTCACCCCTAACCCCTCTCCCAAGGAGAGGGGAACTGTCGCTAACGATTTTGTCGCTGGTGATTTTTTCTTCAGCAAAATTATCGAGGATGATATAGTTGTCGGTGCCGGGAATGGGCTTGAAAGTTTTGGTTGGAATGTCGTAGCAGAGCTTTCTGCCATTGCTGATTTTGAAAAAAGATTTTTCACCGCTATTAACCAGTTCAGTTACCCAGCCGGCAACTTTGAAATTTTCTTTTTGCATTGCCGCCACACTATCAGTTAAACCGACTGCATCCCAGGTAGCAAATGGTCCGATGTCCCAACCGAAGCCGGCGCAGAGTGCATCGTCGACACGAAAAATTTCATCGGCAATTTCCGGAATCCGATTACTCACATAAGCGAAGAGGGAATAAAATAATTTACGATAAAACTCTGCAGCTTTATCGGTGCCCTTCATAACAATGCGCATGCGTTCTTTTAAATCATCAGTAGCGCGTGCGGCATCAATGGTTGAATATTTTGTTTTTGTTTTTGGCTGGTACTCGAGGGTTTTTAAATTGAGCGTTAGAATTTCGGTTTTGCCATTTGCATCTTTTGTCTTTTTGTAAAAACCTTGTCCGGTTTTATCGCCGAGCCAATTGTTCTTCACCATTTGTTCGAGGTAATCGGGAATGGCAAATGCGGCACGAGCCTCATCATCAGGGCATGAATCATGAACAAAGCGTGCAACTTTTACGAGTGTATCTAAACCTACAACATCACTTGTGCGGAAGGTGGCTGATTTAGGGCGACCAATGATGGGGCCTGTAAGTGAATCAATCTGATCGACATTTAAATCAAGTTCCTGCATCAATTGAAAAATACGCATGATAGCAAACACTCCTACTCGATTTGCAATGAATGCGGGTGTGTCTTTACACAAAACAGTTTGCTTACCGAGAAACAAATCGCCGTAGTGCATTAAGAAATCAATTACACTTTTATCAGTATTGAGTGTGGGGATGATTTCGAGTAATCGCAGATAGCGTGGCGGATTGAAGAAGTGTGTGCCGCAGAAATGTTTTTTAAAATCATCGCTTCGCCCTTCGCTCATAAGGTGAATGGGAATAGATGAAGTGTTTGAGGTGATAAGTGTTCCGGGCTTGCGGTATTTTTCTACTTCTACGAAAATCTTTTTCTTGATGTCGAGATTCTCGACCACTACTTCCATAACCCAATCGAAGGAAGAAATTTCTTTCATGTTATCCGTGAAATTTCCGGTGCGGATTCGCGATGCGAATTCTTTTTTGAAAATGGGAGAAGGATTGCTTTTCAGAGTTGATTGTAAAGCGGCATTTACAATTCTGTTTTTTACTGCGGGATGGTCGAGCGTTAATTTTTTTGCTGTCTCTTCTGGCGTTAATTCCTTCGGAACAATATCCATCAACAATACCTGCACTCCGATGTTTGCAAAGTGACAAGCGATTCTGCTTCCCATTACACCGCTTCCTAAAATTGCGACTTTATTTATTGCTCTGTTCATTTGTATCGAGTATCAAGACACAAGTATCAAGAAAATTATCTTCCATTAGTGAGAAATGATTTAAAAGATATCTGCATCAATTTTTTTAGTTTTATTTTTTAATTATTCGAAATTTATTAATTAATCCATCAAGCATTTTTTGTATTTCAGTAATTTTCTCAAGCAATTCATTTTGTTTCTCTTCATTAATAAATTCCAGATCAAAACATAAGAAAATAACATTCTCAACTTCGAATGATGAACCCATCGCATTATCAAGGAAGCGACAAAAATCAGTGTTTGTACTTTTCCCTGCTCCCTCGGAAATGTTAAGTGAAATAGAAATAGTTGCCCTTCTCAATTGAGATATAATTCCAAACTTTTCTTCTGAAGGAAATTTTGATGAAAGAAAATAAATTTCTTTAACGAGTGTTCTACTCTTTTGCCAAACTTTCAATTCTTTAAAATTGTGCATCGAATTTTATTTAGTCTTGCTACTTGATACTTGTATTTACTTGATTCTCATTGGGCGTACATCGCTTCTATCTCCTTCTCAAATTTCTTCTCAATAATTTTCCGTTTCAATTTTAAGGTTGGTGTTAATTCTCCATCAGCAATAGTCCATTCATTCGGTACAAGAGTAAATTTCTTTATCTGTTCGCTGTGGCCGAAAAGTTTATTGTTTTCCTCCACTAATTGTTCAAATTTTTTCTTCACGGCTTCATTGCGAATTATCTCGCTTGTATTCGTGAAATTAATTCCATGCTGCCCACACCATACTTTCAGGTTGTTGGAAGCAGGAACTATTAAGGCAGACGGAAATTTTCGTGAAGCACCAATTACCATCATTTGTTCAATCAATAATTCTTCCTTGAATTTATTTTCTATCGGTTGAGGTGCCACATATTTTCCTCCCGAAGTTTTAAAGAGTTCCTTTTTACGATCAGTGATTTTTAAGAATTTTCCATTCACCAATTCTCCAATATCGCCTGTGTGCAACCAACCATCTTTGTCAATTACTTCAGCAGTTAAATCAAGGCGCTTGTAATAACCTTTCATCACAATGGCTCCACGGCAGAGTATTTCTCCGTCTTCAGCTATTTTAATTTCAACTCCGGGAATAGCTGGTCCAACGCAGCCAATAACATTTTCATCCAGATTAAATCGGCTTACAGAAATTGCAGGCGAAGTTTCGGTTAATCCGTATCCTTCCATAATGGTGATTTTCGCTGCAGTAAAAATCCTCAGTAATTTATGCTGCATAGGAGCTGCGCCGGTCACAACACATTTTAATTGACCACCGAGTGCTGCACGCCACTTGCTGAATACTAATTTATTTGCTATTGCCAGTTGTATGTGGTAAAAAATTCCATTTGATTTTTGATTGTCCCATCTTTCACCGAGCGATAGTGCCCAGAAAAAAAGTGCGCGTTTTATTCCTTTTTGCTCTTGCCCCTTGGATAAAATTTTTTCATAAACTTTTTCGAGCAGGCGTGGAACACAAGTCATTATTTGCGGTTTCACTTCTCGCAGGTTATCGCCGATGGTATCCATGCTTTCAGCATAATAAATTGAAATGCCGTAACACAAATACAAGTACGAAATCATTTTTTCGAACGAGTGATTAAGGGGAAGAAAACTCAGCGCCTTATCTTTTTCACCAACAGGCATTAATGGTTTTGCAGCAATCACATCCGACAAAACATTCCAGTGCGAAAGCATTACTCCTTTCGGAAATCCTGTAGTGCCGCTTGTATAAATGATTGTTGAAATATCATCAGAAGTGATTTCACTTTTTATTTTTTCCAATTCAGTTACACTTCCGTTTTTGCCTCGCTCCATGAATTCAGAAAAGTGTGAAGCGCCTTTCACCTGATTGAATGTGAACACTTCTTTCAATGAAGGAATTCTGTTTTTAATGTTCTGAATTTTCAGAAACAATTCTTCACTGCTCACAAAAACCATTTTCACTTCCGCATCATTGAAAATAAAAACATAATCTTCTTCGGTAATGGTTGGATACACCGGAACATTCACTGCGCCGACCTGCATAACTCCGAAATCAACAAAATTCCACTCGGGACGATTGTTGCTGATTATAGAAATTTTATCGTCCTTTTTTATTCCGGAAGCGAGTAGTGCTAAACTTACTTTGTTGATGTTGTCAATACAATCATCAATATTGTATGCGCGCCACAAACCATTTTCTTTTGCATTGAGGGCATCACTTTTAGGGTATTTTTCTTTCTGAAATGCAGGTATGTCAAATATTCTCTTTAATTCCATCTTGAAGCTTTTATCGCTTCTAAAAATATTTATAAAAACTATGCTAAAAAATGATTTATAAAAATGTTGCTGACAATGTTTTTTTTAAAATCCAAAAACTGCGCCTGCTCTGATAACCGGTATACCATAATATGGAGAGTATGGATTTTGCAATACATCGTATAAAACCTGTATTGATAACCCAGAACCTCCATTGCCAAATCGTTGAAAATATCCTCCGCCAAGTAATAAAGAGCCTACAGTAATTCTTCTAACTTCGTATCCTGCAAAATTGGGTAGTACAACAAGTGCTTCATAGTTATTCAATTCATATTCTCCACTCAGAAACACATTGTCAAGAATAAAGTAACGCGCAAAAAAACTTCCTCCCCAAATATGAGTTTCATAATCAGGAGTGCTATACTGTCCGTTATTTGTATACTTATAATGAATGTAAGTATATTTTGGATTGATACCAATTGAAAACCGGTCTGTTAATTTATAACCAACAAGTGGCGCCACTTCAACATAGGTGACTTGTCCGAAACTCAATCCACCTGTTCCACCTAGGTAAAATCGTTGCTTGGCCAACCATGGAGTGTCTTTTAAACTATTGTCGCTTTGAGCAAACAAATTGATTGAAAATAAAATGGAGAGAAAAAGAATTATTATTTTTTTCATAATGCGAATTTAGTCTGCAAATATTTTGCCCGGATTCATTATGCCTTTCGGGTCGAAAACTTTTTTGATATCCTTCATTAATTGAAGCTGTGTTTTGTTGAATGCAATTTCCATATATGGTTTCTGCACAAACCCAATTCCATGTTCACCGGAAAGTGTCCCTTCGAGTTCAATTACAAGTTTAAAAATTTCACGAATGCCTTTAGTGATATTGTTATTCCATTCATCATCAGTCAGATTTCCTTTGATGATATTTACATGCAAGTTGCCATCACCGGCGTGACCATAACAAACAGATTTGAATCCGAAATTTTTGCTGATTGTTTTTACTCCTTTCAATAACTGAGGCAGTTTTGCACGAGGTACCACAGTATCTTCTTCTTTGTAAATGGAATTCATTTTCACAGCTTCGGCAACACTTCTGCGGAGTTTCCACAAATCTGATTTTTGCTGTGCAGTATCAGCAAACAAAATTTCACCGCAATTGAACTGTTGTAACACTTCAGTAATTTTTTCGGCATCGCGATACAGCGCATCCATGTCATTTCCATCAACTTCAATTAACAGGTGCGCTTCAATGTTTTCGTTTACTGGCAAATTTGTTTCACCAATGTGTTTTGCTGCCCACTCAATTGCATCGCGCTCCATGAACTCCAATCCGGATGGCGAAACTCCTGCTCTGAAAATTGCATTTACTGCTTCGCAAGCTTTTTCTGCTGAAGAAAATGGTGCAAGCATCAATACATCATTAGTAGGATGTGGAATTAATCGCAATACAATTTTTGTTACAATACCGAGAGTACCTTCACTGCCAACAATAAGTTGAGTCAGATTATAACCTGTCGCATTCTTTAACACATTTGCTCCGGTCCAGATGATTTCACCGTTTGGCAAAACCATTTCGAGATTCAATACATAATCTTTCACAACTCCGTATTTCACTGCTTTAGGTCCGCCTGAATTTTCAGCAATGTTTCCGCCAATGAAGCACGAACCTTTACTCGCCGGGTCAGGTGGATAAAACAAACCCTTTTCTTTCACCGTGTTCTGTAAAACTTCTGTAATTACTCCAGGCTCAACAGTTACCTGAAAATTTTCTTCATCAATAAAAATAATCTTATTGAAGCGGTCCATCGAAAGCAGTACACCTCCAAAAACAGGAAGAGCACCACCACTTAAACCTGTTCCGGCACCTCGGGGAGTTACAGGAATATTTCTATCGAAACATAATTTCATCACTGCACTTACTTCACTTGTACTAGATGGTCGAACAATAACTCCAGGTTTATAAACTAAATCTTCGGTTTCATCATGACCATAATGAAGTTTGTTTTCTTCATCAGCAAGTACAAATTCTTCCCCTATAACTGTCTTTAATTCAGCAATAATTTCTTCTGAAATAGCACCAAAATTCAAACTCATATATTATCGCTGTGGTTGAATAATTGCATTTCCATTTTCACCACCAGATGCCTTTGCACTATCGATAATATGTTGAATTCTTTCCTGAGTAGCTCTAATATTCAATTCAACCCCTGAAACTTTTCCATTAGTAAACATTATAGATTGATTGGTTCCGAAAAGCCATTGAATCAGGTGTGAGGTATCGCCTGCTTCAGTTTCTGATTTTCCAAGGTCTTCCACCTTGTAAGATAATCCGGTAACAGATTCAACTTCTTCGAAAGTCATTCCGTTCTGAATTTTTTCTAAAGAGGCATTGTAATTCGGATCACTTTCCGTTTTTTCATGTGAATTGCAGGAAAAAAAAAGAACAGCAAAAAGAAGGATGAAAATTTTTTTCATGATTCTACAAAAGTATTTGTTGAAGTAAAATAAACGACAAGAGATGCGAATATGTTTTATAAAAATTCACCAAATTGAATTTTGAATGTCCACAAAATACTGTCAATGTTAATTCCTTTGCTAAAAAACTATTTGTTAATCCAAATTACAGTTTTATTTTTTCAGCATGTTGGATGAAGAGAAACAACCCGAAAAGGTTTATTACACAATTGGCGAAGTGGCTGCCATGTTCGATTTGAATGTATCGAATGTGCGCTACTGGGAAAATGAATTCGACATTCTTATGCCGAAAAAAAATGCGAAAGGAGATCGATTTTTCACTAAGAAAGATGTTGAGAATATAAGAATAATAAAGGAACTTATTAAAGAAAGAGGCTACACCATTGAAGGGGCAAAAATTAAGTTGCGGGAGAATCGTGATGAATTACAAGAGCGAATGAAAATCGTTAATTCGCTGGAAAACATAAAATCATTTCTCACCCAAATGAAATTGCAATTAGATCAAACAGGTGAAAAGAGTAAACCGAATTCTAATTTGCCTGAAGAAAATGTTTTACAACAAACTGTAATAACTTTCATCGATCCTGCCAAATCGGAATAATACCATTTAGAAATTTTCGTTCTTTACAAATTAAACTTTTTTCAATCACTTTCGTCTTAACGAACTGTATGCATAGGATACTTTGTCTCGCCTTCATTTTTACTTTAAGTTCAGCCATCTTTTTTTCTTCCTGTAAAAAAGATCCATTACTTATAGATAATCATCTTGATACCACAATAACGGGTAATGAACCCCCTCCTTATAATGGTATTTCTGAATTACAGATTAAACTTTACATCAATAAATTATATGTTGATCTTATTGGCCGACAACCTACCACTGTCGAACTGGATGACAATTTCACATACTTAAAATCAAATAATTTAAGTGCAACTTCTCGAGGTGTAATAGCAGATCAATTGTTGACCAATAGCGATTTCTACAACCGTTTATTTGATTTAACAAGCGCTGATATGACCAATGGAATTGATACCGTTGATATAAATGATGAAATAACTCAGTTTTATACTTTCATTTATTATGATTCAATTAATGGTTATACTCAAAATCTGCCTTATTACTATGCAGAACTTCTTCGTTTTAACAATTTAAATACTTGTGTTGATGAATTGAAGAACGGCTCCATTTCCATCCGTGAGTTTTATCGGCGCTTTTTGGATAATTATTTCTATGATCAGGTAAATATGGGTACGGAGAATTTTGTAAAAGGAAGCTTTGACGATTTATTTCTGCGCGCCCCAACTACTTCAGAACTTCAATACGCCGGCTCAATGGTTGATGGGGCATCAACAACTTTATTCGATCAGAGCGGAACCAGTAAAGGCGATTATGAAATAATAATGGTAAATTCTCCTGAGTTTATTGAAGGGTTTATTAGAAAATGTTATCTGCAATATGTATTAAGAAACCCGACGAGCGGAGAAATGGGGTTGGAAACACAATTGCTTAACACCAGTCTTGATTGGAAAACGATGATAAAGAAATTAGTAAGTACTGATGAATATGCAGGGTTTTAATAAAATGAAAACTTAAAAATGAAAAATATTTTTCTTCTTGTTTTTTTTTCAACCATCATTTTTTCTTCATGTAAGAAAGAAGTGCTGAAACAAAATGTTTATGACAATGTGTATTATGAAGTTACCCCTGTTACTCTTTACACAAGCAATGCTGAAAAAAACAAACAGAAGAGCAGCCTGCAATACATAAGCATTTTATTTTCTGATTTGTTTAATCAAAATATTCCAGGTTCTGATTTAAATAATATTGGCGAAGCCATTCTCAGTATCGGAGACAAGGGGCTTGCTAACCAATTAATACTTGAACGGTTTCTAACACTTCCAGGAATTTCTATTCCAACACAAACCCAAATGCAGGCTGATCTTAATGCATTTATTACTTCAACATATCAGAGGTTTTACTTAAGAAATCCAACTGAATACGAAAAAATATATTTAAAAAACCTGATTCAGAATGACAGTAATATCACTCCTGAAATAGTTTATGCTGCCTTTGCACTTTCTAACGAATACATGTTTTACTAACCCTTATAAATAAATATGAAGCGCAGATCATTTATTAAAAAAGCAGGCTTAGCAACAGCAGGAACTTTTTTTGCTCCATATATTTTACCAAGTGGAAGGCTGTTTGCCGCCGCAGGTGATAGAATAGTGAATCATGTTGTTCTTGTTTTGTTTGCCGGTGGTGTACGGCATCAGGAATCAGTTGATCAGGCATACTTAACTTTTCAAGGTGCTAATTCGGGAAACATTATGCCAAATATGTTTTCAGGAGCAATACCAAGCAGCAATCTGCTTTATACACCGTGGAATCCTATTCAAGGTGCATCACTTGCATCTCAGGGAACATTTTTTAAAGAGTTGGAATATGCGCAAGGCCCTACCGGTCATTACAATGGTCACACAGCAGCCATTACAGGGAACTATACTGATGTAGGAACCAATCTTGCAATTAACCCCGATTTTCCAACTGTGTTTGAATATTATCGTCGCCACAATGACCCTGCTAAAAGTGCAATTAATGCTTGGTGGATGAGTGAAGGTTTAGGTCCCTATCCTGCATTGAATTATAGCAAGCATGGAATGTATGGTCCGATGTACGGAGCTAATTATTTCAGGCCATATTCTACCTTCGGAAATATTGGTTTGGATTATTTAAATAATGGTTTGACTCTTCAACCAGATGATGTTGGCCGACTGAATTCCATTAAAAATTTCTTTGATAGCAACTTTGATAAATCAGCTTCTGATCTTCCCGGAATAATTAATAATTCATCAGATAAAGAAGCAATACATGCTTTCATGAAGGATGTTTTAAACAGAACACAAAATGGAACAGTGGATTTTCCATTGCCAAATGGAATTCCTACTTATGAAATGACAGGCGACCTTATCAATATTCAATATACATGGGAGGTTCTGAAGAATTTTCATCCTGAGTTAACAGTAATTAATACTTTCAATTTAGATACCTGCCATTCTGATTTCACAGGGTATTTGAAAAATATGCATAAAGCAGATTATGGTGTAGGATGGTTATGGAATAAAATTCAAAATGATCCTGCTTTACAAAATGATACAATAATGATTTGTATGCCTGATCATGGCAGAAATGATTTACCAAATAATGTTTATGACGCAAATGGATTGCGTGCTTTTGACCACACTTCTGATGCAAATTCCCGTCGCGTTTTTGCCTTAATCGTTGGGCCTCCGAATAAAGTAAATCAGAACTTATCGTTGGGAAGCGCAGGAAATCCGGTTGGTCAAACAATTGATATTGTTCCAACCATTGCTCACATACTTGGCTTTTACGATCAGATTCCGAGTGGTATGTTGCCAGGTCAGATTTTAACTCAAGCATTTATTTAATAACAAGAAATGCATCAGCTTATTTAGTAACTAGTCATTGAAAACTGAAAAAAGAAAATAATGGTTAAAAAAATTCTGATTCTTTTTGGTTGTGTTGCTATTATATTTTCCTGTAAAAAAACTGTTACCACTTTGCAGGGAACTATTGGAGATAATCCTTACGACACTATCAATTATGATGACACTGGAATTCCTGTTGTACCAATTGATTCCAATACTTTTCTTGGTATACATAAATACATAATCAGTGTCAAATGCGCAGTACCTGGTTGTCATGATTGTAATTTTGAACCCGATTTCAGAACTGTGCAAAGTTCATATTACACATTAGTGTTTGCCCCCGTTAAAAAAAATAATGCTGATTCAACTTTTACATATCGCGTTGTGCCTCATGATACCACATTAAGCTGGTTGCATGAAAGAATTACTACTGATGATGCAGTACTTGGAAGAATGCCTTTGTATGATACTTTGCCTAAATCACAAATAAAAATGATTACGAATTGGATAAACTCCGGGGCAAAAGACATTTTTGGTAACGAAATGAATCAGGCGAATACCGAACCAGCCTTTTTTGGTTTGGTTGCATACCTTCCGAATAGCAGCAATCAACGAATTGATTCAATAAGAGGAACAGCTTCTTATTATCCATTTTATGCTCCCGCAAATTCAGATATTACAATCTGGATGGGCTTATACGATGACATCACACTCCCTCCTCTATTTACATATAACAAAATTAAATTCAGTACTGATCCGAATAATTTTGACAATGCTGTAGCAAATTCAATGACTGTTGAAATCAGTCCGTTTTATGCACCCGGTTGGGGATGGGGACCTGCTCCTTATTTTTTACATTATACCGTTAATACCTCACAATGGAACATTGGCGATATTGTTTACATAAGAGCCTATGTTCAGGATGGACAGCACTCCACTCCTACTGAAATTCCTTCGGGAACAGCACCAACATATGTTCAATTATTTTGTTCATTCAAAATACAGTAATCAGGTTTAAAATAAAAAAATGAACCACTTAAGATTCTTTTGCATAATAAGTCTCACAATTATTTCTGCCTGTAAAAAAGATAAAAGCAATGACCCAATTCCAAAAGCAAGCATTACTCCTGTAATTGAGTTGGTAAGCGTTACGCCAACTTCGGTTCATGCTCTTTTGGATTCAATAGTTTTTACAATAAGTTATACTGATGGTGATGGCGATTTAGGATTTTCAGATGCCGATTCAATGACCGTTTTTGTTACAGATAAAAGATTTCCGGTTACTATTCCTTTTCACTTGCAACCACTCAGTCCATTAAATACAAGTGTTTCAATTAAAGGAAATATTCCTCTTGTTTTAAATAATACCATACTTCAAAATAACTCGTCAACTTCTGAAAGCGCTGTGTTTGAAATTCAGATTCGCGACCGGGCTAATCATTATAGTAATGTTTTGACAACACCTCCTATCACGGTTTTACCCTGAGTTTTCTTTCAAAAATAAAACTATCAACAAATAGCTAACACTTAAATGTTGGAGGATTAAAAACTGCTTTCCGCAATTAAGTTTGCGCCACAATTTCATTTTCAATGAGCGCTATTTATCAAACAGATTTTAAATTTTCTAAACAAACAAAATTTTATCGCGGAAAGGTTCGCGATGTGTATACCATCGATAATAAATTTCTGGTAATGGTAGCAAGTGACCGTATCAGTGCTTTTGATGTTATACTTCCTAAACCAATTCCTTGTAAGGGGCAGGTTCTGAATCAGGTTGCAACTCATTTTTTGAATCTCACAAAAAATATTGTTCCTAATTGGTTGCTTACAACTCCGGATGCAAATGTGGCTATCGGAAAAATGTGCGAACCCTTTAAAGTTGAGATGGTGATTCGCGGATATTTAACCGGCCATGCAGCGCGTGAATACAAACTTGGCAAACGCTTAATATGTGGCGTGCCAATGCCTGAGGGTATGAAAGAAAATGATAAATTTCCTGAACCATTGATTACACCAACTACAAAAGCTGATGAAGGGCACGACCTTGATATTTCAAGAGAAGAAATAATCAAAAGCGGATTGGTAAAAGAAAGTGATTATATACAATTAGAAAATTACACTCGTGCTCTTTTTAAATTTGGAAGTGAAGAGGCCAATCGCAGAGGGTTAATATTGGTTGATACGAAGTATGAGTTTGGAAAAGCTGATGGAAAAATTTTATTGATTGATGAAATTCATACACCTGACAGCAGTCGTTATTTTTACTCTGAAGGATATGAAGAAAAACAAAGAAAGGGCGAGCCGCAAATGCAATTATCAAAAGAGTTTGTTCGTGAATGGTTAATAGCTAATAATTTTATGGGAAAAGATGGACAACAAATTCCTGAAATGCCTGATGATTTTGTAAATACAGTTACTACACGATATATAGAGTTATTTGAAAAAATTACAGGTAACAAATTTCAACCTGATATTTCTTCAAATCCCGATGAGAGAATTAAAAAAAATATTAATGAATGGATTGAAACCAATGTTATGGTTACTCAAGATTAATTAAATTAAAAATACAATTGCAAACCCTTTAACTAATATGTTGAAGGGTTTTTTATTTTAACAAACCTACTTTTAATTGATTCGGGGACGCATACTTTTATATTTGTTCAACAAAGAAAATCTACATGCAAAAAATTATCGCCTCCATTTTACTCTCCTTTGTGTTTTTTACATCGACTGCTCAAAAAAAAATAGTAATTGAAGACATTTGGCAGAACTATGATTTTGTTCCATCAAGTGTTGATGGGTTTACTCCACTAAATGATGGTGAACATTATGTAAGCGTTGATATGGATGTAACCGGAAAACCAGCAATTTATGTTTACGACTATAAAACTGCTGCGAAAACAGATTCAGTTTTTACCGTAAGTCGTGATGTTCCTCCTGATTCAGCAAAATATTTTTCACTTGGAAGTTTTTCATTCGATAAAAATCAGGAACATATTTTAATTCCAACAAAAAACGAGAAAATATATCGCCGCAGTTCAACGGCCTTTTATTATATCTATGATTTAAAAAAGAAAACACTTGCACCACTGAGTTTAAATGGAAAACAATCAAGCCCTGCCTTTTCACCTGCAGGTGATAAAGTCGTTTTTGTTCGTGATAACAATCTTTTTGTAAAGGACATTGAAAGTGGAAATGAATTACA
>Ga0114969_10000633_pt1 | contig 30431 bp, 26 predicted proteins | sample M_130807_MF_Meta_FD_87316 | JGI IMG/M metagenome (GOLD analysis project Ga0114969, IMG submission 87316) | Freshwater microbial communities from Lake Montjoie, Canada to study carbon cycling - M_130807_MF_MetaG | ecosystem: Environmental > Aquatic > Freshwater > Lake | place: Lake Montjoie...
GGCCGAGTGCACCCGCACGACTTCTTGCATGCGGCGCGCAGGTGCTCTCGATCTCGACGAGCGCCTGGACGAAGAGCGGATCGTAGCCGTGGCGTGTCGCCTCGCGATTCACGGCGCGCGCGATGCGCGTACGCTCGACGTCGGCGAGTTGCATACGGCACTTCGAGAGGGCGAGTTCGACGTCGTGGGTAGCACGACTCGGCAGGCCGAGTTCCGCCGCATCCGGAATGTCCGCTTGACCCCGCGCCGCCCACTCCCGGTCGAGCGCCCGCGCACCCGTCGGCAGGGTGACCGCGAGCAAGAACAGGGCGGCCGGGATCGCGCTCCGGCCGAAGTTCGGCCCCCGCCGTCGAGCGCGCAATGCGTCGGGTCGCTCGTGCGGCGCGCGCCTGTGACGATGGGCACTCGCGGAGGCCGGGAGCGCCACGCACACGCGACCTGCCGCAATGATGTGCCTCGGGGGCCTCATTGCCGGTCTGCGGGGGGAGTCGGAGCCGGGCTCCGTCTGCCCCCCGCCGTAAACGGACGCCACAGCCGGGGCAAGCCTTCAGGCCCGACAGGTACCCCCGGGCTCTCTCGGGCACCGGAAAAAGCAAAGGCTTTCGGGGGCGGGGGCGAATCCGGCCCGGCGGGCGGCCTCGTGACGGTGGGGCGGGGAGGACGGCCCGCAGGCCGTCCTCCCCGCCCGGTTCGAGATCAGTAGCGGTAGTACTCCGGCTTGTAGGGCCCCGAGACCGGCACGCCGATGTAGTCGGCCTGCTTGGGCGTGAGCTTGGTCAGCTTCACGCCGAGCTTGTCGAGGTGGAGCCGGGCGACCTCCTCGTCGAGCTTCTTCGGCAGCATGACCACCTCGCGCTTGTAGCGCTTCGAGTCGCGCCACAATTCGATCTGCGCGAGCACCTGGTTCGTGAACGAGGCGCTCATCACGAAGGACGGGTGGCCGGTCGCGCAGCCGAGGTTCAGCAGGCGGCCTTCGGCGAGGATCAGGACCGAGTGGCCGTCGGGGAAGACCCACTCGTCGTACTGCGGCTTGATGTTGACGTGCCGGACGCCCTTCACCTTGGCGAGACCGGCCATGTCGATCTCGTTGTCGAAGTGGCCGATGTTGCCGACGATCGCCTTGTCCTTCATCTTCGCCATGTGCGCGGCGGTGATGATGTCGAAGTTGCCGGTCGTCGTGACGAAGAGGTCGGCGGTCGACAGGACGTCCTCGAGGCGCAGCACCTGGTAGCCCTGCATCGCCGCCTGGAGCGCGCAGATCGGGTCGATCTCGGTGACGACGACGCGGCAGCCCTGCCCGCGCAGCGCCTCGGCGCAGCCCTTGCCGACCTCGCCAAACCCGCAGACCACCGCCATCTTGCCGCCGAGCATGACGTCCGACGCGCGGTTCAGGCCGTCGATCAGGGAGTGGCGGCAACCGTAGATGTTGTCGAACTTGCTCTTGGTGACCGAGTCGTTGACGTTGATCGCCGGGAAGAGCAGCTTGCCCTCCTTGGCCATCTGGTAGAGCCGGTGCACGCCGGTCGTCGTCTCCTCGCTCACGCCGCGGACGGCGGGCGAGATGCGCTCCCACTGCTGCGGGTCCTCGCGCTGGATGCGGCGCAACAGCTGCAGGATGACGCCCCACTCCTCGGAGTCGGTCTGGGGGGCGAACGCCGGGATCTTGCCGGCGCGCTCGTACTCGAGGCCCTTGTGGACGAGCAGCGTCGCGTCACCGCCGTCGTCGACGATGAGGTCGGGGCCCGACCCGTCGGGCCACCGGATCGCCTCGTTCGTGCACCACCAGTACTCCTCGAGCGTCTCGCCCTTCCAGGCGAAGACAGGCGAACCCTTGGGGCGCTTGGTCGTGCCGTCGCGTCCGACGACGACCGCCGCGGCCGCCGGGTCCTGCGTGCTGAAGATGTTGCAGGAGACCCAGCGCACGTCGGCGCCGAGGTCGGCCAGCGTCTCGATGAGGACGGCGGTCTGCACGGTCATGTGCAGCGACCCCATGATCTTCGCGCCGGCGAGCGGCTTCTTCTTCGCGTAGCGCTCGCGCAACGCCATCAGGCCGGGCATCTCCTGCTCGGCGAGCCGGATCTCCTTGCGGCCGAGTTCGGCGAGTGCGAGGTCGGCGACCTTGTAGGGCAGGCGCTCCTTGCGGTGCTCGCGGGGCTTCAGTCGTGTGATCGTTGCCATCGATTCCTCCTGGGTCGGGACGGTCCATCCGTCTTCGCTTGTCGATCCGTGGTCGTGCCTCGGTGAACGAGGCGTGCGGCCGCCGCGAAGAGCGCGGGGCCGCGGGCCTGGGCCGCGGGCGGGAGCGGAACGACCCGCCCCTCGCCGAATCCGGCCTCGGTGAGCCAGCCCAGCGTGCGCTCCGGCTCGAAGCCGAGCCAGACGTGGCCCATCTGCTGGCGGTACTCGACGTGTTCGTGCGGCAGCATGTCCACGAGGAGCAGGCGCCCGCCGGGTCGCAGGGCGCGCGCGGTCTCGCGCAGGACCGCCTGCGGGTCGGCGACATGGTGCAGGACGAGGCAGGCGACCGCGGCATCGAGGCTGGCATCCTCGACCGGAAGCGCCTGCAATTCGCCCGAGCGCAGTTCGACGTTGTCGAGGCCTGCGACCCGGCGGCGCGCGGCGCGCAGCATCGCGCGCGAACTCTCGACCGCGACCACCTTCGCGACGAACGGCGCCAGAGCCTCGGCGATCTGCCCGGTGCCGCAGCCGAGGTCGCCCACCGTCCACCTCGGGTCGAGCAGGCCGAGAAGACCGAGCGCATCGAAGCGCTCGCCGAACATCTCGCGGCGCAGCCGGTCCCATTGTCCCGCGGCGCTGCTGAAGAAAGCCTGCGAGGGCGTCTGGCGCTCGGCGAGCACGCTCGCCACCCGACGATCGTCCTGAGCCGCGACGGGGAGACCCGCCGTCTGCTCGCGCAGCAGGCTCCACAGCCGGCGAGCGGCGGATTCCAGCGCATCGACGTCCATGCGGTAGAGCCGGCTCGTCGCCTCGGGCCGCGCGGCCACCCAGCCGTCGTCGGCGAGGACCTTCAGGTGCCGGCTGACCGTCGACTGCGGCATCTGGAGGACGGCGCACAGCTCCGCCACGGTGAGCTCATGGCGTTCGACCAGGCGCAGGATGCGCAGCCGGGTCGCGTCGCCGAGCGAACTCATCCAGGAGAGCACGGGCGGGCTTGCGTGGAGATTCATCCGTCGATCCGGATTCAACGCTAAAGGAGGATCCCGGGTCGGTCAAAGGCGTCGCCCGGGCCTCGCGGCGGAGCGGAGCGCAGGCGTCCTCAGGCGTCGCAGGCCGCGAGGATCGGGTCGCAGATCCGGGTCATGCGCAGGTAGTTGTCGATCGAGCCGCGCACGCCGTTGGTGAAGTAGGCGACCGCGAGGTCGCGCGAGGGATCGGCCCAGCCGGTCGTGCTGCCGTGCCCGGAGTGGCCGAAGGTGAACGGGTTGGAGCGGCGACCGAAGGCCGAGGTCGGTCCGCCGAGTTGGAAGCCGAGGGCCCAGCGCACCGGGATCTCGAGCGTCCGGTCGCGGGCGCCGTCGACGACCGGGCGGACCGCACGCTCGATGGTCTCGGGACGCAGGAAGCGACGGCCCTGCCACTCGCCGCCGCGCAGCAGCATCGAGTAGAACGCGGTGAGGTCGGCGGTCGTGGTGATGCCGGTTGCGGCCCCGGCCTCGGTCGCGTGGACCTCGGGGCGGTTGAAGTCGGCGACGAACGCGAACTCGCCGGAGAGGTCGGTATGGTGGGCGACGCGCGTCTCCTGCTCGGGCGGTAGTCCGAGCCAGGTGTCGCGCAGGCCGAGCGGTTCGAAGAGTTCGTCGGCGAGCAAGCGCCCGAGCGAGCGACCGTCGACCCGGCGTACGATCTCGCCGAGCACCCAGCCGTAGTTGAGCGGGTGGTAGCCGACGTCGGTTCCGGGCTCCCACAGCGCGCGGCGCTCCTCCATCGCGCGTGCGACCTCGGCGCGGTCGCTCCAGCGATCCCAGGTGAGCCACTTCGGGCCGACCGGAAAACCGCCCTGGTGGCTCAGGACGTGCAGGATCGTCGCGTTCTCCTTGCCCCGCTGGCCGAACTCCGGCCAGATGCGCGCGACCGGGGCGTCGAGATCGAGTCGTCCGCGCTCGGCGAGCAGGTGGATCGCGAACGCGGTGAGCGGCTTGGTCGCCGAGAAGACGAGAAAGAGCGAATTCGCGTCGACCTCGGGTGCGTCGGGCTCGCCGCGCAGGCGTCCTCCGGAAGCCTGCAGCACGATCTCGCCGTGGCGGCGCAGGGTGAGTTGCGCGCCGGGATGGAGTCCGGACTCGAGCTGGTGGGCGAAAACCTCCGCGACCCGCTCGAGCCCGTCGTTCGAGACGGCGGCCGCGCGGGCCGCATCGCGGCGGATGTCGACGTCGATGCGCATCGCGCGATCCTAGGCCGGCAGGCCGCGCGTGGGAAGGGGCGGCGCCTTGAAAATCCGGGCGCCGTTCTCCATCCTCGCGGATGTGTCCGACGGCGCGAAGATCCTGCGCGGCCCTTGGCCCGGGTCGCGGGAGAGCGTAGCGCGCGCGCGGGCCGCGGCCTCCGAGGCGAGCGACGCCGGCCGCGTCGCGCCCCTCTCCGACGGCGTCGCCCCTGGGCCGTCGCGCCCGGAGGACGGCGCGGGCCGCATCCACCTGGGTTTCGTCGTCCGCGACTGCGCGGTCGCGCTCGGGCGTCGCCCGACCCCCGAGGAACTCGCCCACTGGGCCAACCACCAGTGCGACGAGCGCGGCGAGTTCTGCCTTTTCGGCAGGGAGATCTCGCCGGCCGAGGCCAGGGTGATCCTAGCCCATCCCGGGCGCGAGGTGACCGTGCGCCCGGAGCGGGCACGCCCCCACTCGGAGCCGGGTCCGGGCTCCTCGTCCCGCTCCTCCTGAATCCGACCGGACCACGCGGCCGTGCCCGCCCCGTGTTTGACCGGTGCCGGGGTCGCTGGTAGCTCGACGGGCGACGAGGACGAGGCGGGAATCGTCTCGCGCGGACCGGCGGCCTCGTTGCCGGAAGTACCAGTCCGGCCGCCCGGTCGAATTTCCTGACGAAAGCGGAGGAAGCACCCCATGGATGTCGTGCAGTCGATCCTGCGTTGGTTCCACGTCGTGTTCGGCATCCTTTGGATCGGACACCTGTATTTCTTCAATTTCGTGAACGTGCCCTTCCAGGGGCTGCTCGACGGCGAGACCAAGAAGAAGGTCAATCCCGAGCTGCTGCCGCGCGCGCTCTTCTGGTTCCGCTACGGCGCGCTGTGGACCTGGATCACCGGGATGCTGCTGCTCGGGGTGGTGTTCTACCACGGCTGGCGCGGCGGCAACATGTTCGATGCGACGACGAACGTCGACACGACCCGCGCGGTCGCGATGATCCTCGTGAACCTGCTCGCCTTCCTGGCCTACGACTTTCTCGTCGGACAGGAGTTTGCGAAGGACCTCAAGGTGCTCGCCGGCATCGGCGTGCTGGCGACGCTGATCGTGGCCCTTCTCAACCAGAGCGTCGGCGGCTTCAGCTTCCGCGCCATGGCGATCCACGTCGGTAGCATGTTCGGCACGATCATGGCGTTCAACGTCTGGTTCCGCATCTGGCCCGCGCAGCAGAAGATCATCTCGGCGGTCAAGGCGGGCACGCCTCCCGATGCGAGTCTGGTCGCGCTCGCCGGCGCCCGATCGAAGCACAACACCTTCCTGTCGGTGCCGCTCGTGTGGCTCATGCTGGAGAACCACAACACCTGGGCCGCCTCGGCCCTCGGTCTCCCCGGCTGGGCGTGGATCGCGATCATGACGGCGCTCGGCTGGTGGCTGGTCACGATGTTCTACCGCCAGTCGGTCAAGGTGACGGGCTTCTAGGCTGCGTCCGACCACGACGCGCGATTCGGTGGAGCCGTGCCGGGGGACCGGCGCGGCTCTTTCCTTTGGATCTTGCCGGGTGGAACGATGCTCCCCCGGGGATCGGTGAGTCTTCCATGATGCGTGCAATCGCAGCAACCGTTTTCACGGTCGGCCTCGTGCTGGGCTGCGGCGAGCCGGCCCTGCTCCGCCAGACGCGCAAGGAGAGACTCGTCGAAGAGATGCGATCCGCCGTGCTCGCCTCGGCGGTCGCCGAAAAGGGCGCCGTCATGGCGGTCACGGACGACGACTCCAGGGCGCTCGCGGTCGACTCCCGGGCGTCTTCCGAGACGGTCGACCGCAAGAGCGCGGAACTCCGTACTCTCGTCGATGCCGACGGCCGGGAACCGGAGGTCGCGAAGCTCGCGGCATTCGATTCTGTGTGGCTGGAGTTGCAGCGCATCGACCGTCGCCTGCTGGACCTGGCGACCCAGAATACGAACTTGAAGGCGGCGGGGCTCTTCTCGCGCGAGGGGCGCGAGGTGATCATCCGCTTCGTCGAGAAACTCGCGGCGATCGCGAAGGAAACGGAAGATCCGGCGAAGCTGCGCACGATCGCGGGATGCCAGGTCTCCGCCCTGCGCTCGCTCGCCGCGGTCCTGATCCACATCCCCTCGTCCGAAGATGCCGAGATGTCGAAGCTCGAGTCGACGATCGCCGCCCGCAACGAGGAGGTCGATCGCGGTCTCGCGACGCTGCGCTCGGACGAGCAACTCCCCCGGGAGGAGATCGCCGAGGTCTCCAAGGACTGGTCGGACTACCTCGCGATCGCCGAGCAGGGCTTGAAGCTCTCGCGCGAGAACTCGAACGTGGTGTCGCGCGACGTCTCGCTCAACGACAAGCCGCGCGCACTCAAGAAAGTCCTGCAGGCCCTCGACGAATTGCAGGCGGTCACCGGATCGCCCAAGCCCAGCCGCTAGGAACGGGCCCCGGTCTCCCGGCGCAGCAGTCGCTCGCCGAGCCACTCCGAGAGGTCCCCGAGGCTGCGCGCGCCGACCTCGTGCCCCATCGCGTACTCGCGCGCGTCGACCGGGACTCCGAGCGAGCGGAGCCGCTCGACCGAACTCCGCGCCCGCTCGACGCCGATCATCTCGTCGCGCGTGCCGTGCTGCACCAGGGTCTCGAGCGCCGAACGATCGGCCGGGGGAAGTGCTCCCGCCATCTCGTCAGGGAGCCAGGTGCTGAGCGCCGCGAGACCGCGCCAGCGGGCGGGGGCCGCGAGTGCCAGCGCGTATGCGATCACGCCGCCCTGGCTGAAGCCGAGGATCGCCGTGCGGGCGGGGTCGGCGGGAAGGCGCGTGAACGCCTCTTCGACGAAGGTGCGCGCGTCGGCGACCGCGCCTGCGACCGCGAGAGGATTCGGCGGCGCGGTCCCGCCGAGCGGGAACCAGGCGTGGCCGATCGGGGCACCGCTGCCCGGTGCTCCGAGCGAGACCTGGTCGGCCCCCTGCGGCGCCACGACCATCAGCCGGCCGCCGCAGAGATGTGGCGCGAGCGACAGCAGGTCGAGCGCGTTCGAGCCGTAGCCGTGCAGTACGAAGAGCGTCGGCCAGGGGCCCTCGCCGGACGGTTGCCAGGTGGCGTGGGCGAGCTTCACCAGCCCGACTCCCGGGCGACTCTCTCGCGGTGCCAGGCGGGCGCGCCGAACCACATCTCGTTCTGCTTCGCGCGCTTGAACCAGAAGTGCATGTCGTGCTCCCAGGTGAACCCGATTCCGCCGTGCATCTGCACGGCGGTGTTGGTCACCCGCGAGTAGACCTCGCCGAGCCGCGCCTTCGCCATCGAGGCCGCGCGGGAGGCGTCCCTGGGGATTTCCTGCTGCGCCCACGCCGCGTACCAGACGAGCGAGCGCGATGGCTCGATCTCGGCGAGGCACTCCGCCGCCATGTGCTTCACCGCCTGGAAGCTGCCGATCGGCCGCCCGAACTGCTCGCGGACCTTCGAGTACTCGACGGCCATTTCGAGCGCGCGCTCGGCACCACCCTGGCTCTCCGCGGCGATCGCGACGCAGGCGACGTCGAGCAGGTTCTCCAGCGGACGCCAGCCCTTGCCCTCGGCGCCGAGCACCTGCGCGGTGTCGATCGCGACGTCGTCGAAGGCGACCTCGAAGAAGCGCCGGGTCCGGTCGATCGACGGCAGCGGGACGACGGTGAGCCCCGGGGTGTCGCGCGGGACCAGCAGCAGCGTCACCCCCGCGGGTCCGCTGCCGGCGCCGGTACGGGCAGCGACGATGAGCAGGTCGGCGACCTGCGCGTCGACGACGAACCGCTTGGCGCCCGAGAGGCGCAGCCGCTCGCGGGCGCGGCGTGCGCGCAGGGTGACGCCGGCCGGGTCGAGCCATTCGGACTCCTCCAGCCAGGCGACCGTCGCGGTCAACTCGCCCGAGGCGAGGCGCGGCAGCCAGGCCTTCTTCTGTGCGGTCGATCCCGCGGAGAGCAGGAGCGACGTCGCGAGAACTCCGGAGGAGAGAAAGGGCACCGGCGCGAGGCTTCGGCCGAGTTCGCCCAGAAGCACGGCGGCATCGAGCAGGCCGAGACCGAGCCCACCGAGGCTCTCGGGAACGAGGAGCCCCGGCCATCCCTGCTCGGCGACCTTGCGGTTCAGTTCCGGGGAGAAGCCTTGCGGGTCGTCGGCGATGCGGCGCACGGTGCGCGGCGTCGCTTCGGCCGCGAGGAACTGCCGCGCCGTCTCGGCGAGCATCTGCTGGTCGGCGGTGAGTCCGAAATCCATGGCGATCGCCTGGGCCCCTCGCGGGACTCAGGCCCCCCTGGGCATGCCGAGCCCGCGCTCGGCGATGATGTTCTTCTGGATCTGCGAGGTACCCCCGCCGATGATCATGCCGAGCGTGAACATCCAGTCGGTCGGCCAGACGCCGCGGTCCTCGACGTGCGGGCTCGTCTTGAGCAGGCCCGCGTGCGAGCCCAGGATCTCGAGCGCGGCGGCGCAGATGTCGTGGTTCAGCTCGGTGGTCACGAGCTTGTTGACCGAGGCGCCGATGCCCGCGGGGCGGCCGTGGATGCCGTCGGAGAGCTGCCTGAGCGAGTGGTACTTCATCGCCTCGACGCGGATCTGCAGGTCGGCGAGATGCTGGCGGGCGACCGGATCGCGCAGCACCGGCGCACCGTCGCGCGAACGCTGCTTGGCGAGCCGCAGGAGATCGCCCATGAGTTGCTGGGTGCGGGTCGTGCTCGCGAGCATGTTGCGCTCGTGGCTCAGCGTCGCGTTCGCCACGAGCCAGCCCTCGTTCAGCTTTCCCACCAGGTTGCGGCGGGGCACCCGGACGTTGTCGAAGAAGACCTCGTTGAAGCCCGCCTGTCCAGTCATCTGGACGAGTGGTCGCACCGTGATGCCGGGGCTGCGCATGTCGACGAGCAGGTAGGAGATGCCCTTGTGCTTGGGCGCCGCGGGGTCGGTGCGCACCAGGCAGAACATCCAGTCGGCGAACTGCGCGGTCGAGGTCCAGACCTTCTGGCCGTTCACGACGAAGAAATCACCGTCGATCTCGGCCCGCGTCTTGAGCGAGGCGAGGTCGGAGCCCGAGCCCGGCTCCGAGTAGCCCTGGCACCAGAGTTCCTCGGCGGTCAGGATGTGCGGCAGGTGGCGCTGCTTCTGCTCGTCGGTGCCGAGGTTGATCAGCGTTGGCCCGAGCATCTGGAGGCCCATCATCCCGATCGGCGCGGGAGCGCGGGAGAGCACCATCTCCTCGTTCAGGATCGATTGACGGACCAGACTCGCGCCCTGGCCGCCGTACTCCTTCGGCCAGCCGGTCGCGACGTAGCCGGCGTCGTGCAACTTGCGCTGCCAGGCCTTCGCCTCGGCGATGCGCCGCGGATCGCCGAGCGTAAGTTCGCCGCCCTCGGCGTCCTCTGAGCGCTTGGGGAGATTCCTGCGCAACCAGGCGCGCACTTCGCGCCGGTAGTCCTCGTCTTCCTTGGCGAACGATAGGTCCATCGCGCCGGTATCGCCTCGCCGAGCCGAAGGGTCAAGCGGCCGGCCGTTCGCCGCTGCCGGGTCTGCGCCCGGACGGGCCGCGTCGCGAGCTACTTCACGAGCCGGAACTCCCGGCGACGGCGGTCGACCTCGAGCGCCCGCTCGTAGCGGGGATCCACCGCGACATCGCCCTCGCGGGCCGCCTGTCCGTGGAGGATTCGTCCGCCGGCGTCCTCGCGCGCGGAGCGCGCGCAGGACTCGCAGAGTTCGAAGGCGAAGACCCGCCCGTCGACGCCGGGTACCCGGACCTGGGCGGCCGGCGGGCGCTCGGCGCACCAATCGCATTGGCCATGACGCCGCGAGGCGAGACCGGCGAGCGTGCGCAACTCCTCCGGGGCGAGTGCATGGTCCTCGAATCGGCCACCGCACTCGGCGCACAGCCAGACGCGACGGTCGCTACGCTCGCCGAGGAGTGCGATCCGGGCGATGATCGCCGAGTTGCACAGATCGCACGGATGCATCCTGATCTCCTACCACGTCCGGCCGCGGAAGCGGATCGGCCCGGTGGCACCCGCGCCGGTGGCCGGCTCGACTCCGGCGCTTCCCGCCGCTACGGGGACGGCGGGGAGGACGCATGCTTCGAACGCAACGGGTCCGACACCGGCGCGCGGCGCTCGCCGCGGTGCTGCTCGCCGCCATCACGGCACCCGTGCCGGGTTGCGCCTCCGCCGCCCGGAACGCGCCGGTCCCGGCGCCTCCGCGGGTCGTCGCCTCGCCCGGCGGTCCGACGGTCGCCTCCGACCCGTCGCGGCGATTCCTCGTTTCCGGCGACGGAGCGATCACTCTGGAGAACGGGCATACCGGCGAGAAGCTGAACGTCCGCTACCGCCGTCCCGACGGCGGCTACGACCCGGTCGCGATCGCGCGCATCGACGAGTTCTTCCGTTCGCGCGGCGACGACCGGCGCACGCGGGTCTCGCTGCGGCTCGTCGAGACGATCGACTTCCTGCAGGACCGGCACCGCCCGACGAGGACGATGCTCATGTCCGGTTACCGCAGCGGCGAGTACAACGCGGCGATCATCGCCCGCGGCGGACAGGCCGCACGCGCTTCGATGCACACCGAGGGGATGGCCTCCGACCTGCACTTCGACGGCATCGACCAGCGCGCCCTCTGGCTCGACGTCCGCGAACTCGAGTGCTGCGGTACCGGCTACTACCAGTCGTCGAGCTTCGTCCATCTCGACGTCGGCAAGCCGCGCTTCTGGGAGGAGACGACCTCGCGCGTGAAGGAGAACCTCTCGCGCGGCAACGCGCGGGTCATCGCCCGCACCGACTTCGACCGCTACGACCGGCTCGACGGCGCGATCGTCCAACTGCACTCGGTCACGCTGCGGCCGATCCGCATCTCCCGCCGCGCGGAGTTTGCGCCGCAGGAGCGCGAAGCGGCGGCCGGCGCCCCGGTCGTTCCGCTCGAACTTTCGCCGGAGACGCCGACGGGCGGCGGGGACTGCATGGAGTTCGCCGAGGGCGACCCGGCGCCGCCGATCCGCTTCGCGATCGCCGAGTCGGCGCGCGCCGCGTCCGCCGTCCGCGGCGCGCCGGTGCGCGGGCGCATCCTGCTGCACACCTGCGAAGCGCGGCTCGAGGCCACGCCTGTGACGATCGAGAGCAACCCGGTCGAGATCCGGGCACCGGTCGCGCCCGCCCCGGGCGGCGCGAGCGGTCGCGCCTGAGAGTCGGTTGTCGCCCGTCGTCGAAGTCGTCGGGGTCGGGGCCGCGACGGCCAAGGGCGATCCGCCCTGGTGGCAGTCGGCGGTCGTCTACCAGGTCTATCCGCGCTCGTTCGCCGATCGCAGCGGCGACGGCATCGGCGATCTCGCCGGTTTCCTCGATCGCCTGCCCTACGTTGCAGCCCTCGGCGTCGACGCGATCTGGCTCTCGCCGGTGTTCCGCTCGCCGATGGCCGACTTCGGCTACGACGTCTCCGACTACTGCGACGTCGACCCGCTGTTCGGCACGCTCGCCGACCTCGACCGCCTGGTCGGGGGCGCTCACCGGCACGGGTTGCGACTGCTGCTCGACTGGGTTCCGAACCACACCTCCGACCGCCACCCCTGGTTCCTCGAGTCGCGTTCCTCGCGGCGCGCGGCGAAGCGCGACTGGTACGTCTGGCGCGACCCGAAGGCCGACGGATCACCGCCCAACAACTGGACGGCCGCATTCCGCCCCGGTCACCCGGCCTGGACGCTCGATCCGTCGACGGGGCAGTTCTACCTGCACTCCTTCCTGCCCGAGCAGCCCGATCTCGACTGGTCGAATCCGGAAGTCCGGGCGGCGATGCACGACGTACTGCACTTCTGGCTCGAGCGCGGCGTGGACGGCTTCCGGGTGGACGTCGCGCATTGCCTCGGCAAGGACCCGGCACTTCCCGACGATCCCGAGCACCTCGTCGTCGTGCCGCACTGCGCGCTGAACCATCATCCCTCGACGGCCCCGATCCTGGCCGGCTTGCGCCGTCTCGTCGACGGCTATGCGCATGCGCCGATGCTGGTTGGCGAGGTCTTCCTCGTCGCCCCCCACGAGATGTCCGACTACTCCGGGCCCGGCGCGTTCCACCTCGCCTTCGACCTGCCGGGATCGCTTCACACGCCGTGGGACGCGGACGCCTGGCGGTCGCGCACCGCGGCGACCGCCGAACGGCTGGGTCGAGATGCATGGCCGACGCTCGTGCTGTCCAACCACGACACGCCGCGCCACCGCACGCGCTTCGGTTCGGAGGCGCGTGCGCGCGCCGCGGCGGTGCTCCTGCTCGGGCTTCCCGGCACACCTTTCCTCTATGCCGGCGAGGAACTCGGTCTCGAGGACGCGGCGATCCCGCCGGAGCGGCGCCTCGACCCCGGCGGTCGCGACGGCTGCCGCGCGCCCCTGCCATGGAATGATGCGCCGGGACACGGCTGGGATGCCGAGCCGTGGCTCCCGTTCCCGCCGGAAGCCGGACGGCGCAGCGTCGCCCGACAGGAGGCCGACCCGGGATCGATGCTTCTTTTCTACCGACGCCTGCTCGCCGCGCGCCGTGCCTCGCCGGCGCTGCGCGCCGGCGACTGGCGTGACCTCGACGCCGCGCCCGGCGTCTTCGCCTGGGAGCGAAGGCATGGCGGCGACCGCCGCGTCTGCGCGGTGAACTTCGCCTCCGCGCCGCGGACGATCGCCCTGGTCGGCGACTGGCGAGTCGAAGCGGGCACGCATCGGACGCAAGCCGGCGCCGCGTTCGACGGGCGCCTTGCGGCCGACGAGGCCGTCGTCCTGCGTCCGGACTGAACCGGGGTGAGCCCGGTCCGGGAGCTGCGGCACTCGCTCCGCTTGCCTGTGCCGGTCGCCGGCGATAGCGCAGGTGTCCATGAGCGTCGCCGATCGGGAATCCGCGGGCACCGGCGTGCGCTACGCGGTCGACGGTGACGGCATCGCGACCCTGCTTCTCGACCGGCCCGACAAGCGCAACGCGGTCATGCCGCCGGATTGGCGCGCCTTCGAGGAGCGGCTCGACGAGGGGGCGGCGGATCCCGCCGTGAAGGCCTTCGTCGTCACCGGCGCGGGCGACGTCTTCTGCTCCGGCGGCGATCTGAAGACCATGGGCGAGCGGCTCGCGCACGGATCGGTCCGGCGCTCGCGCGAGCTGCTCCGGATGAGCCGCGCGATCCAGCGCTTCCGCGAGACCCCCAAGCCGATCGTCGCCGCGATCAACGGCCCCGCGATCGGCGCCGGCCTGGTCATCGCGCTCGCCTGCGACATGCGCCTGGCGACGGCGAGCGCGACCTTCGCGGTGCCCTTCCTGCGTGTCGGGCTGCAGCCCGACTTCGGCGGTGCGTATTTCCTGCCCCGCCTGCTCGGGACGGCGCGCACCTTCGAGCTGCTCTGGACGGGCGACTCCTTCGGGGCGCAGGAGGCGCTGGGCCTGGGACTCGTCAACCGGATCTTCCCCGACGAGACGTTCCGCGACGCGACGGCTGATCTCGTCCGGCGCATCGCCCGCCAGCCGGCGGGTGCGCTCGCGATGTCGAAACTAACCGTCTACCAGGGGTCGGAGCAGACGCTTCGCCAGTTGCTGGACCTCGAGGCACTCGCCCAGACGGTCCTCTCGAAGTCGGAGGATGCCGCCGAGGGCGTGCGCGCCTTCGTCGAGAAGCGCAAGCCGTCGTTCCGCGGCGAATGACCAGGTCCCGGCCCGCGGTTCGGCACGCGGAAGCGCCGGGGCGTGTCGCGTAGCGAGGAGAACGTCGATGGAAGGCAGGCGGATCGTGGCTCTCGGATCGGTACTCGCCGGGCTCGGCGTCGTGTTCGGCGCTTTCGGCGCCCACGGCCTGCGCGGCCGGCTGTCGCCCGACCTGCTCGAGGTCTTCGAGGTCGCCGTCCGCTATCAGCTTTACCACGCGATTGCGCTCGTCCTCGCGGGGCTGCTCGCCATGGTCGGGGCGCAGTCGCGCGGAGCGGCGCGCGACGACGGCACCGGCGCGGCGGCCGCCTGCTTCGCCCTCGGCATCGCGGTGTTCTGCGGAAGCCTCTATGCGCTCGCGTTCACCGGGCTACGCTGGCTCGGTGCGATCACGCCGCTCGGCGGCCTGGCTTTCATCGCCGGCTGGTTTCTGCTCGCGCGCGCGGCCTTGCGGCGCCCATGAGCCCGCGAACCATGCACCCGCGTCGTCGCGATTGACGCGACCGCGGAGGGGGTGTATCGCCCGTCGTTCGAGCCGATCGGGTGCCCTCGGGAAGAGGGTGAAAAGGGAAAGGGGTGTGAAGCCCCTGCTGCCCCGCAACTGTAAGGGGGGACTCGCGTCACAATGAGCCACTGCCGGTGAAACCGGTGGGAAGGCGTGACGACGAGGTGGATCCCCGAGCCAGGAGACCTGCCCGACCGGATGCAAGTGTGAGCCTCTCGGAGGAGGAGGAACGCATGTCCGTGTGTCGAAGAGGGGATCCGCTCGCCGGATCGAGGCCGCCGGTTTCCGGCTTGGCCGCGCTTCGCGATCGCGGACCCGCTCCCCGTCCCCGGTGTCTCGCACCCCACGTCCGCACCCCGGGCCGCCTCGCGCGCGGTCGAGGCCGCCGGGGGGAAGGGGCATCTTGTCATGGAGCGGGAATTTGGAAGGGAGGACGGGCTGCATGCGCACCCGTCCGCGGCACGGGGATTCGGAAACAGGGACGGGGCGCATGGAGGCCCGTCCGCACAGACGTCGGGACCGAGTCGGCGGGCTGACGTCGCGGCGGCGAAGCGGCGTCGCGCGGCGAAGGCCCGTCGCGCCGGCGGCTGCATCGGCGACGGCCGCGGTGCATGGATCGGCCTGCTCGCGGTCGTGGCGACCGCCGCGCGTGCCCACGCGCAGGACATCCCGCTTGCACCGGTCGCCGAAGGATCGCGCTCCTCCGGTCGTCTCGAAACCTACGTGGTGACGGCGACGCGCATCCGCGAGCCGCTCGCGGACATGCCGCAGACGGTCGAGGTGCTGACCAGCGAGGACATGCAATCGCGCGAGCAGCCCATGATCAGCGACATCCTGCGCCAGGCGACCGGCGTGCAGGTGCAGCAGACGGGCGAACTCGGCGCGCAGACGAGCGTCAACATCCGGGGCAGCGACCCCGACCAGGTGCTGACCCTGATCGACGGCGTGCAGGTGAACGCAGGCACCTTCGGCGCCTTCAACTATGCGAACCTGGTGCCGGAGCCCTTCGACCGCGTCGAGGTGCTGCGCGGCGGGGGCGGCAGCCTCTACGGCTCCGAGGCGATCGGCGGCGTGGTGAACTTCATCACCCGCCACGGCGTCGGCAACGGCGGCGGGATGATCTCCGGGGCCGGCGGCAACGGCGACACCGATCGGGAGGCAGCCACGTTCTCGGCCGAGCGAGGCGGCTTCGGACTCGCCGGCGCGGCGACGCACTACGGAACGGCCGGCTTCGGACCCGGGATCCCGCTGGATGCGGAGGGGACGCGCACCGTCCACAACACCGCCTTCGATCTCACGACCGCCTCGCTGCGCGGTGACTGGCGTCCGACCGAGACCGGCGACCTCTACGCGATCGGCCACTACATCCGCTCCCACGTCGGACTCCAGGACGCGAACAACTACCTCGGCGTGCTGGACCCCAACGCGAGACAGGACGAGGACTTCTGGTTCGGCAAGGTCGGCTGGGAGGACGCGCCGCTCGAAGGTCTCTCCTACCGGGTCGACGGCGCCTACGTGCAGGACGACGCCCGCTATGCCGACCCACCCGACGGGCTGAACCCGGCCGAGACCCGCTCGAGCATCCCCACGGCGACGATCCAGGGCGACGCGCAGGCGAACTACGCCTGGCGCAAGTGGTCGGTCACGACACTGGGCTTCCAGTACATCCGTCGCACCGCGACCGTCGACTCGCTGTTCGTCTCCGGAGACCCTTACTACACGTCGTTCGACGTCGGCCGGAACGACTACGGCGTCTTCGCCCAGCAGCAGGTCAGGCCCTTCGGCGACGCACTCGTGCTCATCGGCAGCATACGCTGGGACAACGACAGCCAGTTCGGCGACGTCGTCGTTCCGGCCGCCAACGCGGCATGGCGCTACGAGCGCACCGGGTCCCGGCTCCGCGCGAGCTACGCCGAGGGCTTCCGCGCACCGAGCTTCAACGAACTCTACTTTCCCGACTTCGGCAATCCGAACCTGGCGCCGGAGCGCAGCAGTGAGTGGGACGTCGGCCTCGACCAGGAGATCTTCTCGCCCCTCTACACGATCTCGTTCACCTGGTTCGACCGCCGCGTGAAGGACGACATCGTGACCGTGCTGGTCGATCCGGAGAATCTGGTCTTCCAGCCGGAGAACGTCGGTCACGTCGACACGCAGGGCTTCGAGGTCGTGCCGGCGGTGGACCTGGGGCACGGCCTCACCGCGGGCGCGAGCTACACCTACACGGGAATACGGTCGTCGGTCGCCTCCGAGCCGGTCCTGCGTCGGCCGTACAACCTGCTCGCCGCCTTCGCGATGCTGCGTCGTCCGCGGCTCCTGGCCGCCGCCGACGCCTTCGAGGCGCGGGTCGACGTCTTCTACACCGGCAACCGGCCCGACGTCGACGCGGAGACCGGCGCATACGTGCAGAACCCAGGCTATGCGCGGGTGGACCTGGCGCTCGCCTGGCAGCTGCCGTGGAAACTCGCGGGGGTCGCGTTCACCGCCTTCGGCAACGTCTCGAACCTGCTCGACCGGACCTACGAGGACGTGCTCGGGTTCCCGACGCGTCCGTTGAACGTGCTCTTCGGACTCCGCGCGACCTTCTGAGGCAGGCTGGTTTGCGAACGCACGCCCGGCTCGCCCGTGCGTGCGTTCGCAAACCGGGTGCTCCGTCCTTGTCGGCCGCGCTGCGGCCCGGTAACAGGCCTCCGCACGATGGGACTCGCCGACGTTCACGCCCACGTGACACACCCCAGGCTCGCGCACCGCGAGGCCGAGGTGCTGGCGAACGCCGCCGCCAACGGCGTCACGACGATCGTCGCCAACGGGCTCAACCCGGTCGACAACGAGGCGGTGCGCGCGCTCGCCGCGCGATCGCCGCTGGTCCGTCCGGCGTTCGGCTTCTACCCGGTGGACGCGGTCCTGCCGGAGATGCGCGCGCTCGGCGTCGACTACCCGCGCGAGGGCGACGAGTGCTCGGCGGAGGAGGGCATCGCGTGGGTGCGCGAGCATGTCGCCGAGTCGGTCGCGGTGGGCGAGATCGGGCTCGACGGGCACTGGGTTCCCGAGGCCCTGTGGCCACGCCAGGAAGAGGTCTTCCGCGCCCTCGTCGCGATCGCCCTCGAAGCGGACCGGCCGGTCATCGTCCACACCCGCAAGCGTGAACGCCGCGTCCTGGAAATCCTGCTCGAGATGGGGGTGACGCGGGTGGACTGGCACTGCTTCGGCGGCAAGCTGAACCTCGCACGCCAGATCGCGGAGCACGGACACCGGCTCTCGATCCCTGCCAACGCGCGGCGTTCGGAGAGTTTCACGCGGATGCTCGCGACGCTGCCGCGCGAGTCGATCCTGCTCGAGACCGATTGTCCCTACCTCGGCCCGGATCGCGATGCGGTGAACGAACCGTCGACCGTGCGCGGAACCGCGGACTATGCGGCGGAGTTGTGGGGCTGCGCGCCGCGCGAGGTGGAGGAGCGAACCGCGGAGAACTTCGCACGGCTCTTCGGCTTCGCCCCCTGAGCCCGACCCGGCCGCGGCCGACGCGGACTCCGCCCGGTCAGGAGCCGGCGTCCTGCGATCCTCTTCCCGCCGCCTCGACCCTGCGCCCCGCGAGGTCGGACCCCTCGTCGAGGCAGAGCAATCGCACCCTTCCGGTCGCGAGCAGGTGGCCCTCGCCGTCCTCGATGCGCGCCTCCCAGACCTGCGAGCGACGCCCGCGGGTGAGTGGACGTGCGGTCGCGCGCACGGTGCCCGCCCGGGCGGCGCGTATGAAGCTCGTGTGGTTCTCGAGGCCGACGACGTGGCGGCGGTCGGCCATCGCGGCGAACGCGGCCCCGGTCGAGCAGGCGCTCTCGACGATCGCGCAGTGCACGCCCCCGTGCACGATGCCGTAGGGCTGCAAGTGTCGCTCGCCGATCTCGTACTCGATGACGACCTCGTCCCGACTCGCGTGGACGAGTTGGAAACCCATCTCGGCGTCGAACCCGGGAATCACCGCAGCATCCTGCTCCCTGTGCGCCATGCGCTTCGTCTATAACCCCCGGTGGCGAACCACCAGAGCGACGCTCCGCGCACCGGCAAGGATGACAAGCCCGGGGACGACGGTTAGCAGGGGAGGCGTTGGACGCGCCTGCCCGCACCTCCGCCGTACATGTCGGTGTCCGCTGTGCACAGATCGTGGCGGCGACCGGAGCCGCCTCGGCGGCGTTTCTGCGCGAATCGACGCGACTGCGCGGATCGCCCGACCGGGTGCCGCGCGCGGCCGGTCGCGCCCTGGTGCGACTCTGCACCCGCCTCGGCGCGACCTTCATCAAGATCGGCCAGATCGCCTCGACGCGCGCCGACCTCCTGCCGGGGCCGCTCGTCGACGAACTCGTAGCCCTGCAGGACCGCGTCCCAGCGTTCCCCTTCGAACAGGTCCGGCGCACGATCGAGTCGGATCTCGGCCGTCCGCTCGAGGACGTCTTCGCCGACTTCGAGACCTTGCCGATCGCCGCCGCCTCGGTCGCCCAGGTGCATCGCGCCGTGCTCCGCTCGAACGGAAGCCGCGTCGCCGTCAAGGTGCGCCGTCCGGACATCCTCGAGAAGATCCGGCTCGACCGCTCGATTCTGCTCGCGGTGGGCGGCGCCCTCGAGCGGGTCGTGCCGACGCTGCGGCTGGTGGACGTCCAGGGCGCACTGCGCACCTTCTGCGACGCGGTCGGGCAGCAGGCGCACCTGCGCAACGAGGCGGACCACAACCGGCGCTTCACCGCGAACTTCGCGGGCGATCCCGACGTCGGCTTCCCCGCACTCCACCCCGAGGCCTGCTCCGACGCCGTGCTCACGATGGACTTCGTCGACGGCGTGCGCGAGAACGAACTGGCGGAGGCCGGCGTGGACGTGCGCGCCCTGGTCGCGACCGGCATGCGCTGCGTCTGCCGCATGATCTTCCTGCACGGCTTCGTCCATGCCGACCTGCACCCCGGGAACCTGCGCTTCCAGCCGCCCGGGCGGCTCGTGCTCCTCGACCTCGGGCTGGTGGGCGAGATCTCCGAAGCCGACCGCGTCACCACCGCGCGCACGATCCACGCGCTTGCGACCGGCGACGGCGTCACGGTCGCGCGAATGTTCCACGACAACGCGGCGCATGCGAACGTCGCGGACTATGGTGCGTACGAAGCCGAGATCGTCGCCTTCGTCGACGCGGTTCGCGCCCGCGGGCTCGCCAACTTGGAGGTCACCAAGGAGATCGGCCGCATCTTCGATATCCTGCGCCGGCATCGCATCCAGGCGCGCAGCCACATGACGATGGCGAACCTCGCGATGATGACCGCCGAAGGACTCGGCAAGCGGCTCGCGCCGGAACTCTCGCTCACCGACGAGTCGATTCCCTACCTCGTCGAGGCCCTCGCGTCGGCGCCTCCGGGTACGGTTTCGGGCTGATCCGGCGTGTCGGGGTCGACGGCGGCACCCCAGCGCGGGGCCGGGGCGCCGCCGTCGGATCCACCCGACCCACGCACCCGCATGGAACTGAATCCGCTGCCCGGGTTCGGTCAAGGGGTGCCGCCCGTGCTCGAACGTTCGGCTGGACTCTGGGGGTCGCGTCGACCTCGGCGGCCGCTCAGGGTTTTCCGGCCGGTCCCGCCGCCGGCCGGACGAGGACCAGGAGGCCCGCTTGGATCCGTTCGCGGATCTCCCGCTTGAGGACCTTGCGCGACGGTCCGAGAGGCAGTGCTTCCACGATCGCGAACTCGCGCGGCACCTTGACCGCCGCGATCCGCGCGGCGGCCCAGGCGCGCAACTCCTCCGGCGACGGCGATGCCCCGGCGGTGGGGACGACGACCGCGACCACCTCCTCGCCGAGATAGTCGTCCGGGCGCCCCACGACCGCGACCTCGAGTACGCCGGGATGGCTCGCGAGCGCGGTCTCGACCTCCGACGGGTAGACGTTGTTGCCGCCGCGGATGATCATGTCCTTCAGGCGATCGACGACGAAGAGGCGACCCGCCGCGTCGAGTCGTCCGACGTCCCCGGTGTGCATCCAGCCGCCCCGCAGCGCTTGCGCGGTCGCCGCGGGATCGTCGAGATAACCGCTCATCAGGTTGTGTCCGCGCAGCAGCACCTGCCCCTGTCCGCCCGGTGCCACGTCGCGGTCCTCCGGGTCGACGATACGCACCTCGACACCGGGCACCGCGCGTCCGACCGAGCCGCGTGCGCGTTCGCCCGGCGGCGCGTCGACGGTCGAGATCGTGGCCTCCGTCATGCCGTACGCTTGGCGGATCGATGCGCCGAGGCGGTCCTCCGCACGTCGCAACGTCTCGTCGGCCAGCGGCGACCCGGCGCTCATGCACCAGCGCAGGGCGGCCGGGCGCGGGCCGGGGGGGAGGGCGCCGAAGGCCGCGTACATCGTCGGCACCGCCGGTATCCAGGTTGCCTCCTCCTCGATCATCGCGTCGAGGGCGGCGGCCGCATCGAAGCGCGGCAGCAGGATGGCGCGACACCCCGCCTCGACCGCCGCGAGCATCACCATGCGACAGCCGTAGGAGTGCGCGAGCGGCAGCACGCCGAGGATGCAGTCGTCGGGTCCGAGGTGCAGTACCCCTTCGACGAGGACGCGAGTGTGCTCGACGAGCGCGCGGTGCGAGATGACCGCACCCTTGGAGTGCCCGGTCGTGCCCGAGGTGTAGAGGATCATCGCCGTGGCATCGGGGTCGATCGACGCGAAGCCGGTGGTGGCGGCGAGGGCCTGCGGGACGGTGGCCAACTCCTCGAGGGCCCATCCCGCCGGGCCGGTGCGGGTGGCCGCGAGTGCGGCGCCGGCGAGTCCCGCGTGCGGCCCGTCGTGGAGGAGCGCGCAACAGCGCGCATGGTCGAGCCGCTCCGCGATCTCGAGCGCGCTCGATACGGTCGAGATCGGCACCACGACGGCGCCGGCGGCGACGATCGCGAACCAGGCTACGACGACCGGTTCGCCGTTGCCGGCGAGCAGCGCCACGCGGTCGCCGGGTCGCACGCCCTGCCCGGCGATCGCGGCACCCGCCGCGGCGACCCGGCGGGCGAGTTCGGCGAAGCCGACGCGCAGGGAGCCCGCCGGCCCGCGCACGACGAGTGCGGTCGCCTCGGGCCAGCGCTCGGCCGCGCGGCGCAGTCGCGCGGGTACCGTCAGTTCCACGGGGGCGTGGCTCAGGTGCGGTCGCGTACGAAGCTGCCGATCCGGTCGATCGCGTCACGCGCCTCGGGCAGGATTGCCGCGAATGCCTGCCAGACGTGGATCATGTCGTCCCACGCCTCGAACTCGACGTCGACCCCGGCCGCGCGCGCGCGCTCGGCGAGCCGGGTCGAGTCGTCGAGCAGGATCTCGGCGGTCCCCACCTGGACGAGGAGCGGCGGCAGGCCGGACAGGTCTGCGTGCAGCGGCGAGGCGAGCGCGGTCTTGGCGTGGTGCTCGCCCAGGTACATCTCGGCCATGCGCCGGAGACCGTCGCCCTGCACCATGGGATCGAGGTGGGCGCGGGTCGTCATCGACTCGCCCTCGTGCGCCAGGTCCACCCACGGCGAGAGGCAGACGCCGCAGGCCGGAAGGGGATCGCCCGCGTCGCGCAGCGCGACGAGCGTCGCGACCGCGAGACCGCCCCCGGCGGAGTCGCCGCCGATCGCGATCCGGCGCGGATCGTAGCCGCGTGCGAGCAGCCAGCGATAGGTCTTCACCGAGTCCTCGACCGCGGCTGGATGCGGATTCTCGGGGGCGAGGCGGTAGTCGATGAGCAGGGCGCGCGCACCGGTGGCGCGCGACAGGCGCGCGCCGAGGTCGCGATGGGTGTTGATCGAGCCGATCACGTAGCCGCCGCCGTGGAGGTAGAGCAGGACCCGGCCGGGGTCGGCCCCCTCGGCGGTCAACCACTCGGCGGGAACGCCCTCGATCGCGAAGCTCTCCCGGGCGACGTCGGGCGGCAGCGCCGCGCCGGCGGTCATCGCCTCGAGTCCGCCGCGCATCTTCGCGACGTCGTGACCGGTCACCTGTGGTCGCGAGCGGAGCAACTTCATCACCAGATCGAGTTCGGGGCTCGCCATGTCGTCACCTCCCGCCGGATGCCCGGCCGCGACCGGTGCCCCTGCTTACGCGAGCCGCGCCGGCCGGGGCAAGTTCCAGGTCGAGATCGATGCCCATCGGGCAGTGGTCGGATCCGCGCACGTGGTCGTCGATGAAGGCGCGTCGCAGGCGCGGTGCCAGGTCGTTCGTCACGAAGGCGTGGTCGATGCGCCAGCCGATGTTCTTTTCGCGCACGCCGAAGCGATTGCTCCACCAAGTGTACTGCACACGATCGGGTTCGAGTGCCCGGTAGGCGTCGGTCCAGCCGCCTGCGAGACAGCGCGCGAGCAGCTCGCGCTCTTCCGGCAGGAAGCCGCTAGTCTTCTCGTTACCCTTGGGGCGGGCGAGGTCGATCGGCTGCGGTGCGACGTTGACGTCGCCGAGCAGCGCGATGGACTTTGAGCGCCGGGTGCGTTCGCGTGCGAGGAAGTCGAAGACGTGCTCGGTGAAGGCGAGCTTGTAGGGCACCCGGCTGTTGTCCCGGTCGTTGCCGCTGCCCTTGGGAAAGTAGACGCTCGCGACCTGGAGTTCCTCGAACTCGGCGAGCAGGAAGCGGCCCTCGCGGTCGAACTCCTCGCGGCCGAGCGAGTCGACGATGCGCAGCGGTGCGACCCGCGAGAGCATCCCGACCCCGCTGTAGCCGCGCTTGGAGCGGGCGGGCACCCAGGTCGCATGGGGAAATTCGCCGAGTTCGCGCAATTCCCCGGGCAGGTCGTCGGTCTCGCAGCGCACTTCCTGCAGGGCGATCACGTCTGCGCCTGCGACGGCGAGCCAGTCGAGGAATCCCTTGCGCGTGCAGGAGCGGATTCCGTTCACGTTCCAGGTGACGATGCGCAGGCCCGCTCGGGCTGCGGCGCGCCTCTTGCCGGGGGTTGTCCTCATGGTTGTCGTCATGCGCGTGGCAGTCCGCGGCCGGCGCCGCCGGCTCGCGTCCCGGCGAGATCCGGCCTCGGCGTCTTGCCGTGGTCGTGCCCGTGAGCCGGATGGTGCCCGTGAGCGGGATGGTGCCCATGAGCGGGATGATCGTCCGGGTGCGCCCCGGCAGCGCCGGGCGCCTCGCCGAGTCGTCCGAGCCAGTTGCGCAGCCCGCTCCTCCAGATGCTGCGCACCAGCAGCCCCGCGAGCGTCAGGGGGGCGACCAGGGCTGCGCCGCCACCCGGCAGGCGATCGGCGATCGGATCCGCCGAGCGCGTGAGCAGGCCTGCCGATCCGGCTGCGAGCGACCAGGGAAGGGCGCACGCGAACATCGCAAGGGACGCCGCGATCACCGCCGCGGCACCGAAGCGATCGCGCACCCAGCGCCAGCCGGCGGGGCCGAGGGTCGGGCCGAGTACGAGAGCCGCGAGCGCCGCCGATCGCGACCAGCCCGCGTGGACCAGGACCGCGGCGAGCGGCGTGGCGGCGACGGCGCCCATCCAGCCGGCGAACGCCGCCACGACCGAGAGCCAGGCGAATGCGACCGATCCCGCGCTGCGGTCGAAGCCGCCCGCGGGCAGCGCGAGTTCGACGTAGCTCGCGACGAGCAGGCCGACGATCGTCCAGGCCCCGACATGGGTGACGAGCTCGTCGAGGTGCGCGACGAAGCGGGCCGCCGCGCCGCTGTCCGTCTCCGCCTCGCGTGCAGGCGAGCCATGTGCCGAAACCGTCGCCCCGCCCTCGTCGGGGTGCTGCTCGCCGGACGCGCTCGCGGCGACGGCGACGGCGGCGATCGCGCGACCGGCCGCGAGTGCGACGAGCGCCGTGCCAATCGCGCGCGCGAGCGCCCAGCGCAGGCCGAGCAGGGTGGCGCCGACGAGGAACGTCTCGATCCCCGCGCCGCGCGCTGCCGCGAGAAACGCGACTGCGAAGGCCGGGGTCGCTCCCTCCTCGCGAAGGCGCTCGGTCTCGTCGATCGCACGGGGAGCCGAACCCGGTTGAGCGGCGGCGAAGGCGACGCCGCGCGCCGCTTCGCCCAGGGGTGATCGCCCTCGGTTCGCGGCCCGCCCGAAGCCCGCCCTGCGTCCGTCGAGCGCGGTCTGTAAGGCGGCCCCGGCGACGAGTCCGCCCAGCAGCGGCAAGGCTATCCCGGCTGCCAGGCGCAGCAGCGACGTCGCGAGTCGCGACGGCACCTCGGCTGCGGCGTGCGTGATCGCGTCGGGATCCATCGGCAGGAGCGCGAGCCCGAGCGCTGCGCCGATCGCGGCGAGGTCGAGGGCGCGCGAAAGGCCGTCGGGTGCGGGATCGGCCGGCCAGTCGTGTGCGATCACGTGCATCAGAACGCCGGCGATCGCGGCGGTGATCCACGGCTCCCACGGCCGGGTCGTCGATTCGGGGATGAGCGTCGCGACGGCCATGCCCGCTGCGATCGCGAGGCCGAGGAGGCAGGCGCGGACCAGCGCCGCACGGGTGCTGCGCTGGGCGGCGAAGGCGACCACGAAGATCGCGGTGATCGGGATCGTGTGCGCGGCGACCGAGAGGGCGACCTGGTTGCGCTCCCAGGCCGTTCCATGCGGCCCGCCGAGCGCCCCGATCGCGAGCCCGTCGCCGAAATTGTGCAGCAGGAGGCCGAGGTAGCCGATCTCGAGACCCGGTGCGTGGTCGTCGGCGTGTTCGCCGTGGCGATGCGCCTGGCCGTGGCCTGCATGCGCGAGTCGCTCGAGCGCGGCGGGCAGGGCGAGGGAGGCGGCGAACACGACCAGGGCCGGAAACCCGATCTCGGCGACAGCCTCGGGCAGCAGGTGGGCGAAGACCACGAGCGCCGCCGCGACGAACGCGAAGGTGCGTACCGGGCCGATGGCGCTGTCCATCGCTCCCGGTGCGAGGGCGATGGCGGCACCGATCGCGACCGACAGCAGGACGATGATCAGCGGGGTGAGGATGGGGCAACCTCAGTCGTCGCGGTGCACCGTCTCGGGCGAGAACGCGGGCAGGCAGATCGCGACGTACTCCGCGCCCCCGGGCTCGGGACTCGAGTAGCGCACCCACTCGCCGGGGTGGGCGACGACGGCTTGCCCCGCGCGCACCTCGATCGTACCGCTCTCGGTCTCCACCCGCAGGAGACCGCGCAGGACGATCGTGTGCTCGGTGAAAGCCGGCCGCTGGCCGGGCTCGAGCCACCCCTCGGGCGACTGCATGCGCGCCACGCTCACGGCCGCGTCCCCGGAGTTCACCCGGCCGACGTATTCCTCGATGCGCTTGGGCAGGTTGCCCGCGGCGGCGATCACCGTCGGGGCCTCGATCAGCTTCGGCATGGTCGAACGCTCGCATGCCGCCGCCCCCGGCGTCCAGCACGCCGCGGGGCCGGTTCAGGCGCGGGTGAGCGGCAGGACCCAGATCCAGACCAGTGCCACGAGTGCAGCCGACCCGGAGATGACGAGGAGGTGGAAGACCTCGTGGTAGCCGAAGACATTCGGCACCGGGTCGGGCCGCTCGAGCGCATAGACGACGGCGCCGATGGAGTAGAAGAGGCCGGCGGCAAGAAGCATCAGCAAGGCGCCCGTATCGAGGACGGCCAAGATGGTCGGCAGCGCCGCGACACCGATCCAGCCCATGGCGAGGTAGAGGGAGGCGCGCGCGCGCGAGGAGAAGCGCTCGGTCCAGATCGAGAAGACGAAGCCCGCCAGCGCGCAGCCCCAGACCGCGGCGAGCATGACCGTGCGCTGGCGCCCCGAGAGCACGTTCACGCAGAGCGGCGTATAGCTGCCGGCGATCAGAAAGTAGATGCTCGCGTGGTCGAGGCTCTGCAGCCAGCGCTCCTGCTCCCTCGTCCAGTCGCCGAGGTGGTAGGTCGCGCTCACGCAGTAGAGCTCGACCATGGCGAGGCCGAAGACGGCGATCGAGAGTGCGCGCGGGCCGTCTCCGCTCCGCTGCCAGAGCCCCCACGCGACCGCCATCGCGGCCCCGGCGGCGATCCCGTGGGACCACCCGCGCAGCAGCGGCTTGGGCGGGATGATCGCCCCGGAGTCTTCTCGAATCGCCATGACTCCGCGACCCTACACGAATCGCGGTCGTTTGACGATCATTTTCCGCGTCGGGGGGCGTGCCTTTCGCCGCTCGCCCCGGTCGGGTGATGTCGCTCGCCTGCGCGGGGGCGTCGGGCGCGAGCTGCGGGGCGGGGCCCGCGGGAAGGCCGAGGCGCTGCGGCGTGGGCTCGTCGAGTATCGGCTCGACGCGATGCCTGCCCTGGACGCATGGCGGGCCGCGCGGGGCCCGCCCATGGATCGTCGCTCAGTCGTTCGCCGCCCCCCGCCGGATCCACTCCCGCACCTGCTCCACCTGCTTCGCGTCGAGCGGTCCCGCAAACGGCATCGCCGAGCCGCACACCGGCGGCCGGTTCGCGATCTTGTCGACCAGCAGGCTCGCCTCGGGATCGCCCGGCACGACGCGCACGAGGCCGGTCGAGGCGCAGGCCGGGCCGTCGGAGACGACGTTCACGAGATCGCGCCAGGCCTCGTCCTTCGACGCCATCGAGAGGCCGCCTGCGCCGCCGCCGTGGCAGGATCCGCTGTTGCAGCCGGTGGGGACGAATACCTCGTCCCAGATCGCGGTGAAGGTCGGCGCTCCGGTCGCACCACCGCCCCCTCCGCCGCCCCCGCCGCCCTCGAGCGAGAGGACGTGAAACACGCGGCCCGCCGTGCCGACGAAGTACGAGAGTCCGGCACCGAAGTGCACCCGGCCCTCGGCGACGACGGGTGCGGACGCGATCGTTCCCTTGGTCGGGAAGGCGAACAGTTCGGCCCCGGTCGCGGTGTCGAATGCGCGCAGCGTCGTGTCGACGCCGACGAAGGCGACGCCGTTCGCGACCGTGATCGGCGCCCACACCCAGGACGGCAGCTCTCGCTCCCAGGCGTACTCGCCGGTCGCCGGGTCCATCGCGACCAGTGTCGCGCGCGTATTCGCGAGGTTGCAGATCCCCGACACGAGCTGCCCGGCCGCGTTTCGGCAGTTCGTGCCCGCGGCGATGAAGTGCTTGCCGTCGTAGGCGCCGTTGTTCAGCATGCCGCCGATCAGCGCGCTGCCCGCGCTCACCGCGTGCGACCACAGGACCTCGCCGGTCATCCGGTCGAGCCCCCACACGACACCCGACTTCTGCGCCGCGACGAGGATCTTGCGGTCCTGCCCGCCGACCTTCGTGTCGATCAGCACCGGGTTCGTGCCGAAGTCGGTGTCGGGGCTCTGCGGGTTCAGGATCGTGAAGACGTCGCCCTCGCTGAGCTGCGTGAGCCAGGCGAGCTTCCCGGTGTCGACGTCGAGCGCGAAGATCGAATCGGAGGTGGCGCTGGCCTCCTCGGTGTAGTTGTTGCCGGTCGACGCGTAGGCGAGTCGGGTGACCGGGTCGATCGAGATCGAGGACCAGACCGACGCGCCGTTGAAGGGCGGATCGACCGTGTAGAAGCGCCAGAGCTCCTGGCCGGTCTCGCGGTCGAAGGCGACGACGCTGCCCCGGAACGTCCCGCCTTCGGCCACGCCCGCTTCCTCGACCGAGGAGCTGCCGACGATCACGAAGCGCTCGAACACGGTCGGCGACGAGAATCCCGAGGCGGTGGGATGCGGGTCGATCTGCGACTTCCAGAGCTCGGCCCCGGTCGCCGCGTCGAGCGCGTGCAGGAACGACTTCGCGTCGTTCACGAAGATGCGACCGTCGTCGGCGAGCGTCACCGACGAGGTGCCGCGAACGTTCTCGTTCAGCCAGAGGACGCGGCCGTCGTTCGCGTCGAGCGCATAGGTGCCGCCGCCCGAGAGGGCGTAGATCACGCCGTCGCGGACCGCCGCGGCTCCGGTGATCGGGCCCTTCGCCTCGAGACTCCACTGCTCCTTCAGGTCGCCGACATTCGCGGGCGAAAGCTTCTTCTCGGCGGCGTTGAAGTAGGTCGAGGAGAGGTTCTGCCCGAGCGTCGTCCACTCGTCGGTCGCAGGCGCGGGAGGCGCGCCCCCGCTGCTCACGTCGGAGCATGCGTGGAGAAGCGAGACGGAGAAAGCGAAAGCGGCGCAAGCGGCGATTCGCGCCGCCGAGGACTTTATCATGCTCGTGTTCTCCGAGGGCACGGACGGCCTCGGCCGCCCGTGCCTACTGTTGAATTCGAGGGAGTCCCGCGTTCAGCCCGCGGTCGACGGCGCGGAGTGGCAACTTCCCTTCGCCGGCTTCGCGCCCCCGGTCGAAGCGCCGCGAGCCGCCAGCATCTCGGGCAGCCCCCGATCGGGCGAGGTGCAGCCCTGGTAGGCAGGGAAGATCGGGTCCGTCACCATGGAGCGCTGCGGGACGGCGCTCGCGGGAAGCTCGATACCCTGGGCCTTCGCGGCGGCGACCCGGTCGATGTACATCGCGCCGAAGAGCACGAACATCTCGTTTTGCGTGCTCTCGCCGCCGGTGATGCGGCAGGCGTCGCACAGACCGTCGCCGGCCCCCGGTGAGGTGTCGCAGGTGGCGTTGTCGTTCTTGCCGTTGCAGGCGAGCCCGACGGCGCCGTCGTTGACGCAGGCGGTCGGCTTGCAGCGGCCGAGCGACTGCTGCGCGCTCGTCGGCACGCGCGAGGCGCGGGTCACCTTCTCGACGTTGAACGAGCCGTCCTCGTTCACGCCGTTATTGTAGACGCCGCAGTAGCGGATGGTCCGCTGCTTGGGATCGGGCGAGTCGAGCTCCAGCGGCGGATCGTAGTACTGCTGCGTCGGATCCTGGTAGCTGAAGGTCTCGTAGATCTGCGGCCCGTCCGCCGGCAGGTTCGCCCAGAAGTGCTTGCCGTGCGAGTGCATGTGCGCGAACAGGTGGAAGATCCGCGAGCCGACCGGGAACACCGTATCGTTGCAGAACGTCTCGACCGTGAAGGGCGGGTTGTTCGGCTTGAAGATCGCGTCGAAGACGGAGATGCGGGAGACCGGGTACTGCTGCTCTTTCGCGTAGATGTAGTTGATGCGCCCGTGCATCTTCGTATCCTTCGCGGTCGTGTTGAAGGCGTGCGTGTTCCAGTAGATCAGACCCTTCATCGGGATCTGCGAGAAGACGCCTTCGCGGAAGGGCAGGTAGGCCTGCGCCTGTCCGGCGCCGCCCATGATCTCCGCCGGACGACCGGGGGAGGGCGGCCCGTAGCCCGAGCAGGCGAAGCTCGGCTCGGCCGCACTCGCACAGACGCCCTCGGCACCGCAGGAGTTGCGCTCGGTCGGCTCGCAGGAGCCTCCGTCGTTCGCGCCGCCGTGGCAGGTCCAAGCGCCGAAGGAGGGGTCGTGCGGATCGATGCCGCCGGGCTGGAAGTTGAGCGGCGAGTAGTAGAGCAGCAAGTGATGGCTCTGCGGGTCCTGGAGCAGCTCGAAGGCGTAGAACCGGAACATCTGGCCGCTCGGATCCTGGAACTCGCGCGGAACCTGGTCGGTGATGTCGTAGTAGGTCGCCATGCAGAGTTCGTGCTCGCTCGCCGCCGGCAGATCCCACTCCGGCAGGACGAATTGCACTCCCACGTCCGCCGCCGGCGCCTCGAGGGGCTTGATGGTGATCGGTTCGACCGGCGGCAGGCAGGCGCCGAGGAGTTCTTCGGTACCGCGAACCGTGCCGGTCTCCGGAGCGCCGGCGTAGATCCAGAGGCTCAGTAGTTCGAGGTCCTGCTCGCTGATCGCTGCTCGTCCGAGCGGCATCGGCGAGCCCGAGATCTGGACGGAGCCGGGCTTGGTGTTCGCTGCGAGTTTCATCCAGAGCCAGCTGCGGTCGTTGTCGCCCGGCTCGATGAGCTTCAGCGTGCTCTCGGTCGAGGGGCGCCCAAAGATGCTACGGTAGGCGACGTCTGCGGTGAGCTGCAGACCGCCCTGCTTGCTGCTGCCGTGGCAGACGTCGGAGGTGCAGCCGCCGCCCTCGAAGACGCGCTTCTGCACC
>Ga0114969_10000634_pt1 | contig 30422 bp, 24 predicted proteins | sample M_130807_MF_Meta_FD_87316 | JGI IMG/M metagenome (GOLD analysis project Ga0114969, IMG submission 87316) | Freshwater microbial communities from Lake Montjoie, Canada to study carbon cycling - M_130807_MF_MetaG | ecosystem: Environmental > Aquatic > Freshwater > Lake | place: Lake Montjoie...
ATCTTTTTGATACAGCTTGTACGCCGGATTTTTGTGGCATTCATTTGTCAGAAGAAAATCTGGATGAATATTTTATTGGGGTAGGTCCAGAATAATTAATAAAAATATATTTTTATAACATATTTTTTTATTTTATATTTATTATATCAAATACTTATATCCATTATATCAAATATATATATAAAAGTCTATCGTAAATTCGTACCAACTTGGTTGTCCTCTGCGTTTATGCCATGTCGCAAATCGTTGTTTATCTTCAGACATATAATACGCACGATATGATTCCACAGGGTCCGCTGTCTTATATTTGTCAGGCATTGCGAGAGCAAATGGCGTTAGACCTTCGGCTTCAAATTTTTTAGGAGAAGGAATATTGTTTCTTAAAATTTGCGCCATCAAATATGATTTGTGAAATTTTGTGTCCGGATGCTGGTAACGGTAGCGCCACTCTTGATGGAGTTCTTCCACTAAATCCAATGTCCATATAAAATTGGCTAGCGATTTTCTTACCCAAATAGTAACGGGATGATTTTTATGAGCGAGCTTGTAAATTTGAGCACAGGTCTCTTCGTCTTCCGGATCTAATAGTCGCTTTGCGGAACAAAGCATTTGAACCGCTTCTAATAAAATTTTACTAACATGCTTATCCATCATGTATTCAGCTATTTTTTTTGGGTCTAATGAGAGTATGAATAGGTTCATTTTTAAAAAACATGTATTTTGGAATATATATTATAAAAAAGAACTTAAAGAAAAGTATTTCAATTTTATATTTCAATTTTAATTAAAAATATTTTCTTCTTTTTGTTCTTCTAATTCTTTTGCTCTTTTTTTTTCTAATTCTTTTGCTTTTTCTAAGTGTTCTTCTTTTTCCACCTTTATTAAGTTTTAGACTACTAAGGCTATTAGAAAGGGTTTCCATTTCATTAATTTTTTTACTAAATTCATCAGGAGTTGGCTTTCGTCTAAGATTTCTAAAAAGGTCTACATATACTTGAAAATATTGTTTTTTAATAGTGTATTGCGGAATAGATGCGTTTATTTCTTCATAGTGTAAATCTAAATCAGGATATGCTGTAAACTCTTTATATAGTTGTTCTATATCAGTCATCTTATATAATAACAAAATATTAAAAAAACTAAATTTGTAAACAAAATTGCTTAAATTCTTCTACTTTGTTTTTATGCATCACTGTTCGCATAATAACAAGTACTAAATCGTGTAACAACGCATATCCTTGATGATGATAATCATCTAAATTTACTTGTTTATTAATTAAATTATTTAAATCAGGCATAAAATGTTTTATTAAATGGTCTAACGCATCGCTTAGATACATAATAACTGTATTACTCGTCTTGTTTATTCCGCATTTTAATAAAATATTGAGATCATATGCGGCTCTTTTTTCTAATACATTTTCTGATTTTGTAAAAGGAATCACCTTAGCTAAGAGGTCTTTATAAACAGCTATTTTATCAGTATCAGATGATAAAATAGCATCAGGGCTATTGCTCGCAATCGGGCTATTAATTGGTACAAGTTCCATCATATATACATATATATCTGATTGTCTTTAAATAGATTTTATAAAGTTAAACTTTATGCTGTAATAGATGAGCCTATTATTTGGCCGTCTCGCATCACAGAGCATTTGAAATGTTGCTTGGAAGGCACAGAGCAGACCTCTTTGTTGCTATTAAGTTCATTAATAAAAAGTAGTGAAATCTTATCACTATAGAATAAAATAAGCGCAATTAAGCTACCAAATAGACCACCAACTAAAAAGTCTCCTAAAACTGCTGAATTCAAAACAATACAATCTAATGAGTATTTAATCCATATATCAAATCCAATGTAAGAGGTGAAAAACATGACAACCCAGTAGTTAACCATATTTGTTTTATTCATGGAAGTCAAAATAAACATAGGTACAATAAAATAGCAAGCAGTAAAACTTAATAAATAGGTACTATAAGACCAACCGGTAAATGGTATAACTGTGCCAATATCGCATATTTCATTGCGACTAACTCCTTTTCCAGGACTAACTGAGTATAAAAATAATATTCTTATAGCAGTCACAAAAAATACACATGCTATATAAAACAGACCTTTATTTAGAGCTGAAGAGAAAATAGAAAAAACCAAAATAGAAATCATCGTAATAAGTGGGGAATACATTGATATAGATTGTAGCAATGTAATAGGTGAACCCCCAATTTTATTTATAGACGATAATGGTGGTGCCGAAGGTAAATATGGATTTTTGGATGGTGGATTGTCATATGATGCCATATATATTTTTATTATATTATAAATTCATAAATTAATCTATGAATTTATTAAATTATATTATTCCATAATTAGCGCAATTGCTTCATCTATATGTTCCACTTGGTAAAAACTGATACCTTCAACCAATTTTGTTTCACCGTATTTTTTAAAAAAGTCGTCATAATCTTTCGCATTCTCCTTAGGAAAAATAAAACTTTTCACTCCTGCTTTAATACCGCCTTGAAATTTATATCCCAGCGCCCCAATTTCCCCGACTTTGCCATTTAAGTCGGACGCCTCTCCTGTAACCGCAAAAGTATTCTTGATTTTCTTATCGCTTAACAAACTATACATTAATAGCGTTATCGCAATTCCCGCACTAGTGCCGCTCTTTGACACCGAACCGTCTCCCATATGTAAATGAATACCTGAATTACCGTGCTTTGTAAGTAACTCTTTCTGTCTTTCTAAAGGTAACAAATTATAGGCAATGGTTAACGATAACTGGAATGATTCCTGCATCATTTGATCTAATAAGCCGGTTAGTTTTAGCTCCAAAAATTTGGTCGCCGGAAAGAATTTTGCGCTAGCAGCTAGTATTCCAGAAGATCCTAAACTTGTCGCATATAAGCAATTAATTGATCCTATACGACTCTCTTCTGCTATCTTGGAAATCCGAATTTCCCGTCTATCTTTGAAATACTTATTCTTAATATCGTCTATTGTTACTATAATTGGTATAGGAAATGCCTCTAAATGAACATTCTTCATTATTTCTAAATTTATTTCGCCCACAATCTCATATAATTTCTCTTTCAACTTTCTAACACCTGGTTCCAGTGTATATTCTTCAATAATAAATTTCAGTGTCTCTTTTGTCATTTCAATCATTCCATTTAAATCTACTTTTTTATATATATCTGGCAATAAATGTTTATTACATATTTCAATCTTGTCTTCAATAGATAAATTATCAAACTTAATTCGGTGAACACGATCTAATAAAATCTTGTCAATCGCATCTACATCATTATAAGACAAAATAAAAAGTACTTTAGATAGATCTAAATCTATTCCAGAGAAATATTTGTCTTGGAAGCATTCATTCTGGGTTGTATCTAACAAATGCGTTAAAATACCAATGATTTCTTTTCCATGTTCTGTTCTACTAATTTTATCTACTTCATCTATCAAAATAATCGGATTCATGCATTTTTTATCCATCAATATTTGTACAATTTGCCCCCAAGTAGATCCAACATAAGTGTAAGAATGTCCCACTAAACTGGATGAATTGGCATCACCGCCTATTGCTATTAATGAAAATGGGCGACTATTACCTTCTTCGTCTTTTAAGCAATTGGCTAGCCCTTTTGCTAAGGTGGTTTTACCAATACCCGGCGCTCCTTCAAACCCTAATATGTAACCCGTGTTGTTATTGCCGGAAATCCATTGCGCAATAATACGTTCCACTTGTTTTTTTGCCTTTTCATGAGCATGAACTGTGACATCTAATGTTGTCTTTATAGAAGATATATAATTAGTAATTTTATCATATTTAAATGAAATCTGGTTTATATTGGTATTTTCTTTTGTTGATAAACTAACAAAAAGTTCTTTAAGTTCCTTTTCTAAATATATATTCACCTTTACATTTTGGTCTTTAAGAAATGTTTCAATAGCTTGAATCAAATCGGTGCGAGACTTGTTAGAATGCTTAAGCTTCTTTACAGGAGTACCCTTTAAAAATTTTACAATAAGTTCATTCAGTTTTAAAATATAGGTTGTTAGTTCGCTTTTTGATTTATGTTGAAGTAACTCTAAAACATAATTATATTCATTTTCTTTAGAGTTGTACGTCTTCAAATAATTGGAAATCTCTAAATTGGAATATGTTTCTTTAAATTCCTTTTTAATTATATTATTTTCTCCTTGGGTCTTCATTAAACTAACAAAATCCGCCTTTATTTCATTCATTAGATTTAAAATTGGTTCCCGCCTATAAATACGGAAGGGAATTTTTAATAAGCCATCTAAATATTGTCTTGCTTTTGAGCCAGAATCCTCTGTTTTCGCTTTTACCTCTTTTAGTTTCTGCATCGCCTTTTCTTTCACCGTATCAGGTGCTTTTAACAAACAAATTTGTTGCTCTAATGGTATTTTATGATTATCAAAATTTGTTAGTTCATTTGTATATTGAATTGTATTTTTCATAGCTTCTTTAAAATATTGCTTTATTGACCACGGTAAACTATCTAACAACAATATTTGCTCTGTTGTGTCTACTATATTCATACTTGTTGAATTAGAACTATTCGTTGATCCGGATGAATTTAAGTCATTTGATAACAAATCATACAACAAGTACGCTAAATATTGATTATCATGATTTTCCGACTTTATAAGCAATTGAATAATGGTCAACCTTTTTGAAAACAGATCTGCACCAATAAATTCTTTTACTGTCTGGGCAATTGTTTTTTGTCGTATGTTAGTTATGTTACTTAAATAACCCATATATTTGGAATAAATATTATGCGTATCATAAATAAAAAAATCCTTTAAATTTAATGACTTGATATATTTATTGAATGTTTCATCTTGAAATTCAGGTGTGTTGGGGGCATTTTCTTTTATCATTTTTATTTTTGAGTTTATGTAAGAGTTATCTAACAAATCAATCAATATATTGTCTATAGTTCCTGTTATTATTAAACTCTTTTTTTGTTGTATGTTATGTACAACTAATTGTAATCCGTAAACCTTTAAATGAAAGAATTTGACTTTTATACTAACATCAATGGCGTCCAAATTATTAGATTTGTCGGATAATATATTCTCATCAGTTGTAACTTTGTCTAAAGCTTTAGCTACATTCAAAATCTTGTAACTGGTCGGATGAAAATACTTTTTTAAAAGCTCAAATTTGTGTCTGTCCGTGTCTGTAGAAGTATAATAATTGATTGAGTTGTTTCCAAAACATATCCATAATAAATCTTCAAATAGGTCTGTTCCAAAAACCCTAAATAAACAAGATAATTCATTATTTATATTTTGTAAAATATTGATTATATTGTCTGTAACTTTATCATTAACCTTGTCAGAATTTGTTAGTTCATTTATATTAATTTCTTTAATCTTTTGATTCAGTTCAAATAACATATTTACACAACTATTTACATCGCTTATTCCTATTATATCTAACAATTTGTTTTTTTGAACATGTAAAATAGTCTTTTGGATTACGTCTTCAAAAAATATAATTTTCTTTGATATGAGAGATATGATATCGGGAGATATCTTTTTTTGGGCCATTATTATTTATATTTATATATATATATTTTATACAAGAATTAGACTAAAGGTTTTTATAAAGTTATAAATTGTAAACAGTACAATTTATAATTTAAATATTTATATTATCATGTTAACGTCGTCTTGTTTTGTTTTTCTTTCTGTAAGTTTTCCTTGTACCCTTACCTTTTCTAAGCTTTCTATTTCTACCTTTGGTAAATCGTTTCATCTTTTGTTTGCGACCTCTTGTGGAAGGTCTACCGCCTCCTAAAGTTGTATCTTGAAAGTATTTAAATAATTGTCGTTTTAAACTGCGCCAATCGTCGGCATTTATACCAGTAATATCATAAACCTGTTTTTGAAAGGCATAAAACATTTCCGCACTTTGTTCAGGATAAGCTAGGTCTAGTGCGTTGGAAAACTCGTCAAAATTACTATTATTAGCATTATATATTTCTCTTGCCTTTTGTAAAGAATACCGATTTTCGGATTGATTCTGAGATTGTGAACCTTGGGATACAATTTTCCGCGGACTGTCTTTGCGACTATGCAAATACTCGGGTATTTGCCAAGACAGTTGTTCCGGTTCTATATCTCGTTTTCTTAGATCAAGAGGTGTAATTTCATTCAATTCTTGAGGAGGTGACGCCAATGACAATAAATAATTTTCACTTGACGTTTCATCATATTCTTTTCTACATTTACGCAAACATGGGAACATATTGTTTTTTCTATATGATTCATTAAAAATTCTATACATTAACAACAATTGTATATTTTGTTGTAACGCTTTTAGTATACTATCATGTAATAATTCGTCTGTTGAAAAATTAAGAGAATGTATACTATAGGTACACAGATAATCACACAAATAATCTACTATGAAATTAAATACTATATTTTGCTCCAAACCATAACTATGAGTAGTCAAATGGTCAAAAAAATTAGCCCTTAATTTGTAGAGATATTCTTGAGATTCTTCTTTGGTGGAGATTCTATAAAATTCATCTTCTTCATATATAAAAAAATTTATAATTGAAATAACAAACAACATAAAGTTCTCAGAATTTAAAAATTCAAGAACTTTAGGATAAAATTGTTCACACACCCTTTTTAAAGTATCATTTTTATCTATTAAAAATAGATAATTAGCAATAACAGTCCTTAATTTTCCATCATTTACAACAGAACTGACTATTTCAATAATAGATTTTACGCCTTTCGACTCTAAGTATGATAAATTTTGAGTTTGGCTCAAGTCAATACCCATTATTGATTCAATCTGATCAAACCGTAAATTTATATCAATAGCAGAGAGATCTATTTCTCTATCTTTAATATTATCTAAAATTTGTTGTATAATAGAACATATTTCTGTAACTATTTTACGGTCAGATAAAAGCGAAGGTAATATATTATAATATTTACAATTAAATATTTCTAAAAATAAAGGTTCTGTCGCTATAGCTGATATTGCAGTTATAAGTTTCTCCAAAAAAATATATTTTGCTTGAGATGCGTTACCTTTAATAATTGATTCTTTTAATTCATAAGTTATCTGGTTATTCAAATTTTCCAAGGCAACTATTATTCTTTTTTTTTCATTCAAATCTTCTTTAATACGATCCATAGCTGACTTGATTCGTTGTATTTCAGTACGTAATTCTTCAGTTTGGCCAACAGACACAACATTAAAACCCTTTAAATTTTCACAGTTATATTTTTCTCCTTCACCCCCTTGTTCCAACTCATATAGTGTACCATTAAAAAGCGTCATAACCTGATTTATATCATTAATATTGCCTACAGCAAATCTTGTCAATGTATGATCATTCATAGCTGCGCCCATATTTTTTCCATGATTAATATAATTATCTAAGTTACCTTGTAGTGGAACAGTCATTTGCCATATAGTATTTGCTTGTGGTATAAATAAATAATTACCAAATATTAATAAAAAATAAGTTATTACACTGGCTGTTAAATCATGATGACTTACTACACGTAAAGCATTTCCTCCTCTATCATATGGAATAACATCTTTACCAAAAGACCATAAATCATTTATTCCACCAAATTTAATTAATGCCAATAAAACTTGCATAAGATCTCCAAGTGTTTTCATTAGTGTTCCGCTTATGAGATCATTAACATATTTTATATCTGTGTAATATGGATCTAACAACGGGTTTTTAGGATTAAAACTTTCTTTTATGACTTGCATAAGTGTTTGAATATTAAATTTGCGTGTATCTTCCAATGTTGTAGAATTTGGGTGATTTATCATACTGTCTTGTTCTATCGCCTTTACTTTTTGAGTTGAATCTTTTTTGATTGATTTATTAAATTCTTCTTCCATACCAGATAGCAATAATGGATCATTAAAAGCAATTATCAAATTACATTCTACGTTTATAGATAAGTTTTGTTCGCCGGTTATATGACTTATCGTATTTATTGAACTATTTCTGAGACATGGTTTTGTTTCTGAAGGTCGTCTTTTATCTAAATATTTTATTTCAAAATTTGGTACTAAATCTATATTACCTCGAAAAATTACATTCATGTCTGCTGGAATTATTCCTCCCATTTCTAATTTATTTCCTAAAACAATACAATGGATATTTCCATATTCTTGACCATCATCTATTTTTATATTAGTAGACCCAGCAGGATCTAAAATAGAAGCAAATGAATCTAATTTATTATCTGCTAAAGCTGGATTAGGATGAGCAACTGAAAATGTTCCCTGGGCATTTAATACAGTACTTGCGTTATCTATTATAAAACGATAAGGGCAACATTTTTTTTTATCTTCTTCACTTAATTTGGGTATTACAGGCATTTGAAAAAACATACTATTATTAAATGCCATGTCATAAAAATGATATTCTAATCCATGTTCATAGTCCGCAAAACTTGAAAAAGAATGTGCTTTAGTAATATCTGATTTCCATATCGGTTCTAGTTGATCTAAAATATTTTCAATCAATGCTTTAGTAGGATGACGTTGACTTTGGTTAGTTGGCATAGTCTGTGCTTTAGTTTCATGAAAATTTGAGATATTTGTATTGGGATTTTTTGTTTTTAAATGTTTGCCAAATTCTGTAAGTGTATAATTATGAATATCCGACAAAACAGTGTTTTTGGAAGATTTTGGAACATTCGTTGACATTGACGGATAATTGGATGGTTCATCATTATTGGATATATCAGCCGCTCCTCTAACCTTACTTAAAATACTTAATGAAGTTAATAATTGACATACAATTACTCTAAGAATTTGATTATTTAAATACGGTGTAACAGGTATATGGCCTCTGCTAACTCCACAATTATCAATAAATGTTTGTAAAAAATCTCCCCGTTTTGCTCCACCATATAATTTTTTATCAGGAGAATAAGATTGCGATTGAGAAGACAGCATAGGAACAGATTGCGAAGAAGATAATATTGGTGTAGATTCTGATACTATTGGTGATAGATTTGTTTCCTTTTCTTCAACTTTAATGATAGGCATCAATGGTTCTTTTTGTTCAAGTAAAGCAGTATTTTCTACAAGATGTTCTAAATATCTATCAAAAAATAAATCAAAATTATTAGAAAATAAAACAAAAATATTTTGGGTTTCATTGTCAAAATTAAAATTATATTTTGTACTACTGTAAAATGCTTCAATTAATGTTTGTATAAATGATAATTTTATTAATTTAATATTTTTATATACATCTTTTATTGAAACTTGATCTAATCCTTCTATTATTATTTCTTCGTTTTCATTTGTAAAAATTTTTGTAGGAAAAAAAGTAGTCAAAGCATAATTATTATAATAACCAGTATAAAGTGTAAATAATTTGTTGATAACAAAAATAAAAGAAATTAATAATATTTCATTTTCACTAAATAAATCTGATTCTTTTTTATAAACTTGATAATATATTTCTCTTATTTCTTCAATTAATACAGGCCCCGCATAAGAAATAATTTCGGTTAAAATAAAACTAAAATCTTCTTTCATAGTAGTTGTCTCAGTAAAAGTAGGACCTCCACCTTTTTTTGAAGAAAAGCCACTAAATATTTCATAATCAACACTTTCAATCCTAGTAGTGCTTTTTATATTATCATGAACAAAATCATACACTTTTATTAAAATTTCAAAAATAATCATATTTACGTTAGGTAAATTTACAAAATCTTGATTTATTGTGTGTGGACGAGTATCATCAGTATTAGTAAATCCAGATGTAGAAGAATGCATTGTAAGATAAGCAGGTTGTAATGTGTAGACGCCTGAGGAGGTACCATCTGGTGTTCCAATTTGTAAATTATCCTGATTATAATAAGCAGCTGGTTGGCAATTTGGAGCTTTTACTTCTGCACCGTCTCTAATATCTCTAATTCTTCCTTCTTTAGATGATATAAAAGCTTGTTCCGCTTGAGCTGCTTTTAAACTAGGGATTTTATCTTTTTTACCTTTACCTTTATCTTGTTTAAACATTCTTATATATAATTACTTAATATAAATTATTTTATATATAAATGTAATCATATTAAATACATTTTAAAATATTATATTATACATTTCGTGTAAATGGGCATTCCAAGTTACTTCTCTTATATTGTTAAAAATCATCCAGCAATAATTAAAAAATATGTCAAAGATGTTCTAAAAGTAGACAATTTATATCTGGATTGTAATTCTATTATTTACGACTGTTACAACAAAATGTCATTTGAAAAGCTTACCGAGTCAATTGCGATCACTATTATTCGGCAAGTGATTTCAAAAGTGGAAGAATATATTTCTATCGTTGATCCACAAAAAACGGTAATTATTGCGTTTGATGGCGTCGCCCCTGTAGCCAAGTTGGAGCAACAGCGTCAGCGTCGTTACAAATCCTGGTACCAGAATGAAATTTCCAAGCAAATTTACAGGAGTAAAAAAACGAGTTCTAATGCTGATGCCTGGAATACCGCCGCAATCACACCTGGTACCATATTCATGTCTGAATTGAATGCCATGGTTGGCGAACACTTTAAAAAAAAGGTAGAAGAAAAGACCTATTTACTAAATATTCTGGTTAGTGGCAGTAATCAAGCAGGTGAAGGGGAACATAAATTGTTTGACTATATCCGAAAAAATCCAGAAAAGCATTCTTCAGAAACTACCGTCATCTATGGCTTAGATGCGGATTTAATTATGCTTTCAATTAATCATCTGCCTATTTGCCCGAATATCTATTTATTTAGAGAGACACCACATTTTATCCAATCGATTGACTCAAGTTTAGAACCAAATTCAAATTATTTTTTAGATATACCAGAGTTAACAGATAAAATCATTGGATTTTTAAATAATGAAAAAGATGAACAAATTAAAGAAAAAGAAGAAGATAAACAAGAACAAGTTATAAAAGAAATAAATAAAAACAAGGTATACGATTACATTTTTATTTGCTTCTTTTTAGGAAATGATTTTTTGCCGCACTTTCCCGCATTAAATATTCGCACCGGTGGAATAGACAAAATGTTGAACGCATATCGAGTAACAATAAAACCCGATCAGTTTTTAACAGATGGCAAAACAATCAATTGGCAAAATGTGCGTAAGCTTATATCGTACCTTTCTTCGTATGAAAATCAATATGTATTAGAAGAACACAAAACAAGAGATTATAAAGAACGAAATGCGAATAGAATACATATGAACGCAAATAAGACAACTAATGAAGAAGACGAATTCAAGGCTTTCGAAAATTGTCCTCAAGTAGAAAGAGAATTGGAAAAATATATAGATCCATTAAAACCAAATTGGCAACGCAGGTATTATCGCGTACTACTAAATATAAAAACGGATACAACTGGAACATTGACCAAAGATGTAGCCATCAATTATTTACAAGGTTTAGAGTGGACAATGAAATATTATACGACAGGATGCTCAGATTGGCGATGGCAGTATAAATACAGTTATCCGCCTTTATTACAAGATTTAATAAAATATGTACCGATATTTCCGACAGAGTTTGTATCGTTGAAACCGTTCAATCCGGTGACAGAAATAGTTCAGTTATGCTATGTTTTGCCGCGTTACAGCTTACATTTATTGCCGAAGAATTTAGGTAACGCATTAATCGCCAATTTTAGCGAATGGTATCCGGATGACTGCGAATTTGTCTGGGCCTATTGTAGGTATTTCTGGGAAAGTCATGCGAAAATGAACGATATAGATATTAAGGAGCTAGAACAATTTTTGGCAGAGAATAAACACTTGTTTGTTTAGAGACTTTTAAAGAATTTTATTATAATAATATATAGGTCTTATGGCATTTAAATATAAAAGTAGAAAAATAATTAAGAAAAAAAAAAGTCGTAAAAATAATAAAAGAAATAAAACTATGAAAGGTAGTGGAAAGCAATCTAAACCACATAAATTGCCACAAATTATATCAGGATTAGCATTAGATTTAAAAAATTGGATGTATGAAAATAATAAAATCAACTTTAATAGAAATAAAAAATATTTTCGTATTAATGAAGAACCTGACTTTAATATATCGGAACTTATTAAAGAAAGAGATATAAATATTATTGGACCGGATTTTGATCCTGCTACAGGAGAAATAGAACAATATATTTTAACATGGATAAAAGATAATCCGGATATAGATGCTCCTTGGTCTAAATATATTGGTAAAATTTGTAAAATTCCTTCAGGTTTTTTTGAAGATGATGCGGTTCCGCAAGGGCATTTATATAATGTTAAAACCAACCCTGCTAATTTTGATCCTAATTTTATTCAAGATCCTACAAATGCAAATATAGAAATGATAAAATTTAATATATTAGAGGAAACAAATGAAGAAGGGCAGGCTTTAGATGATAAAGGAAACGTAATTGGTCCAGGAAAATATAAATTTGTTTTAATGGGAAATAATAATGTGCGATTTATAAAAGATGCTGGGAATCGTGATCCATATTACTATTTACCAGCAACAATGCTATATTTTTATAACATAGGTATTGTTAAATTTGAAGAATTAAAATGGTCATTGGGTAATGAAATCCCTCATACTTTTTTATTTAATCCAAGAATAGAAAGAATTAAGTCTGCGGGTGATTTTATTGTAGATGAAAATGGATATATTATAAAAATGACAGGTTACAGTGGACATACAAAACCGCGTACATCTAATGTTTATTTAGCAGCCGAAATATTTAATAACATGGGATACAGATTAGAACCAAAAAAACCAAATACCGAAGTTTCATTACAAACAGGTAATACAGAAAGACATGATAGTAATAATAGATTGCTTGGAACGTTTTTAAATGTTGTTTTTGTTCGTCCAGTTGCTGTAGAGGAGTCTAAATCTCATGATTCAGAAGAAATAAAAGAAGAACCATAAAGTATTAAATTATTTTACTATCATATAAACATAATATTTAGAACATTATATAATAAAATAATATTTGATTATTATATAAATATGAGTACACTACAACAACAATCAGGTTTACAAGAACAATTAGATTTACTAAAAACTCATTTAGATGCAACAGGGATAATGGATCCAGATGAAAGTCAAACATTAATAGATACTATTAGTGGGAATGCGGATTTATCACCAGCGGAAAAAGAGCAATTAATTCATGACATATCAAATATAGCAGATATACCTGTTGGTACTGATACACGAGAAAAAGTAGCAAGATGGCGTAAAATTATTATAAGTCTTATATTAGCAGGATTTACAGGAATCACACTAGAAAATATAATTCCTGGTATATATTATACATTATACGAAAGAATATCTACGACAATTACATCACTTTTAATTGCGGGAATATCGTCTGTTCAAATACGTGAAATTATAAATAATCCTTCTATTCCTATACCAGATATACCAATATCAGGTCCAAATATACCAGGTCTCATGGCAACTTTAACAGAAGCATTAAAAACAGGTTTTTTTACTGCTGCCTCAATGGCAGTAGGATGTATAGATATGGTATGCCGTGGAGGAGAACGACTACTTAATCAATTAACAATAGAAAACTTTAACTATACAGCTAAATTGGCAGGACAGTTAGCTGTTCCGAAAGGAATATCTTATGCTTATAAAGTTTTAAGAGGTGAGTTTGATGGTGAAATAGCTAACGCAATTGATAAAGGTATTACTCAACAAATTTTAGATAGTGTAGATGATACTGTAACAGATGTTAAACGACATATAATAGAGGCAGTTACTGAGAGTGCTGAAGATGTTCGTGATATGAGTTTAGGTATAACGTGGACTGATGTAGCACCCAATAGTGGATTGGACCCTTCTATTAATAGCATAATAAATAATGCGATAAGTAATGAAATAGAAAAAATGATCACTAATCCCAAAAACAAGACTTCTACAAGTAAATTGTTAAATGATATATTAAATGTTTTGCGATCAGATAATAAAGCTGATGCTATAGCAAGTTTTAAAGTTAATTATCAAGATATTCCAAACACAATACCTGAGTTATTAATATTATTAACTGCGAAACAATCTGAACTTGAGCCTGGTAGGAAAGGAATTAGTCAACCAGATCCAGACACGTTGGATTTGCCTAGTGTTACTGCTAAAAAAGATTGGGCATCACAGGATCCTAATTATGAATTACCAATTGGACCTAATCCTATGGTCTCTAAATTTGAACCAAAATATGACTCTAGAAAATTTGATGTTGTTGTAGCCATAGAAGCATTAAAAAAGTGTGGATTAATAAAACAAGAAACAGATGAAAAAAAAATAACTTGGGATCAATCAAATAATTTATTGAATGTATTTATAAATATTTATTTAAATGATAAAGATCCTAAACTAGTACAAAAGTTAAATTTTTTATCTCCTGAAGACCATAATGGAATTATAAAATATATTGAGGAAATGGCAACCAAAAATGGTACTTATGCTGTAATAATGAGTTTTTATGACGCAGAAAATCAAGATAAAAGTTTAGAATGTTTAAATAATAAATTTTCAAATATGTATCGCGATGTAAAAGTTGCTATTGATACAATTTCTAGAGATCCAAAATATGCTACAGCAAAAATAGGTGGTCGTCGTCAAAAATCAAGACAATACAAGAAAAGACGAATGACTCAAAGAAGACGAACAACCCAAAGAAAAGGTCGTAGAAGTCGAAAGGGTAAAAAGAGGAGATCTACAAAAAGAAGGCGTTAATTAAGGAATAATTATTTATATTATACCGCAAACTAACAAAATTATTTTATATGACTACGGTATAATATAATTCAATGGATCAAAATAGAACGACTCAAAAAGTAATTATTACGCATTTTAAAAGTCGGCATGACTTTTTGAAACTTTTAGAGAACAACCCAGGTCTAGTCATTGTCAAATTAGGCGCTACTTGGTGCGGGCCATGTAAGCGTATCAGGCCTGTTTTAGACGGATTTTTCGCATCCAGTCCTGATAATGTAATATGCTGCGATATTGATGTAGATGAATGTACAGACTTGTATTCTTATTTTAAAAGCAAGAAAATGGTGAATGGAATTCCAGTGATCCTACTTTACAAGAAAGGTAATACGAATTTCTTTCCGGATGATTCTATTACAGGGGCGGATCCAGCAGAATTAGATAAATTTTTCAAACGATGTGGACTACATTTGAGATCTTTAGCTGCCGCATTAAGTGTTAGAGAGCAGAGATAATATATTATATTTCATTTGCTCTATACATTTGGTTCAATTGTCTATTTACTCGTATAAAAGTAGCGCATTTGGGAATATCCTTAATTTTTTTTGATCCTAAATATGTCATACTTGATCGTAGACCACCCAATATTTCCAATATAGTATTTTCAACAGGACCACGATATTCTAATTTAACAGTTTTCCCCTCACTGCTTCTATATTTAGCAACACCTCCACTATATTTATTCATAGCAGTTGTAGAGCTCATTCCATAAAAAATCTTAAAAAATTTGCTATCCCCATTAATATCTTTTTCCTCAACTAATTCACCACCACTTTCCTTATGTGCGGCAAAGATTGATCCACTCATAACGAAATCAGCACCAGCCGCATACGCTTTTGAAAAATCACCAATCACTTGTAGTCCACCATCACTAATTATATGAGCATCAATGCCATGTGCTGTATCTGAACATTCTATAACGGCACTTAGTTGAGGCATACCAATGCCAGTTTGTTTCCTAGTGGTACAACAACTACCATTTCCAATGCCTACTTTTACGATATCTACCATTCCATTCATTACTAAATCTAAAACACCTTCCGAAGTACAAATATTTCCAGCTATAATTATTTTTTCAGGATACTTATTTCGAACTGATTTACATTTTTCTATAAAAGTCGACATATAACCATTCGCTACATCTAAACATATTATTTTAGGATCTATATTTTTAATGATTTCATCTAAATTGTTTAAATCGGTGTCTTTAATTCCAGAAGAAACCGCATAATATTCTTTATTTAGATCGGCTGGAATATCTTTCCATGTATAATATTTATGAAGACACGTAATCACTTTATGATTTTGTAATTCTTTTGCCATCTCAATAGTTCCTGTTGTATCCATATTACTAACAATTAATGGAATTCCCGTCCACGTATATGTTGAATATTTGAATTTAAGTGTTCTTTCTAAACTAACTTGCGATCTAGAAGAATATTGATTTCTTTTAGGCAATAATAATACATCAGAAAAATCTAGTTTAACATCGTCCAAAATTTTCATTGTTTATGATTATATTTTAAATTAAGTAAAAAATATATTATTATAAACATATTAACCATAAATAATTGAATAAAGTGTATAAATCGTATAAAAACAATATCCATAATATTATAAATATTATGGATATTGTTGATATTGTTGATATTGTTTTAGGATGTAGTTTTGGAGATGAAGGAAAAGGCAAGGTTGTATTTGATTTATTAAAGAACAATTATGATTTGTGTGTTCGTTTTAATGGTTCCGGAAACGCTGGTCACACAATTTATTTAGATAAACAAAAAATTGTAGTTCATCAATTACCCGTCGGTATTTTAAAACCAAATGTGTATAATTTAATATCTAGTGACTGTTTAATTCATATTGAAAAAATGAAAAAAGAACTCGCTGAAATTAAGGCGTGTAATATTAATTTTGATGGTCGTTTATTTATCAGCAAAGCTTGTCACGTAATAACTAATGAAGCCATTGAATATGATAAAAATAATAACTTAATTGGAACTACAGGTTCCGGTATAGGATATACATATGCCCAAAAAATGCTGAGAACCGGTAAACGAATTGAAGATCACAGAGAAGAAATCGAGCAATTAGGCATTCAATTAGTTGATATGAGAGAATTTTGGAGCTCTGACTTTGTTAAAAGCAATATTCGTCGTGTTTTGTTAGAAGGTGCTCAAGGATTTGAATTGGATATTAATTGGACTAATAATTATCCTTTTTGTACTTCTTCTACATGTTCTTTAGCTGGTGCGATTAACACTGGAATTCCTTTAAAAAAAATTAGAAATATATTTGGAATATCTAAAATATATGATACTTATGTTGGAAATATGATATTTCAACCAGAGAATGATGAAAAACTAAACGAAATCGGTATTCTAGGACACGAATATGGGGCCACTACTGGCAGAAAACGACAATGTAATTATTTAAATTTGGATAATTTAAGAGACGCATTAAAAATAAATCAATGTAATATATGCGTCATCAATAAAGTAGATATTATTGAACAATTAAAAATATTTAAATTATATCACTTAGGACAATTAATTGAATTTACAAATATAGATGAAATAAAACAATATATTATAAGTGCTTTACCTTTTTTAAATGAAATTATATTTTCTTCAAATCCTTATACAATTTAATAAATTATTTTCAATATAACATTTATTTTATATTTAAATATAAACATTTGTTTTATATCTAAATATGTCATACATTTCTCCTATTAATACACGTTATAAGGCGCCCATTTTATCTAAAGTATGGTCTTCTGAATCAAAAATAATTAAAATGCGTCAGCTGTGGATCGATTTAGCGACTTTTCAGAAACAATTAGGTGTCACATCGATAACTATAGAAGGCATTGACGAAATGATACAAAATATTTCTAACATAGACTATGACAAAATTAATGAATATGAATGTAAATTTAAACATGACATAATGGCTCACATTTATGCGTTTTCCGATTTATGTCCTAATGCCAAAAACTTTATTCATTTAGGTGCTACTAGTAACTTTATAAATGATAATGTAGATATGATTATTATTAAAGATAGTTTGAACACAGTTCATAATCTGTTATTTAAATTGTTTCAAGTATTAAAAGAAAAATCATTGACTTATAATGATTTACCTGCATTAGCATATACACACTTACAACCAGCACAACTAACTACAGTTGGTAAACGTTTTACTATTTGGAATTCGGATATTCATATTGATTTAACTAATTTAGATAATATGATGACAAAATTGCCTTTTAGGGGAATTAAGGGAACTGTTGGAACTGAGGATACAATATTTAAATTATTTGATAATGATCATCATAAATGCGACACTTTAAATGAAATGTTTTGTCGCAAATATAATTTTGAAAATAATCTTAAAATATGCGGACAAACTTATTCCAGAAAATATGATGTTCTCGTATTTCAAAATATAAGCTCTATATGTCAGACTATCTATAAAATAATGAACGATATCAGATTATTATCTAGTAAAATGGAAATATATGAGTTTTTTGATAAAGAACAAATTGGTTCTTCGGCAATGCCGTATAAAATGAATCCGATTACTTGCGAAAAAATATGCTCGTTGTGTAGATATGTGATTAATCAAGAAAATTGTATGTCGCAAACATATCTAAATCAATGGTTAGAAAGAACATTAGATGATTCCGCAATAAAAAGAATAATATATCCTAATTGTTTTTTATTACTGGAGCATATACTTAACGAAACAATTAAATGTATTAGTACACTGATTATTAATAATAATCAAATTACTAATAATGTATTATCGCATATGCCTTATATTTTGTCAGAACAAATAATATTAAATGGGGTTAAATTGGGATACAGTAGGCAAGATATTCATGAAAGATTAAGAATTATATTAACAAAAATAAAACAAGAGGACCAATCTCACTATAATTTAACTAACAATATAAAATCTATATTCAAAAATGATGATATCATAGATATTATTATTAAAACTACAAATATATCAACTGATCCTGAAAATTATATAGGCAGATCGGTTAATCAAATAAATACATTTTATAAATACATTTTATAAATACATTTTATAAATACATATTATTTAAAACATACTTAAAGAAAATCTCGTATAATAAGTAATTAACAAATGTTATCTTTAGAAGAACAAACAAATAGATATAATCAGCTTGTATCAAATCATTTGAAGGAAATTCCTGGAAGGATGTTTACAATTGAACTAACAAAATGTTGTAATTATAGCACATTATTGTTTTTATATAGAGATGACAAATTATCAGATTTATTTATTCAAGCAGCAAAGCATTTTGGTTGTCAAAAGTTGGTATCATTATATTTGTTAGATCAACAAGGACAAAAAGTGTTAGTTCCATTTAATAGTAGCACATTAATAAAAGATTTTATTTTTGAACATACGCAAACCAATAATCGTATTTTGAAGCCTATATATGATGTTCCTTTGCCAGTAGTATATCGTATTTATATAGATGACGGACACGTTCATGATGATCATGTCCATTAATTAATAAAGTTTTTTAAAAGCATTTAAAAATAAATTCATTTTGTATAATAATACAATATGAATTATAACAATTGTTTCAAAGGAAATAATTCTTGTCCGAAAGCTGGAATAAAAATCCATGAATCAAATACGAATACGAATACGAATACAAATAGGAATTCTTTAACAAATACTAATGAAGATTTATTTAGGCCATCTACTGTAAGAACGCCCGTTAACTTTTATCAAACATCTCTTAGCCATTTAGACCTTGATCTGGATCATTATTCGTTAGAAGACTTGTACAAGCTGTTCAATATTTTAGATCATGATCTAAGCGAACAAATGCTAAAAAATGCGAAACAAATCGTTTATAAAATGCATCCGGATAAGTCACAACTAGATCCGAAATATTTCCGTTTCTTTTCCGCCGCATACAAGCGTATCTACTCAATTTACGAATTCCAAAACAAGTCGCTAAATAAACGTCTCGCAACAGATGATTATTACGACGACAGCAATAAAGATGTCCTGAATCACATGTTTGAGACCAATAAAGGTCTAAAGGATCCGAAAAACTTTAATAGCTGGTTTAATGAGAAATTTGAGAAACACAGTAGTCAAGAAGATAACCAAAGTAATAAAGGTTACGGAGATTGGCTCAAATCAGATCAAGGACTTTATTCAGTAAATGAAAATATTACTAAAGCTAATATGAATGAGGCATTTGAACGACAAAAGAAGCAAATACAATCGCTTACGGTATATCAGGGAGTCAATGAATTTAATTCGTCGTTCAGTGGATCATTGTTAGGCGACCAATCAGACAATTTTACGGGGTCAAATGGTAACCTAGGCTACACAGATTTAAGACAAGCTCATGTAGAAAGTGTTATTCCAGTTACCCAAGAAGATTATGACCGCATGCCAAAATATAAGTCACTTAGTGAATATAAAGCAAGACGAGATACTGCTGATGTTAGTCCATTAACAAAACAAGAGGCAGAACAAATCTTATTAAAACAAGGTAAGGATTTAGAACAACAATCCGCCGCACTAGCATATAGATACGCACAACAATCAGAAAGATCAAGACAAAATAGTCAATCTTTTTTTACAGATATAAGGCAGATTACACGGTAAATAAAAATAAAAATAATATAATTTTTAAATTAGTAATTAATATAAAAATTATATTATTTAACGATTAACGATTGCGGCGAGTATTAGTGCGCTTACGGCAAAACCCTCGTCTCTTAGCAGAACGCTTTGTGTTCTTGCAGCTTTTAATTTTGCGGCAAGATTTCGCAGCTTTTCCAGTACACATAGAACCTTTAACACGTTTTCGGTAATAACGACGAGCAGACAAAGTAGTAGCCATTTATATAATATTAAAAGAAAATATTTCCTAAATAATAGATTAAAGATAGAGAAAAAGAAAAGAAAAAATATAATAATATAATATATGTTAGTTGCGAATTATATTATTTTAGTTATTATTATTATTGCATTAGGAATACTTTATCAAAAGTACTGTGAGAAACAGTCAACAATAATTCCTAAAGACAATTATGAAGAAATGCGAAAATATTTATTAAACGAATCATCTTTAGCTAAGAGTAAAAAACCCATTTTGTGGATACATGTTCCTCATGAATACAACGCACGCGATTGGCTCAGTTTTGGATCACGCACATCATTTGATGTAAATCAGCCTTATTTATATTTAACTGTTAGAAGCATTATTAAACATTGTGATCAATCATTTTATATTTGTATAATAGATGACAAATCGTTTGCTAATTTAATTCCTGGATGGAATATTGACATGACCATATTAGGCGATCCCATTTTATCTAATATAAGACAATTGGCATTAGCTAAGCTAATATATAATTATGGTGGAATTAATGTACCAATTTCATTTTTATGTGCGAGGGACTTAATTGGACTATATGAAAAAGGAACAAATGGTGAAACAATGTTTGTGTGTGAAAATGTAAATATGAATATAACATCTACTACCGATTTATTTTGCCCTGATGCTAGATTTATGGGTGCTACAAAAAATAATGATATGATGAAGCAATATATTGATTTTATGCATAGACAAATTTCAGATGATTATACAGCGCAAACTGAATTTTTAGGTGATTTCAATAGATGGTGTAATAAACGCGTTTTAACAAAACGTTTACGGTTAATACCTGGAACCGATGTGGGAACTAAAACAGTAGATGAACAAACGGTTACAGTAGATACTTTGCTAAGCGAAGAGTATATATATTTTTATCCCAAAATGTATGGCATATGGATACCCGCTGATCAAATTTTGAAACGCACTAAGTTTGAATGGTTTGCGCGTATGTCACCACAACAAATATTCCAAGGTAATTTTATATTGGCCAAATATATTGTTTTGGCTACAGCACCGGACTCAAAGATGGGATTAATTGAACCAATGGATAACAAACCAGACTGGATTAGCTTCTGGAAGGTGCCTTTAACTAACAAAACATTAAATGTTTGGGGACCAATGCCGCAAAATTTAGGTAATAATGTTCCACGTGCCAAAAATTCTGGAAATCTACCATAATTAAAAACACTAGAAAAGGTCAGTAAACTGAGTAAATATGTCGTACTGACTTGGAATAAATAAAAGAGGTCCTAGAAGAATAATGAATATTAATCCAATTATTTTATTAAAAAGGCTATCTTCAAATAAATACTTTAAAATGATGAATGAACTAACAGGAATAGCCCAAAAAAACTTAATATAATCATTCATAATTTGTTTGTTAGGTTTATAAAACAAATGTAATGGATAAAATAATAAATTAATAGGTCCAGCCCATGTATTATCTTGTAAAATATGTTTTTCAATTCTTGATAAAATACATCCGTTAAAATAATAATTGGAATAAATAATAATTAGCCAAAGAAAACAGTAAAAATGATAATAACTAACAACTTTATCATAAACAATACTATATATTAAAAATAATACGCTTACGATATGAAATAATATAAATAATGAACCCGCAACAATTTGGTTACCAAATATGGTTACCATGGCATTAGAAATTGTTTGAATAATAATTTTCGTATATTTTTTACGATTTTCTAAATCAAACATATTTTGATGATTCATTATAAAATAATATATATTATATTAAATCTAATATATATTACAATTAAACCTATACTATAGTACGTTTATTTTATAGAGCACCGGGACCATATTGAAACATCATTTGATAATTTGCATCAACACCAACAGCATCTTTCATGTTTCGATGGTAAAATGTTAAATATAGATAATTTATTTTACTGGCATGGTCCAAAAGTTTGTCCTTAGTATCTGTTTTTAATTCATCTAAAATTTTTTTGAGATCTTTAATTTGAGTTTCCAAATCAGTATCTTTATTAGTTCTATCAGTTACCTCAGTTTCAATAGCAGTTTTAAGTGTATTATTTTCATTTATACGCTCTGTTTTTTCAGTTTCTAAATCAGTTGTTAATTTTGTATCACCTTGTGATCTAAGAGTAGCTTCTGACGTTAATTCATCAACAAAATTTGTAATTTGATTACCTAATGCCGTATCTGCGGTTTCTCTAGTAAGTGCTTCAGCATCTATTTTATTTCCTAATCCCGTATCTGCGGTTTCTCTAGTAAGTGCTTCAGCATCTATTCTTTGTCCTAATTTTGTATCTTCGTCTGATCTATTAGTTACTTCAGCCTCTATAGCATTTTGTAATGTTGTACCTTGTGATGTTCTATTAGATATTTCATCATCTATTTTATTTTTTAATTTTGTATCTTCTAATAATCTAACATTTTCTTCATCACCTATTCTATCTCTTAATTTGGTATCCTCTGTTATTCTAGTGGTCTCTTCATCTGTAATTCTAGTTCCTAATGATTGAAATGCTAATAGTCTAGCATCCTGTTCAGCTTTAATTCTATCTCCTAATGCTGTATCTTCTGCTGATCTAGCCTCCTCCTCAGCTGTAATTCTTTGTCCAAATTTTGTATCTTCGATTGATCTATCGGATATTTCAGCATCTATTTTATCTTTTAATAATGTATATTGGGCTATTCTAGAGTCTTCTTCAGATTTTATTTCTAATCTAATTGTTGCATCGGCTCCTTCTCTAAGATCCTTTTCAGCATCTATTTTATCTTGTAATGAAGCATCTCCGGCTTGTCTATCAGAGATTTCTTTATCAATAACTTCTAAGACCGATTTATAATCTAAATTATCAATTTGGAATTGTAAATTACTAACGGCATTTGTTCTATCAGTTATTTCAATATCAAGTTTACCTTCAATACGAATTAATTCAGCATTAATCTCTATATCCGCATTGCTTCTTTCTAAAGCTTCGGCATCATTAAGTTCTGTAATACGGTTTATCGCCTCTGTTTTTGCCAAAAGTATATCATTTTCTGTTTTCGTTTTAAGATCGGCAATAGTTTGTTTTATATTATCATCTTCTAGTGTTCTGGCAGCTGCTTCATCTAAAACAGATTTTTCAATATCGGTTGAACGATTATTATTATTTAAAACATATTCACTATATGTGAACATAAAGCTATCTATTTTTTCATTTATTTCACCCTCAGATTTTCCTCTATCTTCATATTCTAAAGTAACCATATCTATAACACTTTGAATTGCTGACTGTCTGTCTAAAATTTCTTTATCAAGTCCTGATTTAAGGTTTGTTATTTTTATTCCTATTTCAGTAATGATACTAGTTAAACTTTCAATTGGTAAACTATCAAGAAAATCCTTTAAGTCCTTTAATTTATCAAAATCAATTTCAATAGCTTCTGATATAGTATCTATTCGTATTTTTTGTACATTAACTGTGTCATCTACATACATTTTATTGGTAACATCGTAATTTTTAAAAGGAGTTTGAGAAGTTGTAGCGAAAGAATTACCAAAATCAAATGTATCCTTCGTAACCCTGGTATTTAATCCTAGAAATAAAGGAGGAACAGACATTTATGAAATGTATAAATATTATATTTTATTTTAAAAAAATAATTATAGTTTATAAAGGATAATTTCCATATGTTTCAATTATATTAGAAGATGATGATCTATAAAATGAATGAAATAAATAATCAATTCTTGATAATAAGTCAGCATACTGTCTATCTTGATTACTAAATAATGTATCAACAATTTTTTTTGTATCATCTATTAATTGACTCATCTCTATTAGTAACTGTTTTGTGTCAGTTGCTAACTGTTTTGCTTCTATTGATGTTTCACTCGCAACTGTTGCTAAAATATAAACTTGGTTTATTTTTTCCAATAATTCAGAATATTGAGTACTTTGATTATTAGATATTATAATTGCTAATTGGTTTGCTTCTGTTGCGATTTGTTTTGCTTCTGTTGCGATTTGTTTTGCTTCTGTTGCGATTTGTTTTGCTTCTGTTGAATTTTGACTTGATTCTACTGCGATTTGTTTTGCTTCTATTGCGATTTGTTTTGCTTCTGTTGAGATTTGTTTTGTTTTATCAATAGCAATATCAATTGCGTTATTTATATCAATAATGGCTTTATTTTTAGCATCAAGAATTGATTTTATAGCATCTGTATAATCTATATTATTACCATTATTATCTCTTAAATATAACATTATATTATTTATAGCATTTGAATTTTGTTTACTTATCTTTACTAAATACACAAACAAAGCTTGGTTATTTATATCAGATAGGTCTTTTCTTAAATTCATATCATAATTCATTGTTTATATTTATATAATATAAATAAATTATCATTTTTTATACTTTTTTTTATTTTTATATTCCAAATTTAATTCACACCATTTTTTATAATAAATTTCAAAAGGAACGCATTTGGAATTATTTTTAATTTTACAAATTGCTATCGCTGACGATAAATTTAATGGAGGCAATAGTTTTTCATCTATTATATCTTGATTAGATTCTTGAATTATATTATTAGGGTTATTCTTAATTTTATCTTGTTTTTTTACATGTTCTTGATTAAAATACTTCCAACGTTCTATATAAATATCTTTTGGAGTACATTTTGGATTTTTTTGTATAAGTATTAAAGCTTTAATTAAGGGCATATCATGAGGAGGTAAAAATGAATCATTAAGAACTCGTATACTATCATTATTCTGATTTTGTGTAGCTACTTTTTCTTCTATTTTTTTTTTAAAAAGAGTAGATTGTTCTTGAATAACAATGTGTTCTTCTTGAATAACAATAGGTTCTTGAATAACAATAGGTTCTTGAATAACAATAGGTTCTTCTTGAATAACAACAGGTTCTTGAATAACAATAGGTTCTTCTTGAATAACAATAGGTTCTTCTTGAATAACAATAGGTTCTTGAATAACAGGTTCTTGAATAACAGGTTCTTCTTGAATAACAATAGGTTCTTCTTGAATAACAATAGGTTCTTGAATAACAATAGGTTCTTCTTGAATAACAATAGGTTCTTGAATAACAGGTTCTTGAATAACAATATGTTCTTCTTGAATAACAATAGGTTCTTGAATAACAATAGGTTCTTCTTGAATAACAATATGTTCTTCTTGAATAACAATAGGTTCTTCTTGAATAACAATAGGTTCTTGAATAACAGGTTCTTGAATAACAATATGTTCTTCTTGAATAACAGGTTCTTCTTGAATAATAGGTTCTTCTTGAATAACAATAGGTTCTTGAATAACAGGTTCTTGAATAACAATAGGTTCTTGAATAACAATAGGTTCTTCTTGAATAATAGGTTCTTGAATAATAGGTTCTTCTATAACTTTTTCATTAAATGATAATGATACAAAATAATATAAAGCTGGAATAATAGATTTTATTTTTGAATAAATTTTTAAATACATATTTATATTCATAAATTTATTGTATTCTACAATTACATCATTTTTTTCATAAATTTCTAAAGTTGTATAATTAATTAAACTATATTTTTTTTGGGTATTAATAAAATTATGAAAAATAAAAAGGAAATTTTTTAAATTATTTATATTTTTAATATTAGCATAATTTGTTTTTTCAAAAAAATTTTTAGTAAAATTAACAGAAATATGACATGGAGAAGATAACCATATATATTTTATAATATTTAATAAAGTATTTTTATGATCATTAAAATTTTGAATATTTTGTTTTTGAATGTGTGATACTAATGTATGTAATAAAGACCATGTTATGTTTTCCCATTTTAATAATATAGACATATATATTATTAACAAATTATATTATATTAATTAAACTTAAAATTTTTTAAGGATAAAAAACTTGGTTGATTTTGATTATTTGATTGATTTTGATTATTTGATTGATTTTGATTATAACTTGTAGTTTTTGTATTTTTAAATATTTTATCTGAAATACTTAAATTTAATAATGAAGAACTATTGGTACTACCATTATTTTGTAATTGTTGTTTATGTTGATTTATATTAGATATATTTTGTGATTGTTTATGCTTACTCAAATATACGTTTGCGATTTTTTGTTGTGCTTGTTGTAATTGGTCTTGTAGTAATAGTTCTTTTTGTAGTTGGGTTTCAAGTTGTTTTTCTTTTTGTGCTTTTTGTAATTGATATAATTTTTGTTGATGTAATGCTTGTTGTTGTAATGCTTGTTGTTGTAATGCTTGTTGTTGTAATGCTTGTTGTTGTAATCTTTCTTGATATAATACTTTTTGGTTATGTAATACTTCTTGTTGTTGTTTTTGTTTTTGTAATATATTTTGTTGTTGTAATATCTCTTGTTTTTGTAGTAAATCTTGTTTTTGTTGTTGTATTATTTTTTGACGTTCTTGTTGTTGTTGTATTATTTTTTTATATTGTAATTCTTCTTGTTTTTGTTCTTCTTCGTGTAATACTTTTAGTTTTTGTAATGCTTCTTCTTTTTGTAATGCGTGTCGTTCTCGTTGTTTTTGTAATTCTTGTTTCTGCTGTAATGCTAGTTTATCTAAATTTTCTTGTTTTTCTTGTTTTTCTTGTTTTTGTAATGCTTCTTCTTCTAGTTTTTGTTGTTCTTCTAGTTTTTGTTGTTCTTCTAGTTCATTATTACTATTTTGATTAGATTTATTTTTTATTTTTTCAAATTCTTTTATTATAAATTTTATTTTGAATTCTAATGCCTCTTTAGAATTATCATTTATTATTTCTTCTGAATATAATATTTCATCTTCATTTCTGTTTTCAAAATATTTAAAAATTTCGTCAGTAAATTCTTTTGGACATGTATCACTAGGCACAATAAGTCCATCGGAATTTACTTTAATAAATGTATATGGATTAAATTTAAAATTAATAAGAATATCTTCTCGTCCCCAATAATTTCTATTTACTTTTGATCCATGAAAAAAATGTCTAATAGTTCCGGGAACATAACCAATTTTAAGACCGGACATTTTATTTTCATAATTTTTTACAAAATCAATATATTTTTGATCCATACCATTTTTTAAAGATAAAACAGCGTTTTCAATAAAACCATGAGCCATAATATTATCTGCTGTACCTAAAACAGCTTCTTGCATTAGTCCTCCCATTTGTTCAAATGCTTTTCTATTATATGCCCATCCATATCCTGGATGCCAATAGTGAATATTATCAGCTTTTTTTAAATTTTTACAGTACTGATATCCAAAACTATATTTAACATCAAGTATTTGTTCGTAAGGATCCATATCAATACAATTTGTAAATACTTGTACACAATCTTTACCTCCATCATTTAAAATCTTTAAGGCATCAGTTGCCCAATGAATGCTGTCAAAATCAACATCCGCATCAATCCATGCGAATGCCTTCCAGTTATTTGGTAATAATTTTTTAACGCCTAAATTTATCATATTTTCTTTATGCCATAATGGTATTTCGCCATGTAATTGTAAATGATTTTTATTAGAAGAAGAAGTAATTATAAAAGGTTGATCATTATAAACAAGTTCTACAATATATAATATGACATTGATTTCTTTTTCCATTCTTAAAATAAAATCTTTGGTTAATTTGTATCTAATTTTATAGTTACATGGATTGGATACTACAGCAATAACATGTAATTTATCTTCAATAGGTTTATTTTTAAATAATAATTCTTTAATGTTATCTTTTTCCATATTATACATAAATAATTATTAAAATATTTTATTTTATCCTAAATTAAATAGTTTAAATCTTTCCAATAACTACTTCTTTTACTACATTACTAACAATTTTTTCATAGTTTTTTAATTGTTCTTCTTTTGTGCTTCCTGACATAGATTCACAAATAATTTTATTATATTTATCATTTTGTTTTGAATCAGGATCATTGTATTCAGGATTAGTCTTCTGCCATTCAAAAATATTCTTAATATTTTTATTTGCCACTTGTTTAATTGCTTTTGTTAGTATAGGTTTTTCATTAGTTTCCTTAATCCATTGATTTTCATTTTTTACATACAATGTATTACGTTTTAAATCACTACAATGAAGAGGTCTTTTACTAACATCTAATTTTTGTAATCCATTAATAAATATTTTAGAAATGCCATTGGCGTACCCTACACGGGCAGTTTCTTCAAGATCATTCACACTTAAAACAAGGGAATCAACAAACTCATTGATATTAATCGCATCTTTACATGTATCATTTAAATAAAAATTTAAATTAAAACTGTTATTATTACAATTATTATTAACATTGTTAGTAGTATTCGGTTTAGAATTTTTAGAAAGCTCTACTAATTGTTTAGATAATTCTTGATTTTGATCAATAAGTTTCATTACTAAATCAGTTAGTTGTTTTGTGTTATTTGGCAAAATGTTTATTATTTCAGGAGCAAGGCATATTTTTTTACTATGTCTCCAGAGACCTGCTCTGTCGGTAAATGATTTGGAACAATTTGAACAACTGTATATTTTACATGTAGGCAACAACGGCGTTGTTAAATTATGCTTAATGCTTAATAAATGAGAATCAAAACTACTTTTCTTATTAGTTTTGTATTCACATTTTTCACAGAAAAAACGATGGCATATTTTGGCGTTCATATTCGTTGTCATTCGTTGTTAAATATGCTAGACATTTTAAAATGTCCAAAAAAACGTATTATTTTCAAAAAAGTTATGCTCACAATATTTTTCACTTTATTTCATATTTTAAGACCATTATGATAACAAAGTGATTTTCAAAGGGTATATTTCAAACCTTCTTTCCCATACTTAAAAATGGACAAAAAAAATGTCCAAAATCGAAAAACCTTTTTCCAATTTAAAGTCAAAAAGTTGATATTTTCCTTGTTACCATAAGACCAATAAAATAATTATATAATTGTGACGATATATGGTAACAAATTATCAAAATATATAAATAATTGGTAAGAGCATAATTATTGATTTTTAATATATTGTAATATTTCTATAAAATTATTATTTTGTTCTAACAATTGTTTATTTTGTTCTAACAATTGTTTATTTTGTTCCATTAAAACACATTTTATATCTTCATATTTTTTTATAATGTCAAGTAAATGTTGACTATTATTATTATTATTTTGATTTTGATTTTGATTATTACATTTATTAGAATGTTTCCATAAACCACTTTTACTAGCATAATGATGACCACAATTTAAACAATTAAATTTAGTAGCTTTTTCATTTAATAAAATATTTTCTTCTTTATTGGGTATTATTTTATTAGGTTTTTTTTGTTCTTCTATATATGGTTCTATACTATTAAGGTTTGCTTTTAATTCTAAAAAATGTACTTGCTCTTTCTTTCTTACTTCTAAATAATCTTTACAATTATAAAATTGGATTATGGACATATCCCAATTAGACCAATTACCATTTTCTCTAATTGTTTTATACAATTTTAAATTATAATATGGTGATTTTATATTATTACATGCCTGTTTATGTGAATATTTTCTTTGAACAAAATTTGTTGTATGTCCTACATAGATATCTTTTATTAAAACATCCTTACAATAAATTTTATAAATAATAGTATTTGAATAATCAATATCTAC
>Ga0114969_10000637_pt1 | contig 30343 bp, 31 predicted proteins | sample M_130807_MF_Meta_FD_87316 | JGI IMG/M metagenome (GOLD analysis project Ga0114969, IMG submission 87316) | Freshwater microbial communities from Lake Montjoie, Canada to study carbon cycling - M_130807_MF_MetaG | ecosystem: Environmental > Aquatic > Freshwater > Lake | place: Lake Montjoie...
AATCGCCGTCATCCGCGCACATCCAGTTCTGCCGTACTCGTCACTACCTTGCTCAATCGGCTCTCCGCCCAAGCGAGGACCTCAGACCAAGTGTAAAGGGGCTTACGGCCGAACTTCCGGAACGGTGGTCCGCCGCCGCGCGTGGCGCGCGTTTCCAGGGTTGCATCAGAAATCGGGTAACCGGCCTCGCGAAGCGCGGTGCCGGTCTGCGACCGCGTCAAAAGTGCGGAAGTGTGTGGAAGCATGCGTCACCTTGTCTGCAAACTCAGGGCGACAGGGTTCCGTCACGACAAAATCGGCGCGCGCCGAAATCTGCGGCGCTGCTAGCTATGCGCTTGCTAGGTGTTCTAGCGCGGCACGGCGGGAATACAGTAAGTCATTGAAAGTATTGGCGCACCCGACAGGATTCGAACCTGTGACCTCTGCCTTCGGAGGGCAGCACTCTATCCAGCTGAGCTACGGGTGCATCCGCGCGGGCAAACTAGCCTAAGCCCCGGCGTCCGCAAAGGAAGAACAGGGCCGGGCGGCGAGATGGCCCCACAAAAGAAGAAGACCCGCGGCGGTCGCCGCGAGCCTTCCCCGAAACGATGTAACGCTTTGCGCTTAGTTGATCGCGAAGCAGTACAGGTGGCCCGCGCCGCCGGTGCGGATCAGCGATTCCTTGGAGCAACCGGCGCTCATATGCGTTGAGTTCCAGGAAACATTGCCGCCGCCCTGACGGTCGGCGTGGCCGAGCATCGCGTGGGCCGCGTCGGTGTTCGCCGTCCAGTTGTTGCAGGTGGCGTCGAAGCCGCCCGGGAACGCGCGGCCATCGGAGTCCGAACCCGTCAGGATGTCGTGCTGGTTCGGCATGTCGCCGACGCCTTTGATCAGGGCGCCCTTTTCATCCAGCATGTTGGCCTTCTGGATGTTGTTGCGGTCGCGCATGTTGTCGCCGTGCAGATCGCCGACATTGCTGGCGATCAGCACGCCCTTGGCATTGTACCAGGGGCCTTGGCCGATGCGGCCACGCGCGTTGATGGCGGGCTCATTGCCGGCCTGCGACTGCGACAGATAAGCGTGCCATGTACGGCCGCCGGCGCCCGCGGCCGCCGCGAGGTCCTGACAAATCTTGTCCGCGCCCGCGATGCCGCCGAGATTGCCGCTGCCCTCGGTCGTGCTGGTTACAAAGAACGACATCGGCTTTTGCGGAGCCGCCGGCTGGCCTTGGGCCAGAACCGCGGCCGAGCCGAGCAAAGTGATGCCGATTGCAGAAAGAATGATCTTCGCCTTCATATACGTGCCTCCTGGTTGATTTCACAAAATAACAGGCGGCCTCCGTCTATGCCGGCGCGGCCCCCCTCCAAACACATCATGCTTAATAGCATGGAGTTTTGCGGCTGCCCAACAATCCACACCGGGAATTGAAGGCACAAAATGCAGAAGGCCCGGCATACACCGGGCCTTCTCTTAAACAGAAGCTACCGCTCGCGATCAGTTGATCGCAAAGCAGTAGAAGTGGCCTGCACCGCCGGTGGCGATCAGATCGGCCTTCGAGCAGCTGCGCGAAAGGTGAGCTGAATTCCACGACGTGTTGCCGCCGCCGCTGCGGTCGGAGTGGCCGAGCATGGTCTTGTGATCCGCGCCGTCGGACGTCCAGTTGTTGCAGGTGGTGTCCAGACCGGCCGGATAGGCGCGGCCTTCCGGATCGGAACCGGTCATCATGTCGTGCTCGTTCGGCATGTCGCCAAAGCCTTTGACGACGTTACCCTTCTCATCGAGCGCGACGGTCTTCTGGATGTTGTTGCGGTCGCGCAGATTGTCGCCGTGCAGATCGCCGACATTGCTGGCCACCAGAACGCCCTTGGCATTGTACCAGGGGCCTTGGCCGATGCGGCCACGCGCATTGACGGCGGGCTCGTTACCCTGCGCCTGCTGGGACATGTATGCGTGCCACGTGTGATTGCCCGCGCCGGCGCCCATCGCCAGGTTCTGGCAGATGCGGTCCGCGCCCGCGATTCCGCCGAGATTGCCGGTGCCCGGCACCGTGCTGGCGATAAAGAACGTCATCGGCTTCTGCGGAGCCGCCGGCTGGCCCTGCGCCAGAACCGCAGCCGAACCGAGCAGAGTCAGTCCCATTGCCGCCACAAGAATTTTCTTATTCATAATCTCGCCTCCTCGCTTGTTATTGCCGTCGAATATTTCGCTTTGCCCCTACGATGCGGCCTAATTTCTTAGAACCGGCGCGACGCTCATTAGCATAGGGCATGGTTACCCGCCTATGGGGGTGGGAGGGCTCACTTCAGCGGAGCGGGACCAATCGGCATCCGGAACACATTTCCGTGAACAAAATCACCCCCAGAGGGCCGGTTCGGGCGGGTACAGCCGGTCAGCCTCGTAGCGCAGCGACGGTGACCGATCGCGCGCGAGCAGAAGCGGCCCGTCCAAGTCGATGAATTCCGCCATCGCCGCGAGCAAACTGGCGGGGGCCATGGAGAGCGAAGTCGAAACCATGCATCCGACCATGAGTCCGAAGCCCAACGCTACCGCTTCCCGGGCGAGAGCGACGGCTTCCGTCAGCCCGCCGGCCTTGTCCAACTTTATATTGATGTGGCTGTAGCGCCCGATGAGGCCGGGAAGGTCGGCCCGGCTATGGCAGCTTTCGTCGGCGCACAACGGAACTGGACTGTTGAACCCCAGCAGTCCTTCGTCCGCGCCGGCGCGCAACGGCTGCTCAATCAGTGCAACGCCAAGCGTTGTGAGCCTCGGCGCCAATTCCGCGAGATCGCCAGCGGACCAGCCTTCATTGGCGTCCACGATCAAGCGGGCGGCGGGTGCGCTCCGGCGCACCGCTTCGATGCGCGCCAGATCGCCGGCCCCGGCAACCTTCAATTTGAGCAAGCCGTAACCCCGTCCGGCGGCGTCCGCAGCGGCGGCCCCCATTGCTTCCGGCGTGTCGAGACTGAGCGTGAAGGCGGTTTGCACCGGACCCGGTTCGGGCAGGCCCAACAAGTCATAGGCCCGCCGTCCCGTTTGTTTTGACTCAAGATCGATGAGCGCGCAGTCGAGCGCATTGCGGGCCGCGCCGGCATGAAGCCGCGCCTGGAGGTCATCCCGAGTCAGACCGTTCTCGATATCGCTGCGCAGCGATTCGATCTCTACCGCGACACCCTCGACGGTCTCGCCATAGCGCGGATAGGGAACGCATTCGCCATATCCCGATGCGCCGTCCTGGGTGATTTGGGTTACCACGACCAACGCTTCGGTTTTGGCGCCCCGCGAAATGCGGAATGCGCCCCGGATCGGCCAGGATTGGATATCGACCTTAAGGCGGCGGGACATTTCAGATTTGCACTTCAAAAATCACGCCGGGCCAATCCTCCGGGGGCGGATGAAGCTCATAGCTGGCGATGCGCTCCAGGTACAAATCGCACAGCACGGTATTGGCTCCCGAAAGCGCCCGCGCCATCGCAATCTTTTCCCTGGCTTGCTGCCAGTCGCGGGCTTGGCAGGCGTCCAGAATATGGGTGTGGAAGGCCCGCAGCGCGAGAAATTTCGGATGCCCTCGCGTCAGCGGCGGTGCCAGCAGCGCGTAAAGCGGTGTCGTGCTGCCATCCAAAAGGCGCAGCCAGTCCACTTGCAGCAGGGCGAAATGGGATTCGACAGCCTCGGCTGTGACGGGGCCGGCAAGCGCCGTAACGCCATATCGAGCCGCACTTCGAGCGAGCGCCGAGGCGATTTGCGAGCCCAGTCCTATAGCAGTCCAAAGGGGGCGCTCCTCCGTGCCGAAATCGCCCTCGACCCCGATACCCGCTGCGATGCCTAAACTGACGGAGACCTGAGGTTCGCTCGTCAGATTGAGCCTGTCCGTTGCCTCCATGAGGTCGAGCGCCGCCCGGCAAGCGCCTTCCATAGACTGAGGCGCGGGGAAAAACGCAGAAAACCCGCCAGGAACAAGCGTTCCGACAATGCCGCCGGCCGCTTCCACGGGGCCGATGAGCGCAGTCATCACGCACCGCACCCAGCGGCCAAGCATCTCGGGATCATGGCCGAACGTGTCGGCGAGCGAGTCGAAATCGCGGATGCGGCAATCAAAGAACACCACATCGGCCGGCGCGCGGGTGTCACCCTCGCGGGCCGCTCGCCGTTCGATGAAAACGTTCCTCCGGTTTCGAGCCCCGGCGGCAACGCGCATTCCAATGCCCTCTGCTGCGCCACACCCCGTGACGCAGCCCCTCCATTAACCTTCTTAGCGTAGGCGGAACTGCAGGCATAGGACCGCGACCTACTACATCTGAGGAAATTCTCAGTCCCGGACAGGCAGCGGGGCGCGGGTCTACCGGGTGATACGGATCGCCGTCTGGGACATCAGTACCTTCGCGCCTTCGCGGCCGACGATCTTGTTGGTGATGGCCTGCATCCGGTTTGCGATGTCCTCGACATTGGGCTGGCGCCATACCCGAACCGACGTGGCCGCATAGCTCAGCAAGGCCCGCAAATAGGCGTCCCGCATCGCCGGAAGGTTCTGCGCCACACGTTCCCGAAGCGTCGAATCCGGGATGTCCAATCCAAGCTCCACCAGCAGGAGCCCGCGCGGCGTAACCCCGTCGATGATGGACGCATACATCGGTTCGATGACCACGTAGCTTTCGGACTGGGTTGCTTTGCGCGCCCCGGAACCGCCTTCCGCCGCGAGCGCAGGGAGGCTACCCGCGAACAGGGGTATCGCAGCGGTCAGGCACAATAGAGCGTGACGCAGGCGCATCGGGTCTGGTTCCTCTCCCCTCTGTCTAGCAGCCCGTGGTAAAGAGGCGGTTACGGTGGGATCTGGGCCGCAGCGGCCCGTGCTGGAAACGAAGGAGATGGCGATGAAAAAATTCTACGGATATGTGGGCGCAGTGGCTCTGAGCGGCGCCGCCTGGGCCGGCGCGGCGATCGCGCAAGGCAACATGAATGAGGAAACGGTCGGGCAGCACTTCCAATTCCTGGCGAGCAATCTTCCGGCGCCTTATGCGACGCCCGCGACCGCGGCGCGCTCGACCAAGGCTGAAGACCCGAATCTCGGCAAGCTGCAATTGCCGGCAGGGTTCAAAGCCAATCTCTTCGCCGACGGTCTGGCGAATGCGCGCTGGCTGCAAATGGCGCCCAATGGCGATGTGTTCCTGGCCGAATCGGAAGTTCAGGGTCAAAACGGCAGGATTACCGTCCTGCGCGACACCAATGGCGATGGGCGGGCCGACGTGAAGGAGACCTTCGCTGACGGCTTCCAGCGGCCGCACGGGATGACGTTCGCGAACGGCAAATTCTACGTCGCCGACGCGCTGGGCATTTACAGCTTTCCGTATAAGGACGGCGATCTGAAAGCCTCCGGTGCGAAAACGGCAGAGACGGAGCCGGGCGCTTTCGGCAAGCTCGGCGGCCACTGGACGCGCAATCTTGCGGTCAACGGCAAGGGCGAAATCTTCGTCGCCATCGGCAGCAACGGCAACATCAACGACATGGACGACCCCTGGCGCGCCGCCGTGTCCAAGGTCGTCAACAAGAAGCTGGTGCAGTACGGAACGGGTTTGCGGAACCCGGTCGGAATCACCTTCTATCCGGGCACGGACAATCTCTACGTCGTCGTCAACGAACGCGATGGCGAGGGTGACGAACTGGTTCCCGATTATCTCACCCAGGTGCAGGAGGGCGCCTTCTATGGCTGGCCCTATGCCTATCTCGGCCAGCACGAGGAACCCTCGCTGAAGGGCAAGCGGCCCGATCTGGTGGCCAAGGCGAAAGTCCCCGATGTGTTGTTCCGGTCGCATTCGGCCCCGCTGGGCCTCATGTTCTACACCGGCACGCAATTCCCGGCGCAGTATCGCGGCGGCGCCTTCGTGGCGCACCACGGGTCGTGGAATGCGTCCAACCCCCGCGGCTACAAGATCGTCTATGTGCCGTTTGAAAACGGCCGGCCCAAGGGCGGCTACGACAATTTCGCCCTCGGTTTCTGGACGGCCGGCAAGGCCCCGGCGGGCGTCATGGGCCGCCCCGTCGGCTTGGCGCAGACCAAGGACGGCAGCCTGCTGGTGTCGGATGACGTCGGCAACGCCATCTGGCGGGTTTCCTACAGCAAGTAAGTTTTGCGGATAGCGTGAAAACGGCGCCCGGTCGTCTCCCGGGCGCCGTTTCCTTTTGGGCGGGTGCGTGCGCTCTTGCCATTGACAGGACACAAGGCCGTTCCCTAGATACCGCACCCTTTCGGTTGGCCCTTGGGCCACGAAAACCCTTTGGGGCTGTAGCTCAGTTGGGAGAGCGCCTCGTTCGCAATGAGGAGGTCAGCGGTTCGATCCCGCTCAGCTCCACCACTCCTGCCCTGGGCAAGAGTGGTGTGGTGTCGTGTGTCAGCGCAAAGACGGGGTCGCTCGCATCTTCTTTGCTTCCTTCAACTCCAGCCGACCGCTAAAAGCGCGTCGTGCATGACACGAGGGCGGGTATGATTTCGGCACTTAGAATTTTGTTGATCAGTGTTCTCGATTTGTATTTTTACGTCATTCTCGCCTCGGTCATCGCAAGCTGGCTTGTCGGGTTCGGCATTCTCGACCGCTACAATCGCATTGTGCAGACCATCGTGCGGACGCTGGATGCGTTGACCGAACCGGTCTTCGGCCCGGTGCGGCGAATTATCCCGGCCCTCGGTGGGCTCGATCTCTCGCCCCTTATCGTTCTGCTGCTGCTACAATTTTTGCGGAATTGGCTGGCCATCGGCTCCTTCTTTTGAAAGGCAATATTAACTCCGGCGGTTCGAATATCCGCTTCGCCGTCCGGCTTACGCCGAAGGGCGGGCGCGATGGCGTCGACGGCTGGGCGGTCGATTCGGGTGGCAAGCGTTACCTGAAGGCGCGGGTTTCCGCCCCGCCCGAGGACGGCAAGGCCAACGAGGCGCTGATCCGGCTTCTGGCCAAGACCTTAAGGCTCGGCGCGTCGAAGGTGCGGATCGTGTCCGGTGCAACATCGCGGATAAAGATCGTCGAAGCCGAATGCAGCCCTTCAGAACTCTCAGTCCTCGGGACACTTCAGTGAGCGCGCGTATCATCGACGGCAAGGCCATTGCCCTTACCCTGCGAGCCCGGGTGGCGGAAGAAGCCGCGCGCTTGAAAGCGGTCTATGGCATCGTGCCCGGCCTCGCCACGGTTCTGGTCGGCAACGATGCGGCAAGCGCCATCTATGTCGCCAGCAAGAACAGCGCCGCCAATGAAGCGGGGTTTCGCCCCTTCGATACGCGCCGCGCCGAAACGCTAAGCGAGGCGGAGCTGCTGGCGGAAGTGCAGGCCCTCAACGCCAATCCCTCCGTACACGGTATATTGGTGCAGATGCCGCTGCCGGGGAACATTGATCCGGCGCGCATCATCGCGGCCATCGATCCGCGCAAGGACGTTGACGGTCTGACGCCCATGAACATCGGGCGGCTTGCGATTGGCGAGTATGACGCCCGCCGCGGCCTGGTTGCGTGCACGCCTTTGGGCGGGCTGATGCTGATTAAAGAGGCTGCAGGCAATCTCGCCGGCAAGGATGCGCTGGTGATTGGGCGTTCCAATCAGGTTGGCAAGCCGATGGCGCAATTGCTTCTGCAGGAGAACTGCACTGTCACCGTCGCGCATTCCAAAACCCGTGACCTGCCGGCCCTTTGCCGCCGCGCCGATATCGTGGTTGCCTCGATCGGACGGCCCGAGATGGTGCGCGGCGATTGGATCAAGCCGGGCGCGGTGGTCATTGATGTCGGCATCAATCGAATCACCATGCCGGAAGGCAAAACCAAGCTGGTCGGCGATGTGGCATTCGCGGAAGCCGCTCAAGTCGCGGGCGCCATTACGCCGGTTCCCGGTGGCGTGGGACCGATGACGATTGCCTGCCTGATGCGCAACACGCTGATCGCGGCCGCGTTGCAGGCGGGCCTGCCGCAGCCAGCGATATAAAAAGGGAAACCACAAAGGACTCCAAGAGACACAAAGGGCACGAAGCGTGAGTGGCGGCGCTCTGCGCGCCAGATCTCTTCGTGATCTTCGTGTCTCCTTTGTGCCCTTTGTGGTTTCCCTTTTTGTTACCGCAGCCGCTTCGTCAGATCGGCGGCCAGTTTGTCCGGCGCGGTATCGAGCGAGTAATTCGCTACGAACATTCCGTTCGGGTCCATAAGATACACAACGCCCGAATGATCGACCGTGTACTCGGCGCCGTTCTCGGGCGGGTGCTCGCGGTAATAGACCTTATATTCCCTGGCGACGGATGCGATGTCGCCGGCGTCTCCCGTCAGTCCCACAAAGCGCGTTCCGAACGAGGAGAGATAGGTTTTGATTTTCTCCGGCGTATCGCGTTTGGGATCGACCGTAATGAACAGCGGCGTCACCTTGTCCGCCAGCGGGCCGATTTTCTCCAGCGCATCGGCCATAACCGCGAGCGTCGTGGGGCACACGTCCGGGCAATAGGTGTAACCGAAGAACACGAGCATGAACTTGCCCTGGAAGTCCTTCTCGGTACGGACGGTCTGGTTTTGATCCGTGAGCCGGAAAGGCCCGCCGATATCGACATGCTCCCCGGTGGACACCGTCTGGACGCCCTGGCCCGACTGCAAATCGCCCAAATGCCAAAGTGTGCCCGCCGCGACGGCAGCGAGCAGAAGCATATAGGGGATGAGCGCAAGTGGGCGGTTCATGGGACGCTTTATCCGTCATTCGCCCAATTGCAGCAACATGCCCCGGTCGCGCGCCTGGCTATGAAAGATCAAAAAACCGGCAATACCGGCCGCCAGCCAGACAATGTTGAGGCCGGTTGCCGCCAGGAGATAATCGACGCGCACGACATGATCGATCAGCACCGCCCGCATGCCGTTGAAAATATAGGAAGCCGGCAACAAGCCGCATAAAACCTGCACCCATGCCGGCAGGATAGACGTCGGATAGTAAACGCCGCACAGGGGCGCGAGCGCGAAAATCAGCGCCCAGGCAAAACTCTCCGCTCCAAGGCCATAGCGTAGGACGAGGCCCGCGACAAAAAGCCCGATGGCCCAGCCAAACGCGATCAGGCTGAAGAAAAATGCCGCAAGCGAAATTCCAAGCGAGTAGAGAGAAAAGCCGAAAAACCAGATCGCCAGCAGTGTTGCGGGAAACAACCCCACCACCGTCCGCATCAGACTGACCAGCATGAGCGCGGCGATGTACTCGCCGATTTTCAGCGGCGTTGCGAGCAAGTGGCCGAGATTGCGCGAATAGACTTCCTCGAAGAACGAAATCGCCAATCCGATCTGGCCGCGGAACAGCACGTCCCACAGCATGACGCCGCCAAGAAGAATGCCGCCCGCTTGCGCGAAATAATCGGACTGCATGGTGAGGAAGGTCTGAATGAAGCCCCACAGGATCATCTGCACGATGGGCCAGTAGCAAAGGTCCAGAAAGCGCGGCCAGGACCCGGCGATCAGATACCAGTGCCGCAGCAGCACCGCGCCGATGCGCTGGGGCGTTCCGCTGTCCATGATGCTCATGGCGCCGCTCCCTGGCGCGCGCCGTGGCGGGCGATTTCGAGAAAGACATCCTCAAGCGATTGGCGGCCGTATCGTTCGATCAGTTCGCGCGGCGCGCCGGAATCGACAATGCTGCCGCCTTTCATCATCAGCACCTGATCGCACAGCCGCTCAACCTCAAGCATGTTGTGGGAGGCGATGAAGAACGTGGCGCCCGCTTCTTCGGCATAGCGGGACAAAAACCCGCGCACCCAATCGGCGGTGTCGGGATCGAGCGAGGCGGTCGGTTCGTCAAGCAGAACCAGTTCGGGGCGATTGATGAAGGCTTTGGCCAAACCGGCGCGCGTGCGCTGTCCGGCGGAGAGTTCGCCAAGCGGCCGGTCTAAAAGGGATTCGAGATCGAGTTCGCGCGCCAGATAGGCAATCTGATCGCGCGGCTTTGCGACGCCGTAGAGCTTTGCGTAGACCGTCAGATTCTGCCGGACCGTCAAGCGGCGCGGCAGATCCGCATAGGGGCTTTGAAAGTTCATCCGTGCAAGGACGGTCTTGGCGTGCTGGGAAAAATCCTGGCCGAGAATGTGGATGCGCCCCGCCGTTGGGCGGATAAGACCCAGCAAAATCGCAATCGTCGTCGTCTTGCCCGCACCGTTGCCGCCGAGAAGCGCCGTCAAAGAACCCCGCGGCACCGCAAAGCTGATGCCATCCACCGCGAGAACCTCGCCATAGCGTTTGACGAGCCCTTCCACGGCGATAGCTGGACCGCTGCCGGTTGCTTGAGCAACGGGCCGTACCGCGGATGAAAGAGAAACGTCCATGTCCATGCTCAATATTACGATGTTCCGAATGCGGCGTATGCGATTTGTGCACTTTCAAGCGTAGCCGCAACCGATCCACTTCGGAACATGTTCCCTTGCAACGGCATTCCGGGTGCAACGATAGAGGCGCAAACATGCGCGCCAACGGAACCAATAAGACCGCCACGCGCTAACGAAGGCACAGGCCGGGCGCCGATGACCGTGCCCTCCCAGGTGAGACGTGCCTGGCCTGCGAAACGCCCCCGGATCTACTGTCCGGGGGCGTTTTCATTTCGCCTGGGCAATACTGCTATAAGCTACCGATGTTTCGCTCAGGCAATCCGTCATGACATCCATCGGCGAATCGCTGCCGCTTACCGGCGTCAACGAACTGATTCGGTTCCAGGCGCTGATGCCTGCCCGTGGACAGGTTCGCTTAGGCACGCTGAACAACCTGCGCTGGCTTGCGGTGGTCGGCCAGACAATTGCCTTGCTGGTCGTGCGGCTGGTGCTGAACTTCGATTTCCCACTGTTGCTTGCCGTGGCGCCGGTGGCGGCCAGCGCCGTGATGAATATCGTCCTGGCCATCGCTTACCCGTCTGCCCGGCGCCTGCGTCCGCGCGAAGCAACAGCGTTCCTCGCCTACGACATCCTGCAGCTTGCGGCGCTGCTGTATTTCACCGGCGGAATCGAAAATCCGTTCGCGCTGCTGTTCGTGGCGCCGGTGGTGATTTCGGCCGCGACGCTCGATGTGTTCGGCACGCTTTTCCTGGGCGGCCTGTCGTTCATCGCCATCATCTTCCTGTGGCAGACACATCTGCCGTTGCCTTGGTCGCCGGTCAATGGATTCAGCCTGCCGCAGCTGTATCAGGTTGGCATCTGGGTCTCGTTGCTCTTGGGAATCGGCTTTACGTCCATCTATGCTTGGCGCATCGCCGGCGAGGCCACCCGCATGTCGGCGGCCTTATCCGCTACCCAGTTGGCCTTGGCGCGGGAGCATCGCCTCGCGTCGTTGGGCGCGTTGGCTGCTGCCGCCGCGCATGAGCTGGGGACCCCGCTGGGCACGATTGCGGTCGTCGCCCATGAGCTCGAACGCGAACTCGCCGGCAACCCTCATGCCGACGACTTCCGCCTGCTGCGTTCGGAGGCCGACCGCTGCCGCGGGATCCTGGCGCGTCTGGCACAGCCCGAAGAATCGGTGCTGGGGCAGATGGAGCGGTTGTCCGTTGGCGCGCTGCTGGACGACATTGCCGCGCCCCATCGCGGCGTCGATGTCGGCATCGTGCTGGACATACAGCCGGGCCCCCCGCCGAAGATCTGGCGCGTCCCGGAAATCCTCCACGGCCTGGGCAACCTGATCGAAAATGCGGCCGATTTTGCCACCAGTGAGGTGCGCTTGCGCGCGCGCTGGGACGAACGCGTCCTCACCATCGAGGTGATCGACGATGGCCCGGGGTTCGTCGCGGAAATCTTCGAACAGATTGGCGAGCCCTATGTCACCTCCCGGCCTCATCGCCGCAAGGATATCGGCAAGACGGCCGCCCTGTCTTACGGCAAGCAGGAAGGGATGGGGCTGGGCTTTTTCATCGCCAAAACCCTGGTCGAACAGACCGGGGGATCCGTTACGGCGCGCAACAAGGCCCGCGGCGGGGCGATTGTGACCGCAACCTGGCCTCGGGGCGCCATCGATGGCCCAAATCCGCCCCGGCAAGAACTCCGTTTTTAACCTCTTCAGCGGAATAGGGCGATTCAGCAATTGGTTAAAGCGCCCCTGCCGCTGTATACCGCCCCCCATGACCGACACGAGCTTGACGAAAATGAGTGATCTTCCCTTGCCCGAGGACAAGTCGCTTCTCATCCTCGATGACGACCGCCCCTTCCGGGAGCGGCTGGCCCGCGCCATGCAGACGCGCGGTTTCGACGTACGAATCGCGGAGACGGTGCGTGAAGGCGTCGCGATGGTAAGAGAGGCGGCGCCTGCCTTTGCGGTGATCGATCTCAAGCTGGACGACGGAAACGGCCTCGATGTCGTCGAAGCCCTGCATGAGGCGCGCCCATCGGCCCGTGTGGTGATTTTGACCGGCTACGGAAATATCGCCACGGCGGTGGCGGCGGTGAAGTTCGGGGCCATCGATTATCTGTCCAAGCCCGCTGACGCCGACGATATTCTTGGGGCTCTCCTGGCCGCCCCGGGCGCCAAGCCCAATCCGCCGGAAAACCCGATGTCCGCCGACCGCGTGCGCTGGGAGCATATTCAGCGGGTCTATGAATTGTGCGGCCACAATGTGTCGGAAACAGCGCGGCGGCTGAACATGCATCGCCGCACGCTGCAGCGCATTTTGGCCAAGCGCTCGCCGCGCTGATTATTTGGCCGCGATGTTGCCGGGGACGTCCGAGGGCGTCCGGCTGTGGCGGACCGCATAAAGAAAATAAACCGCCAGACCGGCCGTCAGATACATCGCAAAGCGTCCAAGCGCCGCCAGCGGCAGGAAGCTCAACAGCGCCCCGCAGGACAGCACGGCAAGCACCGGGATGGTCACACCGCCGGGCGCTTTGAAGGGGCGGTGCAGACCGGGCCGCATGATACGCAACACGATTACGCCGGTTGAGACCATCATGAATTCGGCGAGCGTTCCCGCATTGACCAGCTCCGCCAGCGCCCCCAGCGGCGCCAGGCCCGCAGCCAGCGCCATGATGATGCCAGCCAGGACGATCGCGTTCGCCGGGGTATGCGTGCGGGGATCGAGGGTGCCGAAAAACGGCGGCAGCAAGCCATCGCGGGCAATGGCAAACAGCAGCCGCGTGAGCGCGTAGTAGAGCACCAGCATCGTCGAGGTCAGCCCGACGATGACGCCTGCCGCCACCAGCACCGATCCCCAATTGTAGCCAAGCCGCAACAGCGCGAATGCGACCGGGGAGGGGACGTTCAGCACATCATAGGGCGCGATCGCGGTCAGCAATCCGGCAACCGTCAGGTAAACCACGGTGCACACGGCCAAGGAACCGATGATGCCGATGGGCATGTCGCGTTGCGGATTGCTCGCTTCTTCCACCGCAATTGAGACGTTCTGAAATCCGCGATAGGCAAAAAAGACGAGGGAGGCGGCCGCCAGCACGCCGGCGGTCTTGCCGTCGGGCTGATAGCGAAACCAGCCATAGGGCATGAACGGATGCAGCAACGCGGTGTTCACGTGGAACAGCGCGACCGCGACGAAAATACCGATGGCGCCGAGTTTGGCGAAAACGATGAACCGGTTGAGTTTCGCGCTCTGTTTCACACCGGCAAAAAGCGCCAGCATAATGAGAAGGATCACCGCCATCGCCGGTACGTTGATGACGCCGCCCGCTGCGGGGCCCTTGGTGAACGCCTCGGGCAGCGAGACACCCATGGCGGTCAACGCATTGGTGAAATAACCGGACCAGCCATTGGCCACCGCCGCGCAGGCGGTGCCCAGCCCGAAAGCCAAATTCCAGCCGATGATCCAGGCGGGCAATTCGCCGAACGCCGCATAGGCATAGCCGTAAGCGCCGCCGCAGCCGCCGACACTCGCGGCGAGTTCGGCATAGGCGAAGGCCACGAACGCGCAGGCAATGCCCGCAATTATGAAAGAAAGAATGACCGCCGGTCCGGCCTGAGTCGCCGCTGCGACGCCGGTCAGCACGAAAATGCCGGTGCCGATCATATTGCCGATGCCAAGGAAGGTCAGGTCGGCGGCCGAGAGGCATCGCTTGAGCCCCCCGCCCTCGTCTGCTTGCGGCAATTTCTTGCGGAACAGATTCATCGGGCGGCAGCCAAGACCTTCAGCCGCCACTGTAGAACGGGGCCGATCGGGATTGCAGCCGCTTTCTTTCCTCGTCCGTCAGCAGAGCTCAAACCGCCGCCTATTGGCCCTCGGATAGGCTGTCCTTGGTCGAGGGAATGACGCCTTCCATGCGTTCGTCCATCTCGATGGCCTGACGTAAGGCGCGCGCCGTTCCTTTGAAGCAGGTCTCGATGATGTGGTGGTTGTTCTCGCCGTAGAGATTTTCCACATGCAGGCAGATGCCCGCATTCTGCGCCAGCGCCTGAAACCATTCGCGGAACAATTCGGTGTCCATCTCGCCGATCTTCGGGCGTGAGAACTGCACCTTCCAGATCAGATAGGGCCGGTTGGAAACGTCGATGGCGACCCGCGTCAGCGTCTCATCCATCGGCATCAGAATAGAACCGAAGCGGCGGATGCCCGCCAGATCGCCGAGCGCGCGTTTGATCGCCTGCCCGATGACGATGGCCGTGTCTTCCGTCGTATGGTGATAATCGACGTGCAGATCGCCTTGCGCGCGCACTTTCAGATCGATCGACGAATGCCGCGAAAAGCTTTCGAGCATGTGATCGAGAAAACCGATCCCCGTATCGATATCGTAGAGGCCCGCTCCGTCGAGATCGACGGATGCGAGAATCTCCGTTTCGCGGGTTTTGCGTTCGATTGTGGCAGTGCGCATCGGCTCGATCTTCTAAGAATGATTCCGCAGCTATATCCTAGCCCAGGGGGGCCGTCGAAGCTTTTCCCAGGGTGGAACAAGCCTATGGCGGGGCCGGTTAACGGGGGCCTTTGCGGCCCGCGATTGCCTTTTGCGATGCCGGTTCCTACATGCACTGTCTTGTGCGAGGGCTCGGAGCGTTCATGAGCGAACCATTTGGCACGGCACCACGATTCTGTCTGTCCGCAAGGGCGGGCAGGTGATGGGCACCGAAAGCGTCACGCTGGATTTCACCGAAGACGGCATCGATGCGATCGCGCAAATCGCGGCCGACGTGAACGCGCGCGTCGAAAATATCGGCGCGAGACGATTGCAAACGATCATGGAGCGTGTGCTCGACGACATCAGCTTCACCGCGACGGATCGCCCCGAGGAAAAGCTGGTTGTCGATGGCGCTTACGTTCGCGCCCGCGTCGAAGACCTGGCCAAAGACCAAGACCTCTCCCGTTTCATTCTGTGAATTTTCATCCCCTGCGGAGCGCTGCGCAGCGGGGGAGGGGGCGAACCGTCACGCAAATTTAGGAATGATCGGTCTTACCCCGCCGTCTTATCGATAACTTCGCCGGTCAGAAATTTCTGGTTCTCCGCGCGGATTTGCGCGGCGGCGTCGTCGTATAGAAACGGCAGGAACGCATAGCGCCGGCCCTTGGTCACCGGCAGCGCCTCATGCAGCGCAGAGCAGGAAAAGACCACCACGCCCCCCGTTGGGGCGCGATAGGTCTTGCGGCCGAATTCCGGGAAACGCAGATCGCCGCCTTCAAACTCTTCTTCGTTCAAATTGAACGTGCAGGCGAACATGCGGTGCGCCGTGCCTTTGGTTGTGTTGTCGCGATGCGCCCGAAAGAAGCCGCCCAGCTCGCCTTCGTAACAGGACACGACATAACGCTCGATCCGCGTGGCTTTGAACTGAAAGGCCTTCTGCACCTCCGGGATCAGCCGACGGTTGATGCGCGCCCGCACCTGAGCACGGAGCTCGTCATATTCAGCAGCATCGTCGAAGCGGAAATCCTTGCGGCGCTTAAACCCGTAATCCATCACGCCAACCGTGTTCCCGGCCTGTTCGCGCATGAAGCCGGATTCGGACCCGCCTTGGTTGTTGTACAGCTCCATCAACCGGCGGCAGAAGCTGCGTTCGAACACATTGGGCAGAATCAGAATCGGCGCGTGCGAGGGCAGGTCTGCCACCGCCGGGATCGCGGCCAGTACGGCGGCAAGAATCTCGTCGTGCTTGGCGGCATCGGTCATTGGAATATTGGCGACCACCCGCATCAGTGGATCGACCACCAGCGTAAAGGAGCGGTAGGAGGTTTCGCCGCCCGGGGACACCCCTTCGGCATCGACGGCCCCATACAGCGCGCTCACCGCTCCGTCGAAATCCCAGAAGTACCGGATGCCCGGCTCCATTTGCCGCAACCGGACCTCGCTCTCGTCGGCCGGGTCGATGCTGATCCCGAAGAACGCGATGTTCTCATCGTTGAAGAACGGCCGCAGCTTGGTGCAGACGTTGGCAAGAATCCCCGCATTCTTTGGAATCGCGGCCGAGCCAAAAAAGCTGAGCACCAGATAGCGCCCCGCCGCCGTGTCGAAATGAAACGCCGGATTGTTCGTGGACCGGCACACAAACCACGGGACCGGATCGCCCGGCAGGAAGATGCGCTTGGTCATGGCCTTGAGGACTAAGGAAATGCGAGGTGGTTTTCTACTTGGTTCCGCGGCATTCGTCTGCCGGGCCAAGCACTATTTGGATTATTTACCCTTACGGGAGAATACATTGACCCTTGCGGGATTCCCTGTAAGAAACCCCGCCTTACGTGCAATGAGGGTCAGCAATGCAGCGTTCCAGCTATTTGTTCACCAGCGAATCGGTTTCGGAAGGTCACCCGGACAAGGTTTGTGACCGGATTTCGGATGAGGTCGTCGATACCTATTTCGGGCTCGGTCCGAAGCATGGCTGGAACCCGAGCGATCTGCGAGTCGCCTGCGAAACGCTGGCCACAACCAATCGCGTCATCATTGCCGGTGAGACGCGCGGCCCCAAAGAGATTACCCCGGACATGCTGATTGAGAAGGCTCGCCAGGCGATCCGCGATATCGGCTATGAGCAGGACGGCTTCCACTGGAAGCACGCCAACATCGAAGTGCTGCTGCACGCGCAGTCACCGCACATCGCGCAGGGTGTCGACGCCAAGGACAACAAGGACGAAGGCGCGGGCGACCAGGGCATCATGTTCGGCTACGCCTGCCGCGAAACCGAAAGCCTGATGCCTGCGCCGCTTCATTACAGCCACGCGATTCTCAAGCTGATGGCCGATGCCCGCAAATCGGGCCGGGCGCCGCAACTTGGGCCCGATGCCAAATCCCAGGTCACGGTTCGCTACGAAAACGGCAAGCCGGTCGAGGTTCCGCAGATCGTGGTTTCAACCCAGCATCTGGATGAGGGTCTGGATTCCGCGCAAGTGCGTGAGATCATCGAGCCGTATGTCCGGCAGGCGCTTCCGCAAGGCTGGATCACCGCGAACACCGTCTGGCACGTCAATCCGACGGGCGCTTTCGTGGTCGGTGGTCCCGACGGCGACTGCGGCCTGACCGGGCGCAAGATCATCGTCGACACATACGGCGGCGCGGCCCCGCATGGCGGCGGCGCGTTCTCCGGTAAGGACCCCACGAAGGTGGACCGCTCGGCGGCTTATGCGGCGCGCTATCTGGCGAAGAATGTCGTCGCGGCCGGTCTTGCCGACCGCTGCACCATTCAGATCGCTTACGCCATTGGCGTGTCCGATCCCTTGTCGCTCTATGTCGATCTGCACGACACCGGCAAGGTCAGCCCGGACAAACTCGAAAAGATCCTCCCCGAGCTGGTCAGTCTGAAGCCCCGCGGTATCCGCGAGCGCCTCGGCCTGAACCGCCCGATCTACGCGCGCACCTCGGCCTATGGCCATTTTGGCCGGATCCCGGACGCGGAGGGCGGATTTTCCTGGGAAAAGACCGATCTCGCCGATCAGCTCAAGGCTGCGTTCTAACCGAACAAAAGCCAGCCCTGGTAGGTCGATAGGGCAAGCACAAGAATACCGACCGCGGTCAGCAGCTCGCGGGCGGGTACGTGCTTGGCCAAATAGCTAGCGATCGGCGCCGCAATAACGCCGCCGGTTATCAGGCCGGCTATCGGTATGACGAAACCCAGAAAGCCACCGGTCGTTTCCCAGCGGCCGGTGATGAGTGTCACGACGAAGGTCGCTGAGATGGCCAGCGTCAGGAAGAATTCCGCCAAGGTCACCGAGCCGATGACGTAACGCGGCTCCCCGCCCCGGGCGAGAAGGCTGCCCGTGACAATGGGGCCCCATCCGCCGCCGCCGACCGCATCGCAGAACCCGCCCACCAGACCGTAAAGGCGCGTGGCGCGGCTCGTGCCAGCTTGCGGCTTCTGCCGCCGGATGGCTCGGCCCAGGATGAAAAGTCCCATAATTCCAAGATACGCGAAGACGTAGGGCCGCAAGGCCTCACCCGAAATGCCGGTGAGAAGATAGGTGCCGGCGATCCCGCCGATGATTCCGGCAGGCGCCAAACGCCAGAACAGGCGCCGGTCGACATTCCCGTGCCAAAGATGGGCGCTCCCGGAAACGGCCGTGGTGAAAAGCTCGGCGGTATGGGTGCTGGCCGAGACGGCAGCAGGCGAAACGCCCGCCGCGAGAAGCACGCTCGCTGAAATAATGCCGTAGCCCATGCCGAGCCCGCCATCGATAAGCTGGGCGAGAAATCCGACCGCCGCGTAAAGCGCAAATTCACTCATCAAATGCCCATGGCCAAGCCGTTATCCTCCTGGATTAAACGCGATGGGCCGGCAAAAAGGCAGCCGTAGGGTTGACCTCCTGGGCATAGCGTCTATGCCTCACGCGCCATGAATCACCCAGTCCAGGCCAAGAAATTGTTCGGGCGCCGCAAAGGGCAGCCCTTAAGCGCGCGTCAAAAGGAGTTGATGCAGACGCTCCTGCCCGAAATGGCGCTGCTGCCGCAGGCGGGCCGTGCGGCAACGGACTATTTCGAGAATGTTACCGAAGCGTGGCTGGAGATCGGATTTGGCGCGGGCGAGCACCTGCTCTGGCAGGCGCAAAACCATCCCCACATCGGAATGATCGGCGTCGAGCCCTATGTGTCGGGTATGGCCAAACTCCTATCCCGTATCGACCCCCTCGCCCTCTCTGGGGGAGAGGGCCGGGGTGAGGGGGCGGTCTCTCCGCATCCCCGCCCGCAGAACATTCGCCTCTACTCAGAAGACGCCCGCGATGTGATCGCAGCGCTCCCCGATGCCAGCCTTTCGCGCGTCTTCCTGTTGTTTCCGGATCCCTGGCCGAAAACCCGCCACCACAAACGGCGCTTTGTGCAGATGGAGATGCTCGATCAATTGGCGCGTGTGATGCGCCAGGGGGCGGAATTTCGCTTCGGCACGGACGACCACAGCTATCTGCTCTGGACGCTGGAGCGGCTCTCGGCGCATGCGAGCTTTTCGTGGCTCGCCCGATCCGCAAACGATTGGAATACGCGCCCGGCGGATTGGCCGCCCACGCGCTATGAGGGCAAGGCCATCGCCGTTGGCCGTCCCTGCACCTATTTGCGGTTTATCCGGCGCTGACCAGGAACGCTTCCAAAATCGCCATGCCGTTTACCGTGGCGTGGAGAATGAGCGTCAGAAGCAGCGAGCCGGTCTTGGCGCGAAGCCAGCCGAACGCCAGGCCCAGCGCGAAAATCTCCACGATGAAGAACCACTGATATTGCAGATGGATTATGGCCCACAGCGCCGAAAGCAGGGCAATCGCAGGTCCCGCCCCTAAGGCCTGTGCAAATCCGCGATACAGAAACCCGCGAAACAGCACCTCTTCTTGCAGAGGCGCTAGAAACACAAACGAGAATACGAGCAGGGGAAGCAAGCCTGCCTCGCGTGCGCTGCTGAACGTGTCGCCGATGAAGTCCGGGGTCTCTTGGCCGGTCAGCCCGGCCGCAATTCCGGAGAGGAAAAGCGTCACGGCCAGCACGCCCAGCCCAAACCCCAATTGTCCCCAGCTTGGCCATTTCAATGCCAGATAATCGCGAAGCGGGACGCCCGAAAACCGGACGACCAGCGCCACCGCCGCCAGCACAATCGGCGCGGAAACGGCGAGCGAGAAGGCCAGAACCGCGCCGTTGGAGCCAATGTCCGCCACCCGGATAGGCGCACCTGGATACAGCAACGGCCACAGCTTCAAAAAGCCGAACGCGCCAAGAGTCTGGGAAAGGATCATCACTCCGGCAAGCGGCACGCTCCAGCCGATGGTGGCCCAGAAGCCCCATCGTGAGGCTGCATTGTTGGCGCTCGCCACTGTTTCCGGCGCGGGAGTAAGGGGCACTGAATCCATCAGAATTTCCGTGTATCGCGCCAGCTTAACGGCAGATCGTGCCGTCGCATGATGGAAAAGCCGCGCATGCGTTAACGGCCTCTATCTGCAGGCCAGCCCTTGTAATCGCAAGCCGCAGCGCGTAGACACGCGCCATTCCTGACAACAGAAAACTGTTGTGTGGCGGTTGTAAGACCGCCGCGGCGGGAAAGCTTATGTAATAGCCGGGTTGGCCCGGCCAGTTGGTGCAGGAATTGACGTGACGGGTCACAATTCTCTGGATGCGCTGATCGCCCCCGCCGTGGAAGCGGCAGGCTACAGACTCGTGCGTCTGCGGCTGACGGGCAGCAAGTCCAAGACACTGCAGGTGATGGCCGAACGTCCCGACGGTCAAATGGATGTCGAGGACTGCGCCGCTCTATCGCGCGCGATCTCCGATGTGCTGGAAGCCGCCGATCCGATCGCCGAGGAATATACGCTGGAAGTGTCGTCTCCCGGCATCGACCGCCCTCTGACGAGTGAGGCCGATTTCACCCGCTTTGCCGGACATGAAGCGCGTATCGAAATGACGCAAGGCGTGGATGGCCGCCGCCGCTTCAAGGGGCTGATTATCGGCCTCGAAGGGCGCGATGTGGTGGTGGACGTAAACAGCCAGCGTGGCACGGAGCGGGTGCGTTTGCCGTTCTCCGACGTCGCCGACGCAAAGCTGATTTTGACGGACAAACTGGTTCAGGAAAGTTTGAAAGCGCGAGAAGCCCGCGATACCACGGCTTCGCACTGATACAAGCTACGGCCGCCCGAACAGGTGCGGGAACGAAGGAGTGAAGACATGGTAATTGGGGTCGCCGCCAACCGGCTTGAACTGCTGCAGATCGCAGACGCGGTTGCACGCGAGAAATCCATCGACAAAATCGTGGTCATCCAAGCCATGGAAGAAGCGATGCAGCGCGCCGCGAAGTCGCGTTATGGCGCGGAGAACGAGATCCGGGTCGAAATCGATCCCAAGACCGGCGAGACACATATTTCGCGCTACCTGCACGTGGTCGAGAAGGTCGAGAACGACAAGATCGAGATTTCGATGAACGACGCACGCCGCCGCAATCCTGCCGCGCAAGTGGGCGACATCATCGCCGAAACGCTGCCGCCGATCGAATTTTCGCGCATCGCCACCCAGGCGGCGAAACAGGTGATCGTTCAGAAGGTCCGCGACGCCGAACGCGAACGTCAATATGACGAATACAAGGATCGGATCGGCGAAATCGTGCACGGCACGGTCAAGCGCGTCGAATTCGGCTCCGTGGTGGTGGATTTCGGACGCGCCGAAGGTGTGGTGCGCCGCGATGAAATGATCCCGCGTGAATCCTTCCGCAACGGCGATCGCATTCGCGCTTACATTTACGACGTGCGCCGCGAAACCCGCGGGCCGCAGATTTTCCTCTCCCGGACGCATCCGCAATTCATGGCGCGCCTGTTCGCGCAGGAAGTGCCGGAAATCTATGACGGCATCATCGAAATTCGCGCTGTCGCGCGCGATCCCGGCAGCCGCGCGAAAATCGCGGTGATCTCGAAGGATTCCTCCATCGATCCCGTGGGCGCTTGCGTGGGTATGCGCGGCGTACGGGTTCAGGCCGTGGTGCAGGAACTGCAGGGCGAACGCATTGACATCATTCCGTGGAATGGCGATCCGGCCACCTTTATCGTCAACGCGCTGGCGCCGGCGGAAGTCTCCAAAGTTGTTCTGGACGAAGACACGCGCCGCGTCGAAGTTGTGGTGCCCGACGATCAGCTGTCGCTCGCCATCGGCCGCCGCGGACAGAATGTGCGGCTCGCCTCTCAGCTTACCAGTTGGCAGATTGATATTCTGACGGAGCAGGAAGAATCCGAACGCCGGCAGAAAGAATTTGCCGAGCGCACGCAATTGTTCATGGAAGCGCTCGACGTGGACGAGACCATCGCCCAATTGCTCGCTTCCGAAGGCTTCGCCACGGTCGAAGACGTCGCTTTTGTCGAATTGCACGAGCTGGCGGATATCGAGGGTTTCGACGAGGAAACCGCCGAAGAGCTGCAAAACCGCGCTATCGGGTTCCTCGACCAGAAAAATGCCGAGTTGGACGCCAAGCGGCGTGAGCTCGGCGTCGAAGATGAAGTGGCCGTGATCGAGGGGCTTACCCCGGCCATGCTCGTGAAGCTTGGCGAAAACGGGATCAAGACGCTTGAGGATTTCGCGGGATGCGCCAGCGACGATCTTTTGGGTTACGTCGAGAACAAGGGCAATGAGCGCGTGCGCGTGCCCGGTGCGCTCGATGGGTTCGATCTCGCCGCGGCCGAAGTCAACGACCTCATCATGAAATCGCGCGTGAAGGCCGGCTGGATCAAGGAAGAGGATCTGGTGAAGCCGGAACCTGAGACTGAGGAGCCCACAGAAGCGTGACACTGGCCGAAGCCGACCATAGCGATGCAGAAACCGCGCCGGACCCAGGCGGGCGGGAGCGCCGCTGCATTGTGACGGGTCAGGTGCTTCCCGAGGCACGGCTGCTGCGTTTCGTGGTATCTCCGGACGGAATGGTTGTTCCCGATGTGGAGGCGAAGCTTCCAGGCCGGGGCATCTGGGTGTCCGCCCAACGTGCTGCAATCGCCAAAGCGGCCGCCAAGAGCCTGTTCGCCAAGGCCGCAAAAGGACCGGCGCGAGCGGCAGCGGACCTGGCCGAAACAGCCGAAGGCCGGATTGTGGAACGGATGCTGGCCCTAGTGGGGCTTGCCCGCCGCGCCGGGGAGCTGGTTCTGGGCTTCGATCAGGTGGAGAAGGCCTTGCGCGCCCCAAAACCGCCCCCACTTATCGTAGAGGCGGCGGAAGCGGCGCCCGATGGGCGGCGGAAATTGCAAGCCGCGGCAACATCCAAGTCGCACGTGCCATTTGTGATCGGCAATCTCTCGTCGGCCGAATTGAGCTTGGCTCTCAAGCGGGAGAATGTGGTACATGCAGCTCTCAAACCGGGGCGTATTGCAGAGCGGCTTATCTTCGAGGCGGGTCGTCTCGAAGGCTTTCGGCCGCTGAGAGCCTGGGTCTGGGACGGTTTTTCTGCGAGTGAAGCGGGCGTCTGAAAACCGGCGGCCGTCGTTTAAGTTTTGGAATGCATGAAAGGTTCGAATGAGCGAGACGGATGACAGCGGTGCGCGGACGCGTGGGGGTAGTGGCGGGACAGGTGGCGGCAAGACGCTGTCGCTGAAGCGCCCGGAAACCTCGACGGTTCGTCAAAGCTTCAGCCATGGCCGCACCAAAGCGGTCGTGGTGGAGAAAAAACGCGCGCGCGTCTTGCCGGGTACGGGCAAAGGTCCCGAGCCGGAAAAAGCTCCCGCCAAGCAGGCCGGGAGCGAGGAAGTCAGGCATCATCCCGCGGAGGATCAGCGCCGTGCTGCCGCCACCCGTGGCGGCGTGGTCTTGCGCGAACTGACGGAAGACGAGAAAGAAGCCCGGCTCAGAGCTCTTACCGGCGCAAAATATGCGGAAGAAGAAGCGCGTAAACGCGCCGAAGAAGATTCCGCCCGCCGCGCCATAGAAGACGAGCGCTTGCGCCGCGAACGGGAAGCCGCCGAAAAGCGTAAAGCCGAAGAAGAAGCGCGCAAAGCGGCCGAAGATGACGTGCGGCGCCGTGCCGAACAGGAAGCTGCGCGCCGTTTGAGGGAAAAAGAAGGCGATACGCCGGCAACCGCTGCTGCCGCTACTGCGGCCGCTGGCGCTCCCGCCCCGGCCGCCTCGGCTGCTGCCCCAGCTGCGGCCGTGAAGCGCGCCCGCGAGCTGACCGAAGAGGAAGAAGACACCTCGCCGAAGAAGGGCAAGGCGCCTGCCAAGGCGCCCGTTGCTCCCCGCAAAACCACGCCCGGTGGCCGTCGTGCCGGCAAACTCACCATCACGCGCGCGCTGTCGGAAGATGAAGAGCGCATGCGTTCGGTGGCGTCATTCCGCCGCCAGTTGAACCGCGCGCATCGTCAGCAGCAGCCTCCTGCCGTTGCGGGTCCGCGTGAAGTGGTGATTCCGGAAACTATCACCGTTGCCGAACTCGCCAACCGCATGGCCCGCCGCGGCGTGGACGTCATCAAGGTCCTGATGAAAAGCGGCATGATGGCGACGACCAACGACACTATTGACGCCGATACTGCCGAACTGGTCGCCACCGAACTTGGGCATTCCGTCAAGCGCGTTGCCGAATCCGACGTGCTTGAGGGACTGCGCGGTCAGGGCGACAACCCCGACGATTTGCAAGCGCGTCCTCCGATTGTGACGGTTATGGGCCATGTCGACCATGGCAAGACCTCGCTGCTCGACGCCTTGCGCAAGACCGACGTTGTCGCGGGCGAAGCAGGCGGCATCACACAGCATATCGGCGCCTATCAGGTGCAACTGCGCTCCGGCGCCAAGATCACCTTCCTCGATACGCCCGGCCACGCCGCCTTTACGGCGATGCGCGCCCGCGGCGCCAAGGTGACCGATATCGTCGTGCTGGTGGTCGCCGCCGATGATGGCGTCATGCCGCAAACGGCGGAAGCCATTGCGCATGCCAAAGCGGCGGGCGTTCCGATCATCGTCGCGATCAACAAGATCGACAAAGCCGATTCCAGTCCGCAACGCGTGAAAAGCGAGTTGCTGCAATATGAAATTCAGGTTGAAGATTTGGGCGGCGACGTGCTCGCCGTCGAAGTGTCGGCCACCAAGGGAATCGGGCTCGACAAGCTCGAAGAAGCTATTCTGCTGCAGTCCGAAGTGCTGGATATGCGGGCCAATGCCAAGCGCACCGCCGACGGCGCGGTTATCGAGGCCAAGCTCGACAAGGGCCGCGGTCCCGTGGCGACCGTTCTCGTACAGCGCGGAACGCTGAGGCAAGGCGACATTCTCGTCGCCGGCGCCGAATGGGGCCGCGTTCGCGCCCTGGTCAACGATCGCGGCGAATCCGTGCAGCATGCGGGACCTTCCGAGCCCGTCGAAGTGTTGGGACTATCGGGAACGCCGGAAGCGGGCGATGAATTCGTCGTTGTGGAATCGGAAGCCCGCGCCCGCGAAGTTACGGAATATCGCGGACGCAAGCGCCGCGAATCCCGCCAGGCCACAACTTCGCGCCAAACCCTGGATCAATTGCTCAAGAACCGCAAAGACGGCGAGAAGCGTCTGCTGCCGCTGGTCATCAAGACCGACGTGCAAGGCTCGCTCGAAGCCATCGAAGGTTCGCTGGATAAGCTCGGCACCGGCGAAGTCGCCGCGCAGATTTTGCATGGCGGTGTCGGCGGCATCACCGAATCCGATGTCATTCTCGCCCAAGCGTCGGGCGCGGCCATCATCGGCTTCAACGTGCGCGCCAACAACCAGGCGCGCGAACGGGCCCGCCGCGACGGCGTGGAAATCCGCTACTACAACATCATCTACAACGTCATCGATGACGTGAAGGCGGTGTTGTCGGGCATGCTGGCGCCGGAGACGCGCGAGAAGTTCCTTGGCAATGCCCTGATCCTCGACGTGTTCAACATTTCCAAGGTTGGCAAAGTCGCGGGTTGCCGTGTCACAGAAGGCATGGTGCGGCGTGGCGCCAAGGTGCGCCTTATCCGCCAGGACGTGGTCATTCACGAAGGCGATCTCTCGACCCTCAAGCGGTTCAAGGATGAGGTGCGCGAAGTCCAGTCCGGTCAGGAATGCGGCATGGCGTTCACCAATTACCAGGACATGCAAAAGGGCGACGTCATCGAGTGTTACGACGTCGAAACCATCAAGCGCTCGCTATAACGCCTGAGGCTTGCGCCTCCTGCCTCGCTAAGCGACGGCAGGGGCGCGCAAGTGCAAGGTGTTTTCGAACGTAAGGACGGTCGTTAAAACTATGCCCCGAAATCGCAATCAATCCGCCTCGCACAAGGGTCCATCGCAGCGTCAGTTGCGCGTCGGCGAACTGCTGCGCCACGCGCTTTCTGAAATCATGCGTGAGACGGAAATTCGCGACCCCGATCTCATCGGCGTTTCCGTAACCGTGACGGAGGTGAAACCCTCGCCGGATATGCGCCACGCGAACGTCTTCGTGGAGCCGTTGGGCGGGCGCGATGTGCAGATCATCATTCCCGCGCTCAACCGGCACCGTGGTTTCCTGCGCGGCGAACTTGGCCGGATGATTGAACTGAAATTCACGCCCGAGCTTCGCTTCGTCGAGGACACGTCGTTTGCCGAAGCCCAGCGCATCGATAAAATCCTCCATTCCGAACGCGTCGCGCGCGACCTGAAAGCCCAGGACGACGTGGAAGACGACAAATGAGGCCAAGAATGCCCCGGTTTTCCTCCCCTGTGTTCACGGGGGGGGTGGCTCGCCGCTTTTGCGGCGAGACGGAGGGGGCGGCAGCCTCTCAGGACAGCACCTATGGCTCGTAAGCGTAAAGGCTCCCCGGTCCACGGCTGGATCGTGCTCGACAAGCCCAAGGGCGTGACCTCTACCCAAGCCGTCACGCGCGTACGCCGTCTGTTCGATGCGGCCAAGGCGGGCCATGCCGGGACGTTGGACCCGCTGGCCACGGGAATTCTGGCGGTCGCGCTGGGCGAGGCCACCAAGACCGTTCCTTATGTCATGGACGGAGAGAAGCTTTACCGCTTCACCGCCTGCTGGGGAGAGGGCCGCGATACCGACGACTCGGAAGGCAAGGTCACCGCCACGGCCGATAAGCGACCGTCGAAAGACGAAATCCTTGAGCAACTTCCAAGGTTTATAGGCGAAATCCAGCAAGTCCCGCCCGCCTATTCGGCGATCAAAGTGGATGGCGAACGTGCCTATGACCTTGCCCGCGAAGGCGAAATCGTAACCCTTCAGGCGCGCCCCATTCTCATCCACGAGGCGCGGCTGATGGACATGCCGGACGCTGACCACGCCGTGTTCGAAGTGGAATGCGGCAAGGGTTCTTATGTCCGCGCCTGGGTCCGGGATCTGGCTTTGGCGCTCGGGACGGTTGGCCACGTCAGCGAATTGCGGCGGCTCCGGTGCGGGCCATTTGAGATAGAATCCGCGATTTCGCTGGAAACGCTGGAGGGTTTCGGCCATAGTCCCGCCGCTTTGGAGCATTTGAGGCCCATCGCGACCGCGCTGGACGGCATCCTGGCGCTGGCCGTGACGGACCCCGATTCAGTTCGCCTCCGTAGCGGTAATCCTATCCTGATCCGCGCGCCGCAATTTGCAAGGCTCGTGGAGCAGCAAGATGGGAGCGGCGCTGGGGATGTGAATTTTCAAGGTCAGACGGTCTTTCTTTCCACCGCCAGAGGCGAGCCGGTTGCGCTCGCCGAAGTGGCGCAAGGAGAGCTCAGGCCGTTTCGCGTGTTCACGTTCGGGCCCGGCGTCTAGCCTGCCCCCTAAAAGGAAAGATGTACGATGTCGGTGACGGCAGACCGCAAGAAAGAAGTAATCGCGCAATATGCGACGAGCGAGAACGATACAGGCTCGCCCGAAGTCCAGGTGGCTGTGCTCTCTGAGCGCATTGTCAATCTGACGGAGCATTTCAAGACGCACGCGAAGGACAACCATTCGCGCCGCGGCTTGATCAAGATGGTTTCACAGCGCCGCCGCTTGCTGGATTATGTGAAGGCAACGGACCAAGCGCGTTATCAGGCGCTCATTCAGCGCCTGGGCCTGCGCCGCTGAACCTCGACCACATACTGTTCTCGCCCCAGCCGCCTGTAACCCGCGGCTGGGGTGCAATACTGTTATACGCTCGCGCGCGAACGCGCCGGGCGCCGCCCGTGTTTTCCGGGCACAAATTTTCTTGACACAAATCAGGAAGGCCCGCGGCAATCCGGCTGCGGGAAAGTAAGGACAAAACAAATGTTCAAAGTATCTCGCGAGGAGATCGAATGGGGCGGGCGCACGCTCGTTCTGGAAACCGGTAAAGTCGCACGCCAAGCCGACGGCGCCGTTGTGGCCACGTATGGCGAGACCGTTGTCCTTGCGACGGCGGTGGGAATGACCGAGCCCAAGGCGGGCATCGACTTCTTCCCCCTCACCGTCAACTACCAGGAAAAATTCTACGCCGCCGGCAAAATTCCGGGCGGCTATTTCAAGCGTGAAGGCCGCCCCACCGAGCGCGAGACGCTGATTTCGCGTCTGATCGACCGGCCGATACGTCCGCTGTTTGTACCGGGCTATCGCAACGAGACGCAGGTCGTCATCACGGTGCTCAGCCACGATCTGGAAAATGAGCCTGACGTCGTCGCCATGGTGGCGGCGTCCGCGGCGTTGACGCTCTCCGGCATCCCCTTCATGGGGCCGATTGGCGCGGCGCGCGTTGGTTTCATCAACGGCGAATACAAGCTCAATCCGCTGATCGACGAAATGACGGAATCCCAACTCGAACTCGTCGTCGCGGGAACCGCCGACGCGGTGCTGATGGTGGAATCCGAAGCCAAGCAGCTTTCCGAAGATGTGATGCTGGGCGCGGTCATGTTCGGCCATCGCGAAATGCAAAAAGTCATCGACGCGATCATTCGGCTCGCGGAAAAGGCTGCCAAAGAGCCGCGCGACGTGAAGACGGACGTTTACGAAGCCGAGCTCGCACTGCTTTCACGGCATGCGGAAAGCGATCTGAAAGACGCTTATCAGGTTGCCGCCAAGTCGGCCCGTCACGACCGCATCTCCGCCATCAAGGCGGAAGCCGCGGCGTCCCTGACCGGCGAAGAGGATGGCAAGATTCCGCAGGGTCTTTTCGGCAAGCTCTTTAAGGAGCTGGAAAGCCGAGTCATGCGCGGAGCCGTCATCGAAACCGGTATTCGCATCGACGGGCGCGATCTGAAGACGGTACGGCCGATCGTGGCCGAAGTGGGCATTCTGCCGCGCGCTCATGGCAGCGCGTTGTTCACGCGCGGCGAGACGCAGGCGCTTGTCGTCGCCACCCTTGGCACCGGCGAAGACGAGCAATTCATCGACTCGCTGGAAGGCACCTACAAGCAGCACTTCATGCTGCACTATAACTTCCCTCCGTACTCGGTGGGCGAAGTCGGTCGTATGGGCGGCGCCGGACGGCGTGAAATCGGTCACGGCAAGCTCGCGTGGCGCGCGGTCAATCCGCTCCTGCCCGAGAAGTCCGTGTTCCCCTACACCATCCGCGTGGTGTCGGAGATCACCGAATCCAATGGCTCGTCCTCGATGGCCACGGTTTGCGGTTCATCGCTGGCGCTGATGGATGCAGGCGTGCCGCTGACACGGCCGGTTGCCGGTATCGCCATGGGTCTCATCAAGGAAGGCGACCGTTTCGCGGTGCTGTCCGACATTCTGGGCGATGAAGATCATCTCGGCGATATGGACTTCAAAGTGGCCGGCACCGAAACCGGTGTCACCTCGCTGCAGATGGACATCAAGATCACCGGCATCACCGAGGAAATCATGCGCGTGGCCTTGGACCAAGCCAAGGGTGGGCGTCTGCACATCCTCGGCGAAATGGCCAAGGCCCTTACGTCGGCGCGCGCCGAACTCGGCGAGCATGCTCCGCGTATCGAGACCATCAAGATTCCGACCGACAAGATCCGCGAAGTGATCGGTTCAGGTGGTAAGGTCATTCGCGAAATCGTCGAGAAGACCGGCGCCAAGATCGACATCCAGGATGACGGCACGGTGAAGGTGGCAAGCGCCAGCGGCGAATCCATCAAGGCGGCGCTGAAGTGGATCAAATCCATCGTGGCCGAGCCGGAAGTCGGCGAAGTCTACGAAGGGAAAGTGGTCAAGATCATGGACTTTGGCGCCTTCGTGAACTTCTTCGGAGCGCGCGATGGTCTCGTGCATATTTCCGAGCTGGCCTCGAAGCGCGTCGCCAAGGTCAACGATGTCGTCAAGGAAGGCGACACCGTGAAGGTGAAACTGATTGGCGTGGACGATCGCGGCAAAGTACGTCTGTCGATGAAAGTCGTCGATCAAGCCACCGGCGAAGACCTGTCGAAGAAGCAGGGCGCCGAGGGCACGGAACAGCCAGCCGACTGAAGTCACGCCGGTTGAATACGCGACGCCTGGGAGAGAACCCTCTCCCGGGCGTTTGCTTGTCAGCGATGAAGCGCTTCTTTTCCCGTAGATCGCAAATACAGTATGGTTACCCCAAGGGGCTCGGGCGCCTTGGCGCCGCATTGGCGAGAGGACGGGAGGTAAGGGATGGGTGCCTATGCGCTCCTCCTCGGCATCAGCGAGTTCACCGAT
>Ga0114969_10000638_pt1 | contig 30335 bp, 26 predicted proteins | sample M_130807_MF_Meta_FD_87316 | JGI IMG/M metagenome (GOLD analysis project Ga0114969, IMG submission 87316) | Freshwater microbial communities from Lake Montjoie, Canada to study carbon cycling - M_130807_MF_MetaG | ecosystem: Environmental > Aquatic > Freshwater > Lake | place: Lake Montjoie...
AGGCGAATATTGCCTGTCAGGAGGCCCATGGCCGGAGGCTCAGATAGCGTTTTTAAGGCCTGGAGGAATTGCGGAACACCGGGGCAAATCTCACCCGGATTTTGCTGAAGGCGATGATCGAGCAGGAAAACATAGGCATCGAGGAAATGCCGAATGTCCCAGGAACGACCTTGTAGGCCATTGCTCAGGAAGAACTCCCGGACCAGTGCCGTATCGGTCCGCCCATGGAAGTGAGTGCGCTCGGCCACGCCGGTCACCCCGTAAAGGAGTTCGGCCGTCCGACCGAAGGCCTGCACGCCCGCTCCTCCGGTCCGGATGAGGGTGCCGTCAATGTCAAACAATACCAATCGGGTCATGAAGATTTGCGAAATGGAATCCAGATCGAAGGGAAGGCAAGAGCCTCAGCTCAAGCGGCCCGCTTCGATGTCAGGCCACAGGGGATTGAGATCGGGATCAGCCAAGGCCATGGATTTAACCGCGGCCGGGTGCTTGGTGAGCTTAAAGGCTTTGCCTAGCCACTCGGCTGCGATCTCGATCCGCTCCGATTGGGAGCAATAACAGGCGAGATCGTAAGGGATCTCAAAGGCCCGGGGCCATCGACGCTGAACCGGAAAAAGCAGCTCATAGGCTTCGACGGTGCGTCCCAACCAGTGCAACGCCTGTGAACGGTAGAGCCACCCCCACAACTCATCGTGGGCGACCTCCATGAGAACCTGAGCGATGTCGAGAGCCTCTTCATGGCGCTTGCAAGCGCGTGCCGCGTGGAAACGCAGCTTGAGCACCTCGGGAAGGCGTTGGGCGGGAGCAGGAAGGCGAGAAATCTCCGCCTCGGCCTCGGCCGCCAAACCGAGTTCAAACCAGCCTTGCGCGGCGCGGACGCCGTGCTCAACTTGCAAATTATTGGAGAGGGAATCGTTCACCGACAGTGGGTGACTCTACAAACCTCTCGGACGGATTTGAAGTCCCAAGCTCGGAAACGGTTGGGATTGAGAGTTTTGCTGCGGTGACGGAGTTTGGGCCAGCCCGATGCACCTGATTCTCCCGCTGATTGCCGCCATCGCCTTTGCCGCCGGTTCGTTGGTCTTTAAGCGGGCCTTCGCTGAAGGGGCATCCCTTTCCCATGCGGTGGTGGTCAACAATGTCATTCTGGGTCTGCTGTTCTTGCCACTCATGGCCTGGGATCCTCACCCAATTCCCTGGGATCGCCTGCACCTGCCCTTCCTGACTGCGGCCACCTTTATCGTGGGGCACTTGTTCAACGTGGCAGCCCTGCGGGTAGGCGATGTGTCTGTGGCCACGCCCCTGCTTGGGGTGAAGGTGGTATTTGTGGCCCTGATTGCTCGATTTGTGTTCGGGTGGCCGCTATCGAGTGGTCAATTGACGGCGGCAGCCCTGACAAGCGCTGGGGTCTTGATCACCGGGCTCACCGATCTGAAACCCGGTCGCCGGACCGGATGGACTACCCTACTGGCCCTGGGATGCGCGGGCGCGTTCGCGGTAACCGATGTCCTGATCCAAATCTGGGCTTCGGAATTTGGGGTGCTCAACTTCCTGTCCCTGCTCTTTGGGGCTTTGGCTCTCGAATCCATTCTGGTGCTCCCGTTATTGGGATTCCTAACCCGTCCGGAAACCAGGCCTTTGCCCATTTTCCAGCAAGCCGCTCGTTCCCTGGCGGCTCCTCCCAAGGCTTGGCGTTGGATCGGCTTAGCGACGGCCTTGTCCGCCATTCAGGCACTGATCATCACCGGCACCATCGCCACCTGGCGGGATGCCGCCGGGGTCAATGTCGTCTACGGAACCCGGGGACTGTGGAGCTTGGCCTTAGTTTGGTGGGCTGGCTCCTGGTTCGGGAACGCGGAACGTCGGGACTCCGGAGCCCAAGTCCTCTTTGCACGGGCCACCGGAGGCGCGTTGATTTTGGCGGCCGTCGTCTTGGCCCTGCGAACAGCCCCAGCCAAACCGTTGCCGGGCGGATGAATTTGCCGCCTCAATGGCCGATTGTCGGCCCAGTTTTAAATTCTTTGGAAGGGCACCGCCCTCAGTCGGATTAGGGAGCGTTGCGGACGACCTTCCACACCTCGCCCTTACCCGGGGTGAGACCGATGTTTCCATTGGTCAACACGTAGAGTTCGCCTTCGCTGTCTTCACCAAAACCAATGATGTAGGAAGCCACCTTGGAAGGGGTGCCCAATTGAAGGGGTTCCACAGTCCATGGGCCCGGCCCGGACTTGGGGCGATGAGCTACCAGCAACGTCCCACCGGGGACTCCCCAAATCCGACCCCAATCACCAAACACATAGTCCCCGGCCAATTCCGGCAGCGCTTTGCCCCGATAAACAAACCCACCAATGACACTAATGCCATAGGCCTCAGGGTCCTTCTTAAACCCGTTGCGGTTCTTGTAGACGGCCACAGGATGGACGAAGGACTCACCATGGAGACCGGTCTGTGGAACTTCAGCCAAGGGTTTGTCGGCGGCCTTCGGATTGAAGCCGATGAATCCCTCGCGCAAGCGCCAACCATGGTTGCCCCCTTTTTGGATGACGTTGACCTCTTCCCACATCGTCTGACCAACATCGGCCGAGTAGAGGGCGTGATCACCCCCGCGGTCAAAAGACAGGCCCCAGGGATTGCGAATACCGTAAGCCCAAATCTCCGGGCGGGCTTTCTTGCCGTCGGCAAACGGATTGCCCTTGGGGATGCGGTGTCCCTCGGGAGTGTTGATGTCGATACGCAGGATCTTGCCCAAAAGCGTGTCTAAGTTCTGTCCGTTGCCGATGTCGGGCCGCTTGCCCTCATCGTTGCCATTTCCTCCATCACCCACGCCGATATAGAGAAAGCCATCGGGTCCGAAAGCCATCCGGCCTCCATTGTGATTGCTGTAAGGCTTGTCGATCTCGAGGCGAATGATTTCCGTCGCCGGATCAATGGTGAAGGGCTCTCCGGGGGATGCGGTGAATTCCGAAATCCGCAGGGTGCAATCCCCGTCGGCCGGGGCGGAAGACCTCCGGGGAGCGGTGTAGGAGATGAACACCCGATGGTTTTTTTTAAACTGGGGATGCAAGACCAAGCTCAGGACTCCCCGCTCATCGAAAGCCCCTTGATTGAGGGGACTGAGCCGAGGGGTGAGGGTGAGGACCGGGCTTTCACGCAATTGGCCTGGCTTTTCGAGAAGTCGTATGAACCCGGGCTGATCAACAATCAACGCCCGTCCATCCGGCAGGGACACGTAGGACATCGGCGATGTCAGGCCGCCAGCGACCCGAGTGAGGGAAACTTGAGGGGCCGCATGGAGGCTAACCGCTCCCAAAAGGGCCACAGCAAGGGCAAGGCAATGCGAAGACATGGTGCAGAAGTAACGCTTTGAACGAATGGATTCAATCTTGCCATCCCTTTCCAGCGACGCAACCGGACCGACAAGAGGAATTGACCCGGAGAGGATATGGGCGATGGATGATGCCCGTCATGAGTTCGCTCCCCATGCCTGCCCACGCTTCTCCCTCTCCAAAGGATTCGGGACCCAATTTTCTGGACCGTTTGCTCGAGGCCAATGTTCTCCCCGATCCTTTGATCCGCTTCGGCATCCGCCGACTGTTGCGGGAGCGATTGGCAGAGGAAGGCACCCACGGGGATGTCGAAGCACAGCGGGCCCACCGGATGCGGTTGATCCGGGAACTGTCCGAGTCGCCCATCGCCATTGAGACCGCGGCAGCCAACGAGCAGCATTACGAGGTTCCCACGCGCTTCTACCAACTGTGCCTCGGTCCACGCTTTAAATACTCGAGCTGCTACTATCATACCTTCCAGGAAAGCCTGGCCGAGGCCGAGGACATCATGCTCGCCCTCACTTGCGAGCGCGCAGGCCTGGCCGATGGGCAGACCATTCTGGAGTTGGGTTGCGGCTGGGGATCGCTCTCGCTCTGGATGGCCGCACATTATCCGAACGCCCGGATTACCGGCGTGTCCAACTCCCGCACGCAGCGTGAACACATCGAAGGAGAGGCGCTCCGAAGAGGCCTTGGAAACCTGAAGATCATCACCTGTGACATAAACCACTTTGAGCCCCCCGGCGGCGATGGGCAGTTTGACCGGGTCGTCTCCGTGGAAATGTTCGAGCACATGAAGAATTACCGGCGGCTCTTGGCCAATATCGCCCGATGGCTCCGACCCGATGGACGTCTGTTCGTCCACATCTTCACCCACCGGGAGTATGCCTACCACTTCATCCCCCGAGACCCGAGCGACTGGATGGCCCGTTACTTTTTCACCGGGGGCATCATGCCCAGCGACGATTTACTGCTCTACTTCAACGAAGACCTGCGACTCGAGGAGCATTGGGTGGTGAACGGTCGGCATTACGGCCGGACGGCCAATCAGTGGCTGGAGAACATGGATGCCCACGAGACGGAAGTCCGAGGCATCCTCGCCACAACGTATGGCGCCGACCAAGAGACCCGTTGGTGGGTTTATTGGAGGGTCTTCTTCATGGCCTGCGCCGAGCTGTGGGATTTCCAAGACGGAAACCAGTGGCACGTCAGCCATTACCGCTTTGCCAAAGTGGCGACCGCGGTCCAGAGATCCTCAGTCGGCTAAAGGCTACGCGCTGGCGCTGGTGTAATGGCGCAGGGAAAAACGCCAAAAAAGTTCGCTCACCACAAAACAGGCCAGGGCCATGCCCAATAAGGCGAGCCATTCCCACGGCGAAGCCAGACGCTGGGCCAACAGCTTGGCCGGGACGTTGGACACCAACAGCATGGGCAAGACCCAGGTGAAAACGGCCCGGTAGGCTCCCCGCGGAAATGCCTCCGCCGGCAGGCGAGCAATGTTGAAGAGGTTGTAGTACCCCCAAACGATGCCCTGAGCCCGGACTGTCCAGAAAGAGATGCAGGCCAAGAGGAACATGAGCGAGTAATGCACGCTGAGTCCGGCCAGACACACCACCGCAAAACCCAACCACTGGGCCAGCGTCGGTACCCGTCCCAGCTGGGCCAACGAGTAGATGATGACCACCAGACCCATCAGGGCATTGAGGATGTTGCCGATCTCGAACTTTTTTACCGAGATGAGGAAGCGCGTGTTCACCGGCTGCAGGAGCAACAAATCGAGAGTCCCCTTGCGGATCAATTCGGAGAGGTTGGATAAATTGGTGACGAAGAGGGTGTGGAACAGCTGCTGAATGAACTGATTACACCCGACCAGCAGGACGACCTCCCACCGGGACCAGCCGGCGATCTGGTCGGTATGCCCATAAAGAACAGTCATGAAGGCCAGTTGAAGTCCGAACCACAGGGCCTCGACAACGATCCAGAGGAGAAAGTTCACCTTGAACTGCATCTCATGGATCAACGAGTAGCGGATGAGCGCGGCATAAATGCCGGCATAACGAGAGAAGGAGGGCATGCAGGTTATTTATTGAGCCAGCGCCTCAGCCGCCCACCGCGGTGTATTTTCGCAAGCCGCGGGACCAGACGAAGCGGGCTATCAGAAAGGCCACCCCCACCCAGGCCAACTGCAGAGCAAAACCCCGCCACAACTCCGCACCCTGGATGCGGCCCAAATAAACCCCCACCGGGAAATAGAGAAGGTACGGGTAGGGGGACCAAAGCAGGAGTCGGTGCAATCCGTCCGGAAGGATGTCCAACGGGAAGAGATGACCACTGGCCAAGAACTCGAAAGCGAACTGGATGAAGATGAAGGTGCTGACATCGAGCACCCAGAACGACAACAGGGCCACGGTGTACGCGATGAGGAATTGCAGGAGCCCTGCCATCAACACCGACAGCGGCGCCAGAACCCAACCCAAGGGCTCGGACGGACCCACGAGGTACTCCCGCTGAAAGAACAGGAAGAACGCCACCGGGATCAGAGCCACACTGGTATAAATCACCCGTCCGGAAAGATAGAGGCACAGCCGATAGGCCAAAAAATCGAGCGGTTTAAGCAGGAATTGGCTCACGGCTCCGTCTTTAATATCGGCGGCGATTTGCCAGTCGTCTTCGGCGACGGCGGTGATCGCATCCACCACGGTGACCAACAGGTAGTAGCTCACCATCTGAGCTAACGTGTAAGCTCCGATGGCCGTACCGGCCGGTTTGTCGGCGTAAATCGCCTCCCAGAGGAAAAGTGTCGCCGCCAAAGGAACCAATCCAAAGGCGGCCCGAAACAGAAAGTTGGTCCGGTAGACCAGAGTGTTCTGTATGCCCATGGAGAGCACATGGGCGTACTTGTTCCAGAGATCCGCCGAGCGAGTCACCGGAATCGGATCGTTCGTTACGGGTGTCATCCCTGCCCCTCGCCTGAGGCGCCACGGTGGATCTCCGCCGCCAAGAACAGGACGAGATGACGGAGGCGGGCTTCCGGATTGACCGTCTCCAAGATCATTTGCCGAGCCGCGGGATTGGGCAGGAGGAGCGCAGCAATGAGGTCGGCGAAGCGGCTCGGGTTCTTGATGCCCTTCAGTTCCCGGATGCAATCTTCTACCCGCGTCTCCGATTGGGCCAGACCGCCCGAGGCCAGTTGCCGAATGAGGTCTAGTGGCACCGGCTGATCTTGGCGCAGGCGCACCTCGATGAGATCCAGGCTCCGGTTCACCAGAGCATCTACCTCCGGGGACCTCTCGATATTCTCCTTAATTGGAGTGATGAGGTGCGTGCGGAAGGGTCGGGATTGAACGATCCGACCCAACCGGACCCGGATCAGGCCTTGCAGCACAAGGTTGGAGGTTCCGTTCGGGGTTTGGACCGAGGCTCGGACCAGTCCCAGGGTGGCGATCCGGCAGGGGGACTCTCGCTTGGCGTCGGTCCGCTGCATCGCCAGGCAGAACATCCGATGGGTCTCCAGCGACTCGGCCAGCATGTCCCGATAGCGGGGCTCGAAGATGAACAGAGGCATCATGGCCTGTGGAAACAGGCTGGCCTCTCCCAGGATCATAACCCCCATTCGGTCGGGTATCAGCATGGCCGGAGGTTAAAGTGAGCTCCAGCCAACGCAAGACGGGGGCTTGCTCGGAGATTGAATGTTCGGGCGGATTCGGTGTCTAGTGATCCAACGAACGGGAATTCTCCCGACCGTCCAATCCTACCTGATCAATGAAATCCAAACTCGTTCCCGCGGTGCTGGTACTCGTCTGCCTGGGCCTCGGCACCGGATGGTTTCTGAACTCGAAGAAGGCTGAAGAGACGCGGATCCAAATGGAGGGTCAACAATCGGCCCTGTCCAATGATCTGGTGGCCACGACGGGCAAACTCACCGAGCAAGTCCGGGTGAATGCCACCCTTGAAACCAATCTCAGCCAGCGCATCGAGGACTTGAACACGGTCTCCAACAAGTGGGTTGCGACCTCTGAAGAACTAACCCGCACTTCGGCCGAGGCAGCGAAGGCAGCAGCGGCGGCCAAGACGGAGATCGAGCGCCGGGACAAACAGATTTCCGACCTGGAGGGAGAGAAGGATGACCTGACCAAAAAGATGGGCGAATTAACCGGTCAAATCGGGGGCCTCGAGAACCAAATCAAGATCACCGAACGGAAACTCGCCGCCAGCGAGGGCGACCGTGAGGCTCTCAAGAAAGAACTCAAACGGCTCATCGCCGAAAAGACCGACCTCGAGAAGAAATTCAACGATCTGGCGATCCTCCGCGATCAGGTCCGCAAGCTGAAGGAGGAACTCAACATCGCCCGCCGACTCGACTTCATCCGACGTGGGCTTTACGGCTTCGACAAGAAGGGCGCTCAACTGTTCCAGGAAGGTGTTCGACCCAAGATCGCGGCCGGTTCGGCCACCAATGCCTACCCCTTGAAGGTGGAAGTGGGTACCGACGGATCCACCCGGGTGGAAACCGCACCCAAGCCGTAGAACCCAACCCTTAGGGCCCTCTTGCATCGGTGATTCTCCGCGTTGCGGCGGACACCGTGCGGGCCCAAACTAAATCAATGATCGGACAATTGCAGGACTCCCACGGACGAGTCATGCGGGACCTTCGGGTCAGCGTGACCGACCGCTGCAATTTCCGCTGCCTGTACTGCCTCCCCGAGACCGAGGAGGCCGCGAATTTCTACCGCACCCGCTACGACGGCCTGCGGAACCCAACCCCGGCGAGCCCTTCGGCCACCCCTATTCACCGGGAATGGAAACCGAAGTCAGAGATCCTCAGTTTTGAGGAGATCACGCGGGTGGTCCGGATCGCCGTTGATTTAGGAATCGAGAAGGTCCGCGTCACTGGCGGCGAGCCGCTTTTGCGCCACGGAGTCGATCGACTGGTCGGATCGCTCTCAGCGATTCCCGGTGTCCGCGATCTGGCCATGACCACCAATGGGGCGCTCTTCGGATCGCAGGCCGCTGCCCTGCGGAAGGCTGGGCTCAACCGGGTCAGCTTCAGCATGGATTCGCTGGACCGGGACAACTTCAAGAAGATGACGGGGCGAGACGGTCTGGACGGTGTGCTCGACGGAATCCGCCTGGCCCGGGAACTCGGGTTTCATCCTGTGAAGGTCAATGCCGTGGTGATCCGCGGAATGAACGACCACGAAATCCCCGATTTGGTCCGCTTTGCGGTCCAACAAGATCTGAGCCTGCGCTTCATTGAATTCATGCCGCTGGACTCCAGCCGTGCCTGGCAAAAGGGGTTGGTCGTTCCCGGTCGAGAGATCCTGGAACGTCTGCGCGGGGAGTTCAATTTGCAGCCGATCGATGCCTCGGCCAATCCGTCGGAAACGGCGCGCCGCTGGCGTCTAGAAGGCTCTCAGGGCGAGTTGGGCATCATTGCCCCGGTGAGTGAACCGTTCTGCGGTCACTGCAATCGGTTGCGCCTGACGGCCGACGGAAAACTGCGAACCTGCCTCTTCAGCCTCGATGAACACGACCTCAAGCCGCTACTGCGGGGGGGTGGCTCCGATGAGGATCTGGCCTCCTTGCTGCGAGACCGGGTTCAACACAAGGAAGCAGGACATCGGATCGGCCAAGCCGACTTTGTTCAACCGCAACGCTCCATGAGCTGCATTGGCGGCTGATCGGCCAGACGAAGCTCTGGACCGATCCCTCCATTTTCTCCGACGAACCCCTCTCTCCGGTTCGCCTGCATAAATCTTTACTGGAGGTGGCTTGGATCAGCCCTTGGTGAGTGTTTCGTCGAGATTGAAGAGGACACTGGCCAGGGTCATCCAAACGGCCAATTTCCGGGTCTCCAGATCGGCTGATTTTGGCACCTGCCCCACCTGAATTAATGCCTCTGCCGCCTTGGGATCGGCCCGGAAACTCCGCTCCTGTTGCTGGACGAAGGCGAGCAGCCGCCGTTGCTCTGCCGCGGTCGGAGGTCGGCCCACGCTCCGCGTAAAGGCATAGTCCACCCGGGAGGCATCGTCCGGACCGCCCTCAGCCAAGATCCGCTGTCCAAAAAACCGAGCCGCCTCGAGCAGAGTTGGCTCGTTCAGTGCAGCCAGTGCCTGCAACGGCGTATTGGTCCGAGGCCTTCGTGAGACGCAGACCTCGCGGCTGGGGGCATCAAAGGTGGCCAAGGTGGGATAAGTACAAACGCGTCTCCAGAAAGTGTAGAGGGCGCGTCGATACAAGTCGGGGCCGTCGCTCACCGGCCATTCGTCCATGCCGATCTCGGGGCGAAGGAATCCAATCTCCTTCCAGAGGTTGGCTACCTGCACAGGGTAAACGCTCGGACCGCCCACCTTGTTATGCAGTAGGCCGCTGACCGCTAGGGCATGATCCCGAATCATCTCGGCATCCATGCGGAAGCGAGGGCCGCGCGAGAGGAAACGGTTGTAGAAATCCTTTTCCTGACGAGTGGCATCGGTCGCGGCGCTCTGTCGGTAAGTCGCCGACATCACGATGAGCTTTTGCAGAGCTTTGACGTCCCAGCCGCTAGCAATGAACTCGGTGGCCAGCCAATCGAGGAGTTCAGGATGCGAGGGCAATTCACCCTGGCGGCCGAAGTCCTCGCTGGTCTTTACCAAACCCGTTCCAAAGCAGCGCTCCCAGAACCGGTTCACTGTCACCCGAGCCGTGAGGGGATTGGCCGGATCGACTAACCAACGGGCCAAGGCCAAGCGATTGGCCGGGAGTCCCGCAGGCAGGGGTGGGAACACCGCGGGGACACCCGGTTGTACGATCTTCCCTTTCGTCAGGAAATCGCCTCGGAGATGAATGTAAGTCTCGCGCGGTTGCGGTTCGGTTCGCTCCTGCATCACCAGCGTGGAGAACTTCTGACCGGCGCGCTGCCGGCGACTCTGCTCGAGAACGAAGAGTTCGCGTTCCAGGGTACGAACCTTCTCCGAGGCGGAGCGCTGGCTGGCGGCCAGGAGCGCCAACTGCTCGGTCGACCGTTCCTGCGAGGACCGGGAGGCGGCCACCCGCACGTCTTCAGGCAGGGGCCATTGGCGTTGGGGATCTTTCTCTGTGGTCACCGAAATGCGGAATCGGCCGATGCAATGGCTGTTCCCGTGGTAATGGTCGAAGCGGAAAGTGAGCCGACTGCCCCCACGATATCCGGTCGGATCCTGCAACCGGGCGATAAGAAAGTGACGTTGTCCAAAGCGAGGACCAATGGACCAACCGGTTTTGGGATTACGATCGATGGCGTGCTCGGCCTTGTAATACTGCTGTTCCCAATCGGCCGTGGCGCTGCTGAAGAAGAGGTTGGTGTTGGCCGGAGCGGTGCCCTTCTTGGGAGCGGCGGCGAAGGAGAATTCGTCGAGGATGAAATTGCCGCTGGCGCCCCAACGACCCGGACCATTCTTCGGCAGGCTCGGATCAGGCAGTACTTCAAGCAGAACGGCCGTAATGCCCGTCAGGTCGGTGTCGGCCTCGACGGTGATGGTGTCGTAAATGGGGTTAACCCCGGTTCCCAGGAGGGATCCGTCCGGCAAGTTCGTGTAACTGGAACCGCCGGTAGACTGGGGGTTGACCAGTTGGAGAGTGCGCCAGGGGTCTGCCTTCCGAGCCACCGACTTCTCCCAGGCGGCCTGGGATTTCTGAAGTTCCTTCTCGATACGAGAAAGCTCATCCCGGGTCTCCTGCAACCGCCGAGACAGGTGCGCGTCCATATCAGCCGTATCGGGCTTCGGCACTTCGACGGACGGGCCGAGACTGTAGTTGCCCGAGTCGGCACTGTTATTGAAGAACGAGTAAAAACGGTAGTACTCCTCGTGGGTGATCGGATCGTACTTGTGCGTGTGGCACTCGGCACAGTTCAGGGTGAGTCCTAACCAGGCCATGCCCACCGTCGCAACCCGGTCCTTCACCGCCTTGGTGCGGTACTCCTCGGCGTCGCCACCTCCCTCGTCGTTGACCTTGGTGTTGCGGTTGAACCCCGTGGCGATGCGCTGGGCCAAGGTGGGCTGGGGCAACAGATCGCCGGCCAACTGGTCGATGGTGAACTGGTCAAACGGCTGGTTCTTGTTGAAGGCCTCGATCACCCATTGGCGATAGGGCCAAATGGAACGAGCCAGATCCACCTGATAGCCGTTGGAATCGGCATAGCGCGCCAGGTCGAGCCAGCCCCGCGCCATGTGCTCCCCGTAGTGGGGCGAGGCGAGCAGACGATCCACGAGAGTCTCAAACGCGCGGGGCGACTTGTCGGCGAGAAAAGCGCTGATCTCGGACGGTTCCGGAGGCAGACCAGTGAGGTCGAGGGAGACTCGACGAATCAGATTGGCCCGATCGGCTTCAGGCTGTTGCTGCAGGCCTTCTTTGGCCAATCGAGCCACAATGAACCGGTCGATGGGATTTTGGAGGGTCGCCGTCTTGAGCAGATTTTCTGGAGGATTGGGTCGGATCGGCGCCTGAAAGGACCAATGCTTCTGGGTATTGCTATCAGGCCAAAGAGCACCCTCGAGGATCCAGCGGGTGAGGCTAGCGACTTCAGCGGGGGTTAATCGCGGCCCCTTGGGCGGCATGACCTCATCGGGATCGGTGGCGGTGACGCGCCGGATGAGTTCACTGGCCTCGGGCTTTCCCACCACCAGAACCACCTTGCCGGATTCGGCCGCCTGAAGGGCCGCCGCCCGAGAATCCAGGCGAAGATTGGCTTTTTGCTTGTCTGGGCCATGGCATTCGGAGCAACGCCGAATTAACAGCGGCTCGATCTCGGCCGTGAAGTCGGTCGCCGCCATCGTCTGGGAAACCAACAGGGTTCCGGTGATCAGGGCGATTGCCTCGGGAAGCAGGGGGATCTTCATGGGCTCTGGTATTTCTCTATTTTCTTGGAAACTCCCTCCGAAAGCCAGACTGGAAGAGTCCTTGGAGCCGGGAAAACTCTAAGTCGAAGAGTTGGAAGACGAGCCGGGTCGCTCGGCGGAGCGCCCCGTCGACCTCTGTCCGAGATGACCTGTATGTACGAAATTCTAGTAAGAGAAAAGGAGTCGTAAAAACTGGGTTCACGGGGAGTTCTTTCTGCACAGAAATGGTATTGGGGGAGCTCTTCCACAATTCGGCGGCGCCTTCTAGGCTTGCGGCCCCACGGTGAAGCCCTCGTCCATTTTGCTAATCGCCGGTGAGCCCAGTGGCGACCAACTCGCCGCCGAGCTGGTTCGCGCCCTACGCCAAAGAAGTGGGCCACTAGAGCCCCAGTTCTTTGGGGCCGGCGGGCCGGCCATGGCAGCGGCCGGGGTGGAGATCCTCTGCGACCTGACCGCTCATTCGGTTATCGGTCCCGCCGATGCCTTGCGTCAGCTCGGCCAGTTCCGACGCGCGTTCCGAGAATTATTGGAGGCGGCACGCGAACGGACTCCAGACGTGGTGATCGGAGTCGACTTCGGGGCCTTCAACCTGCGCTTCCTCAAGGCCATCACCGCGATGACTTCGGAGCGCTCTGGGACTTTCCAGAACTGGCGGCCACGACGGGTGCAATTCGTGTCGCCGCAAGTTTGGGCATCGCGCGCCGGACGGGCCCGGGACATGCCTCGTATCCTAGATCGATTACTCTCGATCCTTCCCTTCGAGAAAGAATGGTATGCCAAAAATGCGCCGGGTGTGCGGGTCGACTTTGTGGGTCACCCACTGGTCGATCGACACGGTCGGCCGCCGGAGCTCCCCTTCCCATCGACAGGCCAGCGACCCCATCTCGTTCTACTCCCGGGAAGTCGCTCTGGAGAACTGCGACGCCACTGGCCTGTGGTGGCGGCCGCGGCCCAGAAGGTCATCGAGAACACCGAAGCCCGATGCACGCTGGTGTTGCCACATGAAGCCGCCCGGTCGGCTCTGCCTCCGGAGGTTCCTCATCCCAAAGGCATGTCCATCCAGATAGGTAACCTCGCCACTGCCCTCGCTGACGCCGACGTGGCCATCGCCTCGACCGGGACAGTAACTCTCGAATGCGCTTGGTTCGCGGTACCCACGATCGCCCTGTACAAGACCTCGTGGAGCACTTACCAAATCGGAAAACGCATCATCCAGGTCCCTTTTCTGGCCATGCCGAATCTCTTGGCCGGCAAGGCAGTCCTACCGGAGTTCGTCCAAGACGCGGCCACTTCCGACGCTCTGGCTGAGGCGACCCTGAGACTGCTAACCACCCCCGGAGCACTGACAGAGGCCCGGAAAGCATTGATCCAAGTTCGCCAGCTTCTGGGACCACCCGGAGCCACCAATCGAGCGGCCGAAAAGATCTTGGCTGACTAGCCGGTACCTAGGGCATTGAGCACGCCACTGGGATGACATCGCCCTTTATGGGTCTCCCTCAATGGCTGCTAAGACCTGATGCGCTCATCGGTGGATCCAACCGGAGGGTTGTCAGCGGCGGGTCACCTTCTGGCGGGCGGCCTCGAGCGTTTGACGCTCGGCCGCGGTCAGGCTGTTAATTCCATCCCGGGCGATCTTATCGAGAATGGGATCCACCTCACGGGCCATGAACTCCGCATTGGAGAGTTCTTTTGCCGGGGCTGGACCGGAGTCAGACCGGAACGATGGCTTAATGATCTGCCCCACGGCCGTCTTAGAAGGGGTGCGGTTTGTCAGGCGCTGTCGGTTCCAACGATGCCAGGCTTCCGTAAGACGATCCCACAAACCCTCGCCTCGATAATATCCGGACTGGACCCAGAACCAGCCGAAGAGCAAACCGCCCAAGTGTGCGGCGTGAGCCACTCCATCCCGCGATGGGACCACGATGAAGAACACGGCGACACCGACCGAGAAGTAGAACAGGAACCGGGCCGGAACCGGAACAATGAGGGCCAGCAGGATTCGGGCATCGGGCTCCAAACGACAGAAAATGGCCAGAAAGGTCATGAGCCCCGCCGATGCCCCCACCACACTTGGGGAGAATACATCGGGAAAGGCCGCGCTAATTCCCAACTGCAGCAAACCACCCACCAGACCACCGGCCATCCAAAGGCCCAGCATCCGTCGGCCCCCAAAAGCCGCCTCAATGGGACGTCCAAACATCCAGACACCCAACCCGTTGAAGAACAGGTGAGTAAAATTGCCATGCAAAAATTGGAAGGTCACCAGCTGCCAAACCCAACCCGATCGCCACACCCGATTGGACAATGCCCCGTACTGCTGCAGCGGTAGGCTCAGGTAGGCTTCAGCAATGGCCTCCGCGGCGAAGACCACGACCAAGGCGATGAGGAGCATCACCGTCCAAGAGAAACGCATCCCGTTGTCCTCTTCCCGCATGTAATCCCGATCTGAAAGCATTGCGTGTAAGAATAGTCTGAGCGGGACCTTTTTTCCAATGCGGATCCACCGGCACCCCCTTCACCGTGTGCTGAGTCGGAAATTCCGCTGAAGCGCAAAGGCGACAGCCAAGCCTCCGATGAAGCCTCCGAGATGGGCCAGATGGGCAATGGGACCCACCACAAAGACGGCTCCCAGGGCGCTAATAATGATGCCGCCCAACAGAACAAACTTCGCCCGGATTTCCACGGGAATAACGAAGAAGAGCAGCACCCTCAGACGTTCCTCGGAGTGCAGCGCTCCAAGGGCAGCCAACAACCCGCACAATCCCGCTGAGGCTCCCACCACGGCTCCTCCGAAGGAATCGGGCATGATCCAAGCACCCGCCACGTGGAGAATGCCGCCCAGCGTTCCGCTGACTAGGTAGAGCAAGAGGAAACGCCACCGCCCGAGGGTCGTTTCCATCACAGGACCCAACGAGTTCAGCAGAAGGAGATTCATGCCCAAGTGAATCCAGCCCCCATGCAGAAACTGGAAGCTCAGGCATTGCCACCAGGCTCCCCGTCGTAAGCCCTCTAGGCTCAGGGCGTAATTCAATTCAAACCAATACCGACGGCTAGGATCCACCCAATAGAGCCATTGCTCATAGGCGAAGAATGCCAGATTGAGCGCAATTAATACCCGGGTCGCACCTCGCTCCAATGGCAGCGGCTCCCCGCGCGGGGGCGGCAAGGGTCGAGGCGAGTTCATGGCGGCGTATGGCGGCTACCGAGGGATTCAATCCACCGACACCATCGCCTTAATGACCCCAGTCTCGGGTTTCAACCACGAGGGAAACTGATCGATCATCTCTCCAAAGGCCGAGCGATGGGTGATCCACGGCCGGGTGTCGATCCGACGCGCCTCGATGTGGCCGATGATGCTGCGGAAGTCCTCTGGGAGAGCATTGCGGCTTCCCAGAATACTCAGTTCTCGGCGATGCAAAATTGGGGCATGCGGAAAACTCAAATCGGCCTGAGTAATCCCCACATACACCAGACGTCCGGCAAACGCGCAGAAGCCCAATGCCTGGCTCATGGATTTGTTAGAACCCGTGGCATCGATGACTGCCTCGGCCCCGTTGCCGTCGGTCAGCGTCTCGACCGCTGTAAACTCGGAGCCGTCGGCCCGGGTGAGCACCGTGTCGGCCACCCCCATGACATCTCGAACGAAGGCCAGACGCTGCTCGTTCATGTCCATCACCACCGTCCGAGCCCCACTGAGTTTGGCGAACTCGATGACACTCAACCCGATCGGACCGGCTCCGATCACCAGGACCGTCTCGCCCGGCTTCAGAGCGGCACGGAACACAGCATGACTGCCAATGGCGAGGGTCTCGACGAGCGCCAACTGTTCGAAATCCAGAGAAGCACCGACATGAAGTTTACGGGCTGGCACCGTGTAGTACCGCCGAAGGCCCCCATCGCAATGCACGCCCAGGGTCTGGTTGTGATGACAACAATTGGTGTGCCCCCGGCGACAGGCGTGGCAGTGCTGGCAGTTCAAGTACGGCTCGACGCTGCACCGATCTCCGGGACGCACCGTCGTAACCCCGTCACCGACGCTCACCACTTCGACACCCAGTTCATGCCCTGGAATCCGCGGGTAGGAGAAGAAGGGCATCTTGCCCAAGTAACCTCCGAGGTCGGTGCCGCAAATGCCCACTTGATGGACGCGGACCATGGCCTCACCCGGGCCGGGAGCGGAGGGTTCGTCGATATCGATGACACGGAATGATCCGGGCTTTTCCAGTTGAATGGCCTTCATACGCGGGGATTAGGTCGCGGATCGATGGGCGATGTCCGCAGGTCAGACAACTGAAGGGAAACACCGCCTGCGAGGCGAGAAAATCGTTCCAGATTGCCAACCACGATTCTGTTGACGCCCTACAGCCAATGGAACAGCTTAAAAAAAAACCCAATGAAATTGTTGTCGCCAACCCATCGGCCCCCTCGCTGTGGCTTCACGCTCATCGAGTTGCTCGTCGTCATCGCCATCATCGCCATCTTGGCGGGCATGCTCCTGCCCGCATTGGGAAAAGCCAAATCCAAGACCCTTGGCATCCAGTGCATGAACAACAACAAGCAGATGATGATGGCTTGGCGACTGTACGCCGATGATAATCAGGGTCTGCTTGTCAAATCTCTGGCTGGCGGACCCGAGGACAACTTGCGTGTCCTGCTAGTGGCTGGAAGCGCCAGCGATTCTCCGACCAACACCATCGACAAGAGCCCCCTGATGAAATACTTGGGCAACACTCGCGAGGTTTGGAGATGCCCCGCAGATCGAACGACTCGGATTGAAGCCGGCAAGAAGGTTCCGCGGGTCAGAAGCCAATCGATGAGTCAGGTGTTTGATTATGGTGGGTGGTTGCCGGCGCCTCCGTACAAGACTTACGGGCGACTGGACCACATTGTGAATCCAACCATGACTTGGGTGTTGCTGGACGAGCATCCCGACAGCATCAACGATGCAGCCTGTGCTGTTCAAATGGTCAAGCCCGACGCCAAGTCCGGAAATATCATCGATTTCCCGGCAGCGTACCACAACGGAGCCGCGGGCTTCTCCTTTGCGGATGGCCATTCGGAGATTCATCGATGGGTCGGCAGCAAGATCCGAACATTCGGCCGAGGCAGCAACACCGGGTTGAATGTCCCGGCGGGAGATTCCCTCGTCGACGCGAAATGGTGGTCCAGTGTGACGACAGTGGGTCCTGGTTACGAGTGAGAGCGGTACGATAAGACACCCGGACCCAGACCATCCGGATCAAAAAAACGGGAGTGGAAGGCGCTGAGCCCCACTCCCGTTTTTCTTGGTTTACTCCCAATGCCCGCGAGCCAGTTCCGTTATTTCTTGGCCTTGGTCACCTTGACCTGGGCTTGGGGCTTTTCGGGGATCGACGGCTGAGACTTCTGTTGCCAGTCGGCGATGGCTTCATTGGCCCAGATGTCCGCAATGGTCTGACGGCGACGCACCACCGAGGTCTTCTTGCCATGGACCAAGATCTCGGCCGGTAACGATCGGCTGTTGTAATTGGAGCCCATCACCGACCCGTAGGCGCCGGCGCTCAACAGCGCGAGGGTGTCGCCTTCTCCCACCTTGGGCAGCGGACGATCTTTGGCGAAGTAGTCACCACTCTCGCAAACCGGCCCGACGACGTCGGACGACACCCTAGCCCCAGCCTTCTTCGTCAGCGGCACGATTTCATGGAAGCTGTCGTAAAAAGCGGGCCGAATGAGATCGTTCATTGCGGCATCCACGATGACGAAGTTCTTCTTACCGGTCTTCTTGATGTACTCGACCCGGGTGACCAAGGCGCCCGCGTTACCACTCATAAACCGACCCGGTTCGAGGAGGATCTTTAGGCCCAATGGCTTGAGGAGAGGGAGCAACGTTTTCGCGTAGAGATCCGGAGTGAGGATTTTTCGACCGGCGGCCGTCTTCCACCAGGCAGCGTCGCCGGAGGCAAGGGCATCCTCGTAAACAATGCCGATGCCGCCCCCGATACTGAAGAAGTCAAAGCCATGCCGGGCGTTGAGCTTGGTGACCAGCGGGCCCACCTTCTCAACGGCCTTCCGGAAGGGCTCAACATCGGTCAACTGGGAACCGATGTGCATTTGCAAACCTCGCAGACGGATATTCGGCAATTTGGCGGCCCGAGCGTAAACGGCTTCGATAGACTCAAACTGGATGCCGAACTTGTTGTCGTAAGTGCCAGTCGTGATCTTGGCGTGCGTGTGCGCATCGACGTTGGGATTCACCCGCACGGCCACCGGGGCAATCTTCTTAAGCTTCACCGCCACCTTGCTGATGCGCGCCAACTCGGCCTCGGATTCGACATTGAAGCTGTAAATGCCCTGCTTGAGCGCAAAGGCGATTTCCTCCTCGGTCTTGCCTACGCCAGCAAAGACGCATTTGCCAGGATCACCGCCGGCGGCAATAACCCGCTGAATCTCACCGGCACTGACCGTATCAAACCCACCCCCGAGGTCCGCGAAAGTGCGGATCACAGCCAGGTTGGAGTTGGACTTCATGGCAAAGCAGATCAGGTGATCCAGCGGCGCCAGAGCGGTATCGAGCTTGGAGTAGTGATCGGCGAGGGTGGCCTGCGAATAGACGTAAAGCGGAGTTCCGTGCTCGCGGACGAGGTCCGAAAGCGCGATGTCCTCGCAGAAGAGTTCCCGACCGACATAGCGAAACGAATGCATCGACGGGTTTTGTGCCACAGAGCAGACCTGGAGATCAACCGCGACCCCTGTCTATAACCTCGATATAAGAAAAGGCGGCAGGAAACCCGCCGCCTTTATTGGCTCTTGAATAGCTCCGGCTCTAATCCGGACCGAGATAAGTTAGGCTCCCATGCCGTCTTCGAAGCTGCCGCCTGCCTGAGGGAAACAGAGATTCTTGGCGACGTAGGCAATGCCATCGGCCGAACAGAAATCCAGAGCCTTGTGAGCGCTCTCGGCCTCGACCACCAGCGGGGCCGATTCGCAGCCGTGCAGCTTGCAGTAGCGGTCTTGGTAGCCCACGGCCAAGAGTAGCTCGACGTAGCGCTGCATGTTGAGGTCACCGCTGCCGAGGTCGGTGAACTGCATGGCCCGACGGGTCCAGTTGGATTCCATAGTCCGCAGCGGGAATCCCGGGCGGATCACGAAGTTTTTCACATGGGCGGCATAGATGTACTTGCCGACTTTTAGGAAACGGCTCTCCCACGATTCACCTTCCCAGCAGTGAGACGGATCGGCGTTGACCGCGAGGCAGGGATCGTTATCGCAAATTTGCACCAGCATCAGGAAGTCGTCGGCCGTCATGGCGGCGGTGCCGGGATGGATTTCGTGGCACAGCTTCAGACCTAGACTGTTGGCGTGCTTGCGCAACTTGGCTGTCTTCTTGACGAAGCGCTCTTGGCCTTCCTTAACCAAATCAAAACCAGATCCTCCCCAGAAACCCCAGGGGTAACCGCTGGCCAGTTCCCAACCAAAGGCCACGCCCCAAAACATGGGCATGGACTTCACGCCGAGGTCCGCCGAGAGATCCATCAGCTTGAGGAGGTACTTCTCGTGCCAGGCCTCGATCTTTTCGGGCGAGAGCTTGGCGACATCAGGTGCGATGAAGGGGTTTCCGGACTTCGTGCCGGTCCAGGCACTGGTGTGCACCCAGAACGGGCAGTGGGAGGAGATACCGTCTAAGCGCATGCCCCGGCTGCTGAAGGCGCTGGCGATGTCCTTGGCCTTTCGGAAGCCACCCTTGCCATCGCCCAGCATGTAGTTGCTGGGCTGTGCGCCGGCGGCACCGGCGTTCTTGGCATAGTCGAGGAACTGCTCAAGGGACTTCGCGCCGTGCTGGGCGCCTTCGATCGAAGCGTGGTAGGCGTTGGGCATAAAAATGGTGTCGATAGAATTACCGGACGATGGACGGACGTGGAACTAACCGCTGGAACCAATGCAGGCAAATCGAAACCGCCAAATTCTATGTTTTTCCAACAAAGACGAGCCAGTGATTCAGCGGGAAATCTCTAGGCAGAGCAGGTGAGACCGATCCCTGAAGAAGAACCGACCGAGCGCCAACGCAGGCAGGGCGCGTGCTCCCGAACTCCCAGCCTGGAATCGACCCTTTTCAACAGGCTTCTCTGGGTTGGCTTCCAAAACGCGCACTTCGCCACTCTCCATGAGCAGCAGGAGTTTCCGACCCGCCGCCAAAACCGATCCCGATCCAGCCCGCTCCAACGACCAACCGACCTTCCCGGAGCTGGCCTCGATGCAGCGGAAGTCGGGACCGGATTCCTGGCGTCCATGGAATCCATACAGGAAACCATTCACCAACACCGGTGTGGCAAAGTGGGATGACAGGGACTCGTCACCGGACCACGCCGGCCGAAGAGTCTTTCCATCGGGTTTGAGCAAAACAGCCCCAACGCCATAGCTGGAGGTCATAAAGACTCCGTCGCCCACGGCGATGGGCGAGGCGGCATTCACGCTGGCATGCATGCGAGCTCGCCACGGAAACCGAGCCCGCTCCGCACCATTGGCCGAATCCAGCACCAACAAACCGGCACGGTTGAAACACAGGATTTCCTGCTGACCGGCCCGTGTTCGCGGCACTGGGGAACCATATCCGGCTTCGTCGGTTCCAGCCTTCCAGAGAACCCGACCGTCACTGACCGCAAAAGCCACCACGCAAGCCTCCGGACCACCCACCTGAACGATCAACTGATCGCCGAGCAACAGCGGTGAACTGCCAAAGCCGAAGAAGCCGGGCTCGGCTCCAAACCGCTCCGCGCAGTCCACTTGCCAGAGAAGACGCCCCTCGGTCGCTGAAAGCGCTCGGAGCTTGCCGGCGGCTCCGAGAGCGAACACCCGTTGGTGATCGGCCGCTGGAGTGGCGGAGGGACCTTCAGTCCCACCAAATTGGGCCGAATACGACGTGGGCAAGGCGTGTTTCCAACGCAGGCTTCCATCCGTCACGTGATAGGCCGACAGCACCTCCTGACCCTCCGAGCGATGGAACAAATAGACGCTGTTGGACACCACGATCGGTCCGGAAAAACCCTCGCCGACCGCCGCCTTCCAGCCCAACGGCCAGCCTTCCTTGGGCACCGCATCCAAAGCCGTTGAAGAGCTTTGCCCATCGCGGGTCGGGCCAAGGAATTGCGGCCAATCTGCTGCCGCCGAAGCCGAAGAAACGGCCACGCTGAGAACGGCGATGACGGAGGCGAGGAGTCGAACAGAGCGGCGGATCATGGGGACAAGCGCTTCAAGGTTTGCCCGCCGATAAGACTCCCACCGCCGGCGCATGTCCATGGGGTTTGGGGCCCGTCAGCGCTCCGAATCCATCCCCTGAGCGTCACCGCTGCGGATCAGCTCGACCGAAGGCGCAGGGATGTTTGCTGAAAGGACGCTGCTTATTTTTTGTCGGCACCGGTCACATCTATAGCCATGGAGATCTTGTTGGCACCCGCGGCCTTGATCGTGTCGAGCACCCGCAGCACATTACCATGGGTCGTTTGGTAATCGGGCTTCAGATAAAACGGATAGTTGGTGTTCGAGGCCACCTTGGCTTCCACCCGTCCCGCCAATTCCGAAAAGGGAAGCAGCTTACCACCCACCTTCAAGTCGCCCTCGCGATCGATGACGATCTCCATCATGTCAGGCTTTTCAGACGACTTCGGGGCGACGGCCGACGGCAGATCCATTTGCAAGGTGCGCAGCCGATTCATGGTCAGGGTGACCATCATGAACGCGGCCAAGAGGAAAAACATCACGTCAATCAACGGGATGATCTCAACACGGGCTTTCTTGACGGAGGTGGGTGATCCCAGGTGCATAAGGGCGTGTCGGTCAGGGGAGAATGTTAGTTCCGACTGCGTTCGGCTTCCTTGGTCACGAAGGACACTCGAGTAAAGCGGGCGGAACGCACCTGCTGAAGGACCCCGCCGACAGCCCGGTAGGGAGCGGATTTGTCGCCGGTAATAAACACCGGCGTCTTGGGATTCTGCTTATAGCGCGAGTTCAGCTCCTGGATGAGCGCCGTGGTGTCCACGATATTGGTACCGATGGCGACGGTGCCGTCCTTCTCAACACCAATGTTGATGACATCCGGCTTGAAGTCGTCGGACGCCTTTTTGGCATCGATGAGTTCCATGGGCCGAGTCTTCGACTGCTGCAGGCTTAAGGACACCATCATGAAGGCGGCCAAGAGGAAGAACATCACGTCTATGAGGGGCACGATTTCGATGCGTGCCTTCTTAATCGGGACGGGCGAGGAAAACTTCCCTCGCTTCCCGCTGGTTGATGCGGCACTTCGGCCGCCGCCTCCTCCAGCCATAGGTCAGGCGTTCTTGGCTGCGGTTTCGCGGCGGAAGGCCACGGTGTCAAAGCCTTCCTGCTTGGCCTTGGTGACCATGACCTCGACATTGGTCGCAGCCGTCTCGAGGTCGAACTTCAGCGCCTCCATCATCTCGTTGTAAATGTTGAGAAAGAAGACGCCGATAATGGCGATACCTAGACCGGCGGCCGTAGCGATGAGTGCCTCACCAATGCCGCCCTGGATCTCAGTCATGGCTCCAGCGATGCTCGATTCGCCCATCTTCTGGAAGGAACCCATGATGCCGGTCACCGTGCCCAGCAACCCGAGGAGCGGGGCCAGTGTGATGCACGTGTCGATGAGCACCATGAACCGCCCAGCCCGCTTAATTTCCATGCCGGCGGCGACTTGAAGCGCACCTTGGAGGGATCCGTGCAAGTGAGTCAAACCGTGGTAAATCATGCGCACGACCGGATCGTTCGATCCCTGCGTCTGGGCGACGGCAGCCTTGAAGTCGCTGTTTTCCATCGCGCCCAAGGTGTTTTCTAGCTGGGTCGCATCGCGACGACGCCCAAGGAGAAACCAAAATATTCCGCGCTCAGCGACGACTGCAAACAGGATGATGGCAACAAGAGCGATCGGATACATGATCGGTCCGCCCTTGGTGAAGTATTCGGCTAGGGTATTTGCGAGCATTGTGGCGTCAGTCGGGTGGGTTAAAAAACGACGGTTTGGGAATCGGAAGGGGTTAGATCGAAAGTCTCAAGATGTCACCGAAGGCGGTATTCGAAGGGAATGATCCAGTCTCCGGCATCCTCAGGGCGGAAACGCCAAAGCCTGCGAACATGCTGACGAAAGGCATTGTCTAGTGTGGAGCTTCCGGAAGAGGCCAGAAGCTTCAATTCCGTGATCCCACCGGTGACATCAATCGTAACCAGATACTCCCCTGATCCAGTTTCTCGACGGATTTGTGCTTCCCGGGGATAGGAAGGTTCTGGTGTGAAACGTCCGGTACCCGCCCCCTTGCCGGCGTCGAAACGACGGGGTCCAGTCGGAGCCGCCGAGACGTTACGGCGGGTCTCCCGTGGCGGAGGCACGGCGAAGTTGGGGTCCTTGGAAATGATGACCGGCCCCTTCACTTCGACAGCGAACGCGACATTGGCATCGGCCGGTGCCACCACGACCGCGGGCACAGACACCGGTTCGGCCGGAGCAGGCTCATCGGGGGGGAGTTCATCCTCGGTCAGGACTTGCTGCTGAGTCTCCTGTTTGAACTCACGGACCTCCACCGGCTGGACCACGTCTTCAGCGGTAAACTTCTGGAGTGCAAGGCCAGGAGGGTGAGCAATTCCGAACACTCCGCTTGCCAGAAAGAGCGCACACACCGTGTTCATCCAGATCAAGCGTCGACCGGTGTCCTCAGCCGCCTGCGGGAGACTGGATCGATACAACTCGGATCGTAGCGTGTAAATGGAACCCACGGCGACAGAAGCAAACGCGGCCCTCATAATTAGAAATTCCTCCTGGAAACAGGGCGGCCGCTAGGAGAGTGATCCTGATATTCTCGGCGTTGAAGGTCTACTCTAGAAGGTGTGCGGAGGCCTAGCCCCACGGCATCGTTTCGAATAGGAATACCAATAGGGATCAGCTCCCAAACCGGAGGTTGTTGAATCTCGCTCCACTGTATCGTGCCCCACTGTTTTTTGACCCACTGACGCAAACCATGCGCCCACGCTCTCAAGAGACCGGTGACACCAGTCTTGGAACAGACAATCTGTAAAAATTGAGCCAGATATCTCATTTCCTCTGCTGATGTTCTAGGAAGCGAACTTTGTGCCATTCAAACGAATCGTGACGCATTTGGAATGTGATTAAAATTCATCATTCAGCAACTATTTGATGGGTGCGCTTCATGATTAAGGAGGGATCTCTCGCGTTAACCCACTTCCGCCCAAAACTCCTCGTCTCAATTGCGCGGAGTTAGGACCACCTGGGTCCCGGTGATAATATCGTGCAAGGCGCGCTGTTCCGGGGCCAAGACCATGAGGTACCCCAAACCGAAACTAAGGACGCTGAGCAATTCGGCACAGTAGCGGCGAAAGGCCCCTCCATAACCCAGCGGCAAGCCTTCGAGGGAGACCACGCGGAGGCCCAGCAGCCGTTTTCCGGGAGTGGCTCCGAAACGCCCCTGAAATCCCACGCTGTAGACCAGGCTGACTGCGGTGTAGATCGCCGTGAAAATCAGTTGGAACCTTAACAGCAACCAAAGATCGGGCTGCGCATCGCCGGTCAACTCCAGCTGCCCCTGCACTTGCTGCAGAAGATCCTGAAGAGATTCACGCCAGGGCATCACCACCAAGTTCGCCAAAAATAAAATCACCATCCAGTCAGCCACGAAGGCGACGAGACGGGGCACAAACCCAGCTCGGTAGAAAGCCGGAGCCGAGGGTGCTTCGGCCTCGATTTCCGGACGAGGCAGATCCCAGACCAGCTCATGACGCGCCGAAGCCGAGAGCCAACGTTCATCGGCCTCGCTCCAAACCAACGTCGCTGGACCCAACCGCCCCTCCTGGGCCCATTCGCGGAATTCCTCCAGCGAACCAGAGTATTCGCGGCCATCCGAACCAATCATCGTGTAGGGTGAAGACATGAGCGAGAACGCTGACATAGTGCCTCCGTGCAGAATCAGCAACCGACTTCATGATTGAAGATATTTAACGCGTTGCGGTTGAAACCGTCTCCGGTTCCGGGTGTCCTTGGTTTCAGCGTCGCTCCCCCCCTCATGAATTCCTCCGACTATCCTGCCGTTTCCGTCGCCGCGATCGAACAATTGACCGCCCGTCGACAGGCGTTGGTTGAGCAAATCGGCAAAGTCGTCATCGGGCAGCAGGAGATTATCGACAACACCTTGCTGACACTGTTTGCCGGTGGCCATGCGTTGATCACCGGGGTCCCGGGTCTCGCCAAAACATTGCTCATTCGCTCCCTCAGTCAGGCGGTGGACCTCCAGTTCAACCGCATCCAGTTCACCCCCGACCTGATGCCCAGCGACATCACTGGTACGGACGTCCTGGAGGAAGATCCAGAATCCGGCCGACGACGACAGGTGTTCCTGCCGGGACCTGTGTTCGCCAATCTCATCTTGGCCGACGAGATCAACCGGACACCACCCAAGACCCAGGCCGCGATGCTCGAGACCATGCAAGAGCGGCAAGTTACCGTTGGCGGGAAGACCTACCCGCTGCCGAAGCCGTTCCATGTGTTCGCCACCCAAAATCCGATCGAACAAGAGGGCACCTACGTGCTGCCCGAAGCCCAAGCCGATCGGTTCATGTTTTGCCTGAACACGACCTATCCCTCCGTGGCCGACGAAGAACGGGTGGTGCGAGAAACGACCGGCACCTCGCAAGCGATCATCACACCCGTCATCACCGGACCTGAACTCATCGAGGCACAGAAACTGGTGCGCAGCGTGCCCGTCAGTGACGAGGTGATCGCCTACGCGGTGCGGCTGGTTTCCCGCACTCGGCCCGAAACATCGGAAGCCCCGGCCTACATTCGCGAGTTTGTGCGTTGGGGAGCCAGTCCGCGTGCCTCCCAGTTCCTCGTGCTGGGAGCCAAGGCCAACGCAGCGACCACCGGCCGCCTCTGCGCAGACGAAGAGGGCATACGGCGTGTGGCCCGACAAGTCCTACGCCACCGCATTAATCCCAACTTCAACGCCCGCGCTCAGAAGGTGGATGTGGAGACCTTGATCGACCGTCTTCTAAAGGACGTTCCCATTCGCTAAGCCGGATCCATTGCCAGACTTGTTCAAGCCATGTCCACACCCCTCCCCATCGACTCGCGCTTGCTAGCGTCGGTCGAAGACCTGCCGCTCTTGGCCAGGACGGTCGTGGAGGGATTCCTCGATGGGCTTCACCGCAGCCCGTTCCTCGGCTACTCGACGGAGTTCGCCAGTTACCGCCAATACGTTCAGGGCGACAATCTCCGCCACCTCGACTGGAAGGTCTGGGCCAGGAGTGACGCGCTCTACGTCAAACAATTTGAGGACGATACCAACTACCGCGGCCAAATCTACCTCGACACCTCGGCCTCCATGGATTTCGGGACCGGGCCAGCCAACAAGTTTACCTTCGGCCGACTGCTGGCGGCGGCACTCGCCCATTTGATGATCTTGCAGCGAGATGCCCCCGGGCTGGTTCTTTTCGGACCGGACAGCCGCCAGGCTCTACCCTGCGCCGCTTCCCGAAACCAGGCTCTGGAACTATTCGCTGCTCTGGCCCGAGCCCAAGCCGGCGGCAAGACGATCCTGGGACCGGACCTCTTTGGCATCGTCCAGACAATGGTTCGCCGCGGACTCTCAGTGGTCATCTCGGATTTTTTCACCAGCGATGATTCGGGCTTTGAACTGCTTCGCCAACTCCATGCCCACCGTCAAGAAACCATCGTCTTCCACCTCCTGTCTCCGGAAGAGCTGGAGCTGCCCGAAACCGGGGAATGGTTTCTGGAAGACAGCGAGACAGGCGAAGAACGCGTCGTCCATCTCGACGAGGCGCGCGAGGGATATCGTCAACGGCTGGAAGCCTTCTGCGATCGATTGAAGCGCGCCTGCGACGGGTACGAATTCGACTACGTACGCCTCTCAACCGGCAAGCCCCTCGACCAGGCCCTCATGACCTACCTCGACCGGAGGGGGTACCTGTGAATCACCTCAACGAGCCACAGCCCACTCACTGACCTTCGGCATGCCCTTCCTCTTCACCCATGCCTTCCTGCTGTCTGCCCTCGCAGGCCTCGGGATTCCCGTGCTGCTGCACCTTCTGCTCAAACAGCGCAATCCGCGGATGAAGGTCAGCACGCTGCGCTTCTTCGAGGTGATGGACACCCGCAGCTCCTCCCGACGCAAACTGCGGAACCTGTTGTTGTTATTGCTCCGGTTGCTGGTCTTCGCGCTCATCGTCCTCGCCTTCGCCCGACCCTACCTCCCGGAGGACTGGGGTGGAACACCACGACCCAAGCACCAAGATGTGATCCTGGTGCTTGATCGGTCCCTCAGCCTGCGGGCCATTGATGCTGGCAAACCCCGCTGGCCGGCCGCATTGGCGGAGGCCCGCCGCATCCTCGCCTCCTTGACCGAGAGCGATCGGGCCGCGCTGATCGGGATCGGGGAGCGCGCTGAAGTACTTTCTGGTTTTGGGCCGCCCTCCCTGATTCTGGATCGACTGAAGGATCTCCAACCTACCTCCAGTCGCGGCGATCTCACCGAGGCGCTTCGGGAGGCCCTGTCGCTCGTAGCGACGCTCAATTCACCCGGCTCCGCCTCCGTCACCGTCATCGGTGACCTCCAGCGGACCGGGGTGGACCGACTCGAGCGCGTTTCTCTGCCGCGGTGGCTGCCGATCCAATTCATCCGAGTCGGTCCTTCAGTCTCACCCAATGTGGCCGTTACCGATCTCAGACTTCCCGCCGAACCCAATGGACCCCTGTCGATCATCGTCGCCAATTACGGAGACCAGCCGGTACAAAATCACACTGTCCGGTGCGTCCTCGATGGGCAGACCCTTTCCAAAGTCACCTTCTCCCGAGGAGCCGGTGTCTCGGACTCTCTCGAATGGACGCTGCCGCGACTCACCGCCGGCTGGCATGAGGCCGAAGTCCAATTGGAAGTATCCGACGCATTGGCCGAAGACAATGTCCGCCGACTGGCATTCCAAGTCCCGGAACGCATCCGCGTCGTCGCCGTGGAAAGCCGCAATCAAGTTCGTTCGTTCGAAGAGCAGACCTTCTTTATTGCCGCCGCCCTCGACCCGTTCTTCGGCAGCACCAATTCGGGCCAAGGAGGGTTCGTGGTGGAAATCCTCCGACCCGAGGCATTAGCGGCCGCCGTGGCACACAACGGCACACAAGCGCCCCCCGACGTCGTGCTCCTGCCGGCGATGCGATCCCTGCCAGGTGACGCCGTCGCCGCACTCAATACCTGGGTCGATCAGGGTGGTGGACTCTTCTTCTTTGGCGGCGACTCCCTAGAACCCTCCCGCTTCAATGCGGAGTTTGGCGCGCTGTCTCCGGCGCAATGGGGCTCGCCGGTTTCGGCCGACGCGGAGGTGCCTTGGCGCATCGGTGCCTTCGACCGAACAAGCCCGGTCTTTCGGCCGTTCACAGAGGCTCGGTCCGGCGGTCCTGCCGTCGCTGAATTCACCCGTCGACACGCGGTGAGCGCCTCTCCACAGAGCACCGTGCTGGCACGGTTCGACGACGGACACCCCTTCCTCTTAAGTCGTTTTGTGGGCCGGGGTGCTGTGCTCTTGGCCAACACCTCGGCCGACACCGCATGGACGGATTGGCCCAAACACAAAAGTTTCGTTCCGTGGGTCATGGCGGCCGTCACCTGGCTGGCCGATCGTGGCGATGACCGCCTTCTGCGATCCTCCGATCCGCTCATCACCGGGACCGAGGGCCGTATCCCGTTGAGCAGCGGAAGCACAGCCTTCACCGCGACCTCCACGAGGGCTGCTTCACCCTCAGCAACAGCCCCACCGGCCGTCGCCCGCTTCGGCCTCCAGGTACGACCCCGTTCTTCTAGTCCGCCGCCGGCTCTCGACGTCCGAACCGATGGCACCGCCGTTTTCGAGGTCCCTATTTCCGGATTCTACAGCGTGAGCGATGAATCCGGTCGGGAGCGATGGCGTTTGGCCGCCAATCCACCGCCGATTGAATCGGACCTCGCCGCCTTGGAGCCCTCGGCCGCCGATGGGCGCTTAGCCCGTCGTACCGATGCCGAATCAGATTTACCCCCCGGATGGTTCGGTAACGAACCCGGCCGACAGGAATGGTGGCGTATCCTGCTGGCTGCAGCCCTAGCACTGCTGCTCATCGAAACCGTTGTCGCCAACCGCACCCACCCATGAACACACCCGCCGATGAAGCCCGCAGGCAACTGGCCCAGACCGCCGGACGCAAAGATGCCGCGCGACGCACCGGTGCGGTCGCAGCCATGGTGGCCGGACTCCTCCTCGGTTCGCTGACGGTGATGGTTATCGACTACAGGCTGCTCCTGCCCATCGGGTTTAGGGTTCTGGCTTGGTTGGGTCTCCTGCTGGGCCTGGCACTCGGACTGCGCCAGTGGTTGCGCCTGCGCCGGCAATCCACTCCCCTGAAGGAGGCCGCTCTCGATCTGGAGGCGACCCGGCCTGAACTCGGTTGCGAAGTGTCCACAGCCGCCGAATACCTGTCGGGTGTCCGGACACCCACGGGGGCCTACGAATCAGAATTGGCGAGCGCCCTGAGTCAACGCGCGGCTCGGGTAGCCCACAGCGAGGAGGTTCCCTACTTGCGACGCCTCGGCCTTCCCGGGCTCCTCTTCGGTGGCAGCGTGCTGGCGGCCCTGGTGGGATTCTTAATCGTGGCGCCTCAGTCCGGTACGGCCCTGCTGCGCACCCTCGCCCCATGGTCGGAGGCCCGCTTCACCCAGTTGGTCGTCGAACCGGCCGGGGGCGAATTCCCGGTGGGCCATCGGCTGACTCTCACTCACCGGCTCTCAGGACGAATCCCCCCGTCGGTAGACTACCTATGGCGCTCCGAAGGCGACACTGGCTGGGAACGTCAGTCGGTGCCGGTGCTTTCCAATGCGGTCGCGTTCCAGACCCTGACGGTGACCACATCCGGTACCTTCCGCATCCGCGCCGGGGACACCCTCTCCCCAACCTATTCTCTGGTGGCCTACGTCCCGCCCGAGGTGGCTCGCCTATCGATTCGGCTCCTCTCTCCGACCTATTCCGGCCTTCCCGAACTGCGCCAATCTTCTCCGCCCATCACCGCCCTGCGTGGCTCGCGAGCGTTATTCGAAGTGACAGGAAACGTCGCGCTGGGCAA
>Ga0114969_10000639_pt1 | contig 30307 bp, 25 predicted proteins | sample M_130807_MF_Meta_FD_87316 | JGI IMG/M metagenome (GOLD analysis project Ga0114969, IMG submission 87316) | Freshwater microbial communities from Lake Montjoie, Canada to study carbon cycling - M_130807_MF_MetaG | ecosystem: Environmental > Aquatic > Freshwater > Lake | place: Lake Montjoie...
ACCACCACGGTCATCATGGCGCGCACTTCGATTTCACCCGGCTCAACGGGTGTTTGCGGGGCAGCGCCGCCGCGACCTCCGGCGATGCCGGCCTGCACAGACATGCGTTCCATCGGCTGCGCGGAATACATGCGCTGATCTTCCACGCGAATGACACCGCCCAGCTCGCGGCCGAGCCCGGCGGCGATCGCACGTGCACGGACGAGCGCGTCTTTGGCGGCGGCCGTCAACGCGTCGTGTTCGATGGTCGCGCGATTCTTGATGTCGAACCGCATCCCGCTCACCGATGCGGCGCCCGATGCCCCGGCGGCGTCGATCACGGCACCGAGTTTGTCGATGTCATCGACGCGCACTTCGAGGGTATTGCGCGCAACGTAGCCCTTCACTCGGGACGAGCCGTTGACGAACTCCGTCTCGGGCTGCAGCGAATACTGCGACGTCTTGAACGCGTTAGCCGTGATGCCAATGGCCTTGAGCGCCGACTGCACACCGACCATGCCTTCGGCAGCCTTCCGCTGGGCCTCGCCCGGCTTCGGTGCGCGCGCTTCGCTCATCACAAAGACCCACGCGATGTCGGGCGGCAGCTTGAACGACGCCTGGCCCTGCGTGGAAATCGACGGTGGATCTTTGGGTTCCTGCGCGAGTACGGGAACGACGAATGCGGTGGCCAGTGCGGCGACCAGGATGGTTCTCTGAATCATGATGAACTCCTCAGCTACACTTTACGCGGGTTGGCATCGTGAGAATCCACATCGCGCTCATCGGGTTCGGCCACGTCGCTCGGCGATTCGTGCAGCTGTTGTCCGAGTCGCGCGATGCCCTGCGCGCGCTCGACATCGAACCCGTCATCGTCGGCATCGCCACCAGGCGGCATGGCAGCGTGTTTCTGGACGCAGGCTTCGAAGCTGACACGCTCGCCCGGTTCGTCGATCTCGTCGCCGCCGGTAACGCGGTTGGGCCGGCGTCTGGATCACCGACGGCGCTCGAGTTGCTTCAACGGCTGGGAAGAATGCGCTCCGATGCCCGCGTGATGATTGAGACGACGGTGCTGAATGTTCAGTCGGGCGAACCCGCGATTTCTCACGTGCGCGCGGCGCTGTCGGTCGGCGCACATGTCATCACGGCCAACAAGGGACCGGTGGCGTGCGCCTATCGCGCACTCGCGGACGAGGCGGCCGAGCGCGGACTCTCATTTCTCTTTGAAGGCGCCGTCATGGACGGCATCCCGATCTTCAACCTCGTGCGCGAGACGATGCCGGCGGCGACGATCACCGGATTCCGCGGCGTGATCAACAGCACGACCAATTCGATGCTGTGCGCGATGGAACGCGGCGAGGATTACGACGAGGCGCTGCGCCGCATGCAGGATGCCGGTATCGCCGAAGCCGATCCGACGCTCGATGTTGACGGCTGGGACGCGGCCGCAAAAGTGGCGGCCATGGCCAACGTGTGGATGGACGCCCGTGTGACGCCGCGCGATGTGGTGCGAAGCGGCATCACCTGGAAGTCCGCCATCTATGCGCGCGCGGTGCTCGCCTTAGGCAGGCGCGCCAAACTCGTTGGCATGGCGCGCCGCGAAGCTGATGGCCGTCTGCATTTGCGAGTCTGGCTCGAAGAACTCGAGGCGTCAGACCCGCTCGCACACCTCGACGATCAGGCGAACGCCCTCGAGATTGACTCCACGCCGCTTGGGCGCATCGTCATCACGCAACGCGATGGTGGGCTCGAGAAGACGGCGTATGCACTGCTGACCGATCTGGTCGCACTCAGGCGAAGGCTCGGGCGATGACGCCCGCGGGGCCGCTCGACGGACTCATCGTGCTCGACCTGTCGCGCGTGCTGTCAGGGCCGTATTGCACGATGCAACTGGCCGACATGGGCGCGCGCGTGATCAAGATCGAACATCCCGCGCATGGCGACGATACGCGCGCGTGGGGACCGCCGTGGGTGAACGGCGAGAGCAGCTATTTTCTCGGCATCAACAGAAACAAAGAGAGCGTGGCCATCGACTTCAAGACGCCCGAGGGCCGGGCGCTCGTTGAACGACTCATCGCGAAGGCCGACGTCCTGGTCGAAAATTTTCGACCGGGCATACTCGCCAAGATCGGCCTCGACTACGCGTCGGTCGCGTCGACATATCCGCGGCTGATCTACGCATCGATCTCAGGCTTCGGTCAAACCGGCCCACGACATCACGAAGCCGGCTACGACGCGATGATGCAGGCCGAGGCGGGGCTGATGAGCATCACCGGATCGCCGTCCGCGCCACCGGTGCGACTGGGCGTCGCGATCTCCGACATCGCGTCGGGCATGCTCACGATGCAAGGCATTTTGCTCGCGCTCATCGCGCGGAGTACCACCGGCCGCGGACAGTACGTCGACATCAGCATGTTCGACTCGACGCTAGCGCTCCTCACCTACCAGGCACAGCGCACGTTCGCCACCGGCATCGCGCCGACACGGCTCGGCAATCGGCACGCGAGCATCGCGCCCTACGACACATTCGAGGCCGCCGACGGCACGCTCGTGCTCGCCGTTGGCAACGACGATCAGTGGCAACGCTTCTGCGGTGCGGCGCACATCATTCCAGACGCGCGCTTTCACACCAACGACAGTCGCGTCGGTCACTACGACCTGCTCCAACCCATCGTCGCAACCGCCATCGCCACTGATACCGTTGAGCACTGGCTTTCGCGCCTGCGCGAAGCCGGCGTGCCGGCCGGCGCGGTGCGTAACGTTGACGCTGCGCTCAACGACGCGCAGACGGCAGCGCGTGACATGGTGGCAACCGTCACCCATCCAACCATCGGTCCGCTACAGGTACTCGGCGTGCCGGTGAAACTGTCTGACACACCCGGCTCTGTGCGCACGGCTCCGCCACTCCTCGGACAGCACACCGCCGCTGTGCTGCAGGACCAGCTCGGCCTCACGCCTTCAGAGATCGAGTCGCTCGCCCGGGCCGGAGTGCTGAAGTGCGCGTGATTGCGAGTACGATCTAGGGATGGACGTCGCTGAACTTCGCAAACGCATCGCCAGAGAGCTCGATCGCCCGGCCGGCGGAGACCGCGCTGGCGCTGATCGACGTGCGTCTGCGGATTCCGCGCGCGTGCAGTTCAACCGGCTCCTCAACGGCACGATCGCCCCGCTGCTGATCCAGACTGCGTCGATCCTCAAAGCGGAAGGCGAACTCTGTCAGGTGCACACGCCGTCAGACACGGCCAAGCTCGCGTTCGACAGCTCGCACGAAGACTTCATTGAGTTCATGCTCGACACCACACCGCCCGCCCACGTGATCGGCCGCGGCAGTGTGCGCCGCAAAGGCGGCACGATGGTCGAAGACCGCATCGTCGGCGTCGGCAAAGCCATCGAAGAGATCACCGACGAAGACGTGCTGGCGTTCCTGCTCCCCGAGCTGCGCAAAATCCTGAAGTAGCACGGCCACTGCCATGCTCGCGTCACAGACCGTCGAGAACTACCTCAAGACCATCTATCTCGCACAGACCGAGCTCGCCTCATCGAAAGAGTTTGTGCCGATGGGCCACCTGGCGTCATCGCTCGGCGTGGTCCCCGGCACCGCGACGACGATGGTGAAGACGTTGTCGGAGTCGGGGCTTGTGCGCTACGAGCCGTATGTGGGTGTGCGGCTCACGGCGAGCGGCGAGAAACTCGCGAGCCTGGTGCTGCGGCGTCATCGCCTGATCGAGCTGTTCCTCGTGAAAGTGCTCGGCATGAGCTGGGCGGATGTGCACGACGAGGCCGAACAGCTCGAGCACGCGGTGTCTGAGCGGCTGATCGATCGCATCGACGAGATGCTGGGCCGGCCCGATGTGGATCCGCACGGCGATCCGATTCCCACGGCACAGGGCAAGATCGCGCGACCCGATCATCCGGATCTCATGACGGCGCCGATCGGCACTCCACTCCTCGTCGCGCGCATTCTGGATCAGGACGCGTCGTTCCTTCGATTTGTTGAACAACAGGGCCTCGTGCCGGGCCATCCGGTGACGATCGAGAGCCGCGACGCCGCGGCAGACTCCGTCGCGCTCCGGCGAGAATCCGGCGATCTGGTGACCATCGGCGCGCGGGCCGCTTCGAAAGTGCTCGTGCGAACGGCTTGACGCCGCGTGGGAAGATGCCGTAAGTTTTGAGTGTTCAAAATTTAGATTATGAACACTAAAACTCCCAGCCTTCCCGAAGTTCACGGCACGATCGCGGTGCCGCATGGCGCCGGGTTCTTCCGCAAGATGCTCGCCTTCGCGGGCCCGGGCTACCTCGTCGCCGTCGGCTACATGGATCCAGGCAACTGGGCCACCGATCTCGCCGGCGGTTCTCGATACGGCTACACGCTCCTCAGCGTCATCATGATCTCCAATCTGATGGCGATTCTGTTGCAGGCGCTGTCTGTGCGCCTGGGCATCGCCAGCGGGCGCGACCTCGCACAAGCCTGTCGCGACAGCTACTCAAAGCCGGTCACCTTCGTGCTGTGGGTGCTATGCGAAATAGCGATCGCCGCCTGCGACCTCGCGGAAGTCATCGGTGCGGCCATCGCGCTCAAACTGCTCTTCGGCCTCCCGATGATCTGGGGCGTCCTCCTCACATCCGGCGACGTGCTCATCGTGCTCTACCTCCAGAATCACGGCTTCCGTTACGTCGAGACGCTCGTCATCGCGCTCATCGTCGCCATCGCGGGTTCGTTCGCGATCAACCTTTGGATCGCGCAGCCGGTGATGGCTGACGTGCTCGCGGGATTCATTCCGCACACTGAGATCCTGCGCAATCGCGACATGCTCTACATCGCGATCGGCATCCTCGGCGCGACGGTGATGCCGCACAACCTCTATTTGCATTCGTCCATCGTGCAGACGCGCAAGTATCTCGACGATGACAAGAGCAAGGCGGAGGCGATTCGGTTTGCGACGATCGACTCGTCGGTCGCGCTCATGTCCGCGCTCTTCATCAACGCCGCGATTCTGATCATGTCCGCGTCGGTCTTCCACACTCGAGGGCTTCAGGAAGTCGCGGAGATCGGCGACGCGTATCAGCTGATGACGCCGCTGCTCGGCACAGCGCTCGCGAGCACGCTCTTCGCGGTGGCCTTGCTCGCATCGGGCCAGAACGCGACGCTCACAGGCACACTCGCTGGCCAGATTGTCATGGAGGGTTTCATCAACCTCCGCCTGCGTCCGTGGCTTCGTCGTCTGGTCACGCGCTTGATCGCGATCGTGCCGGCGGTCGGTGTGATTGCCTTCTACGGTGAATCCGGCACGGGCCCGCTCCTGATCTTGAGCCAGGTCGTGCTGAGCCTGCAGCTGCCATTCGCGGTGTTTCCGCTCGTGATGTTCACGAGTGACAAGGCGAAGATGGGCCGCTTTGCCAGCCCGCTCTGGTTGAAGTCACTCGCCTGGATGGTCTCGCTGATCATCGCGGTACTGAATGTCTGGTTGCTGTATCAGACGTTCGCCATGCTCTAATCACGGGGCCCCAGACCATGTATCCATCCCTATATCGGCGCATCCTCGTCGCCATCGAACACTCCGCCGCGGATCGCGCGATCCTTGATCACGTCGAACAACTCGCAACGCTCACCGGCGCTGAGCTCGTGCTCGTGCATGTCGCCGACGGCTGGGCTGCACGTAACTTCAAACAGCTGAAGTTGCGCGAGTCGGAAGAGATTCAGGACGACCGCGCCTACCTCGATGGCCTCTGCGCAGAGCTGCAGGCCAAAGGCCTCAAGGTCGAGGCCCGATTGCTGATGGGTGATCCGTCAAAGGAACTGGTCAAGGCCGTCGACACAGAAGGTGCCGACCTGCTGGCCATGGCGACACACGGCCATCGTTTCCTTGAAGATCTCGTGAAGGGCACCACGGTTGACCGCGTGCGGCATCTGGTCACTGTGCCGGTCGTGCTGGTGCGGCACCAAGAACAAAAAACTCAACCGTGAAGCACGTGAAGGGCGTGAAGACAGTTTTTCAAAAAGCTCTTTGAAAAACTATCAGTGTGGTCTTCTTCACGTCCTTCACGGTAAATCGCCCTTGGCTACGACGTGGCTTCCGAGTACTCGGTCCGCGACGTCGGGGTTTCCCACACGCGCACCCCCACCACATCCAGACCCTGCTCGCGTGACTTGTCGAAGATGAGCTTCGCGATGCGTTCAACCGTGGGGTTGCTGTCGAGGATGTAGATCGGCTCGCCGAGATCCTGAAGGAGCTTCACGAGCGGGTCGTCGTGGCGCAGGATCATCTTGTGATCGAGCTCGCGATCGATCCAGCCCTTCACGATTTTCTTGATGTCAGAAAAGTCGGCCACCATGTTGCGGTCGTCGAGACGATCCGCTCGCACATCGACTTCGACGACGGCATTGTGGCCATGCAGATGTTTGCAGACACCGTCGTAGTCGAGCAGGCGATGTCCGTAACAAAAATCAATGCGCTTGGTCACGAGGTACATGTCTACACTCTAGCAAATGCCGACTTCAGCAGTGCTCGTCTCCGGCGGACTCGACAGCGCGGTGCTGCTCGCGCAGGAACTCGATACGGGTCGCGGCGCACAGCCGATTCACGTGCGCGCCGGCCTCGCGTGGGAAGACGCCGAAGCACGCACGATCGAGCGCCTGATCGCCGCGCCGCCATTTGCCGGCCGCGTGGCGCCAGTCGTCACCCTCACCATCGACATGCGCGAGGTCTACCCGCCGTCGCACTGGGCGATCACCGGCACACCGCCGGCGTACGACACCTCCGATGAAGACGTCTATCTCGAAGGTCGCAACATCGTGTTGATTGCAAAGGCTGCGGTGCTGTGCGCGCGGCTGAAGATCAGCCGGCTCGCCCTCGGCCCACTCGCGGGCAATCCATTTCCTGATGCCACGCCGGAGTTTTTCGACACGATGGGCCGCGCGCTGTCACTTGGCCTGGCGCATCCGCTGAATATCGTGGCGCCGCTGGCCACCATGCACAAGGAAGACGTGATTCGACTCGGCCACCGGCTCGGCGTGCCGCTCGATCTCACGTTGTCGTGCATGAATCCGCAGGCCGGCGATCGCCCGTGCGGGCGCTGCAGCAAATGCCGCGAGCGGGATCAGGCGTTCAGTAGTTTGTAATTCGGATGGTGCCGTCGCCGGAGCGCAGCGTCAGTCGCTTGCCGCCAGTGCCGAGTTGACCCGACACGGGTCCACGTCCCGGCTTCTTGGCGGTAGCGTTGGGACCGGTCGAGTTCGTCAGCGAGAAGTCAGTGTGCACGCGGCCGCCGGAGCCCGGGTCGGCTTCGATCATCGCGTTGAACCCTGACGGCAACTCCGCCGTGACCGAGCCGTCGCCCGTGTCGATCATCCAGTCGTCGCTCATCTGCGCGCCGTCGCGAATGCGCAATGTCACCGACCCGTCGCCCGTTCGCACGCGCAATCCACTCGGCGTGCCACTGACGCGCACGCTGCCGTCGCGCGTTCTCGCCTCCACATGCCCAGCCACATCGTCCAACGTCAGTGTGCCGTCGCCCGACTCGATCAGCAGGTCGCCCTTGCCTTCAATGATCTTGATGGAGCCGTCGCTCGACCGCAGATCGAGCTTGCCTTCCACGCGATCGAGCGTCATCGAGCCATCGCCCGTTCGCGCGACGATGTTGCACTTGCGGGGCACGGTGATGATCAGGCGCGCGCTGGTGGAGGTGAAATGGCCGATGCCGATCACGGTCGTGCGGCCAGAATGACGCGCGTCGACGCTGATGCGACTGCCGTTGTGCTCTGCGATAACGGAGATCTTGGAGACGGCTTCTTTATCTTGACCGCGTTTCTCGACTTCAACGAGCACTTCGGGCCGGTCCCACGACCGGATTTCCACGGTGCCGTCGAACGTGCTGACGCTGAGGTCCATGAGCCCGTCGGTGGGGAAACGCTTTTCTTCCCGCTCGATAAACGCCTGGCTATCGACGTCCATGCGGCACGCTGTGGAGGTCACCACGGTGGCGCCAACCAGCAGGGCGAAGGTGAGATTGGTCATCGACATGCCAACTCGGACGAGTGCCATACGGTGAAGGTTCACTCTAAATGCCTCGGGGCCATCATTTTGCGGCGGTCAGGGCATCAAACGCGAGATGGCCGCCGATCCAGGTCTGTTTCACGCTGAATGCCGGGTCGAGGACGACGATATCGGCAACCGCCCCCGTCGCCAGCACGCCGTGCCCCTGGAGGCCGAGTTCCCTTGCAGGTGTGGTGGCGCACATCTGGGCCGCGGCGACCAATCCGCCGCCGGCTGGCCCAACGATGCAGGCGAAGGCGCGTTCCATGGTGAGCACGCTACCAGCGATGGTGTGGTCATCGAGGCGGGCCACGTCTTCGACGGTGATCGTGCGACCGCCCAGTTTTGCGCGCGAGCCGCGTGGGAGACCCGAGCCGGCCGTGCCGTCGGTGATGGCCATCACGCGCGATGGCGACTTGGCGGCGATTGCGACGCGCATTGCGGCCGGGTGCACATGTCGGCCATCGCAGATCAACTCTGCGCACACGTCGTCTGCCCCCAAGACTGCTCCAACCATGCCGGGGTCGCGATGCGCGAGCGGCGTCATGCGATTGAAGAGGTGCGTGGCATGGCGTGCGCCGGCGGCGATCGCTTCGAGCGACAGCCCGTAGCCGGCAGCGGAGTGGCCGATCGACACGATGATGCCGACCTCGGCGAGCGCGCGAACAAACGCAAGACCGTTTTCCAGCTCGGGCGCCACCGTCATGATCGAGACATCTGGGCGGAACAGCGAGATGACGTCCAGAACATCAGCTGCGGTGAACTCCGGACGCTGGACCGGACCCTGGACCGCCAGGCGCGAACCCTGGACCCAGGACCCTGGACCCTGGACCCACGTCGCTGGGGGTTGTCTCAGACAGGTAACCGGTTGTGCGCCGTTGTATTCCGGGCTGATGAAGTTGCTTTCGAGGTGCGCGGGGAGCACGCGTGCGGATCCGCGGGCGGGCGATGCACGCAGCGCGCGAACTTCGTTGAGAACGATCGAGAGTTCCTGCGGCGAGCACGCCACGGTGGTGGGACAGAACGCGGTGACACCAAATCGCGGCAAGTCGCCGGCAATCGCGCCGATGGCGCCGTCGCCGTCTTGCACGTCGCGGCCGAGCACGCCGTGGACGTGGACATCGACGAAGCCGGGGACGATGAGGAGGCCAGTGAGATCGATGCGGTGTTCGCCGGGCGACACGGTGCGCAGGCCGGATGTGATGTCGGCGATGCGCCCATCTTCGATGACGAGTGTGTGGTTGGCGGCGATGCGGTCCGGGAGGACCAGGTCGGCGCCGGTGAGAAGGGTGCGCGTCACGTTCAAGCGTCCTGCGGCGAGTTAGCTTACCATCTGGCTATGGCGACCGATTCTGTGATCTTCCGTGCGAGCCGGCTCACTCGGGGCAACTTCTGGTTTCCGGCCGAGGTGGAGGTGTCGCCGACGAGCGTCACGTTGCGAAAGCGTCGGCTGATCGGCAAGAAGGAAGAGTCGATCCACATCGCGCACATCGCGTCGATCAAGATCGACACGCACATTTTTTTCTCGGACGTCTACATCGAGTCGAGCGGCGGCGAGAATCCCGAGGTGTGCCATGGACATACCAAGGGCGAAGCGGTGGATATGAAGGAATTGATCGAGCAGTATCAGACGGCGTATTACAAGAAGACGTAGTCGCTAGATCCCGACGGCGTGGAAGCCGCCGTCGACCATCAGCACTTCTGCCGTCACGCCCCGCCCTGCGGGCCCCAACAGAAACACGGCGGCATCTGCCACTTCACTGGTCTCCACCGTGCGCCGAAGCGGCGCGCGGTCGCGGTAGGTCTGAAGGATGCTCGAGAAACCCGAGATGCCCGATGCGGCGAGCGTCTTGATCGGACCAGCAGAGATCGCGTTGACGCGAATGTTCTTGGGGCCGAGGTCGGCTGCGAGATAGCGCACCGACGACTCGAGCGCGGCTTTCGCCACGCCCATCACGTTGTAGTTGGTGAAGGCGCGCTCGGCGCCGAGGTAGCTGAGCGTCAAGATGCTGCCGCCGCCACGCGCTTCCATCATCGGCACGGCACGACGTGTCAGCGCCACCAGTGAGAACGCGCTGATGTCGAGCGCCTTCTTGAATCCTTCGCGTGACGTTTCGTAGAACGGCTTCGCGAGATCCTCGCGATCGGCAAACGCAGCGCCGTGCACGAGAAAATCGATGCCGCCGTACTTGGCTTCGATCGCCGCATACACCGCTTCGATCTCCGCATCGCTCGTCACATCGCATGGCATCAAGAGCGGATTCGCGCTCTCGGGCAGCGTGGCCGCAAGCTCGCGCACGTTTTCTTCGAGACGCTCGCCCTGATGAGTGAGCACCAACTGCGCGCCCTCGGCCGCGGTCGCCTGCGCAATCGCCCACGCAATCGAACGCTTGTTGGCGACGCCCACGATCAAACCTACTTTGCCGGTGAGGACTGACATGCGATCTCGATTGAATAAAGGTGCGTGTTAGCGGGAGTGGCGAGACCGGCCCTGCGACCGGCCGCCCTGATCACGGCCACCGCGGCCCTGTCCGCCACCGTTGCCATTGTGGTGATGTTGATTGTTCTGGCCTGAGCCCTGGCCACGACGCGAGCCGTTGGTGCGATGGGCCGACCCGTATCCCGGCTGGCCCTGCTGGCGAATGGTGAAATCGGGTAGCTGACGAGCGATCAGCGGCGGCTGTCCTTCGATGCGCGGCAACTGTGCGCGAATCAGCGGACGATGTCCCCAACCGGCTGCCACCGGTTCTGGCTCCGTTTCGACGATGGCTTCAGCAACGACTTCGGCGATGGGCGCGGCGGGAATTTCAACCGCAGCGGCTTCAACACCGGGGGCCGTCTGAGGCTCTGGGGCGACGTGCTTGGGCTTCAGCACGCCGGCAAGCACCTCGTCATAGAGGGCGCCGTTCTCGTCCTTCTTCTTCTTCAGTGGGGGCTTGGCGTGTTTGTAAGGATGTTCAGCCTCACATGCCGTGCACCGGGTTTTCTGAATGTCGTCCCCGGCCACCACGAGAATGGCGTGATTGGTGATGCGTCGTTCGCGCGGACAGTAGTCGTCTACGATGTCGCCAAGACGCAGCGGTCGCTGCTCCATTAATTTCTCCGAACTGTTTTCATCAAATAACTGAACTCGACCTTCTTGCTTTCGATTCCGAGAAGGGAGTGCTTACTTTCAGTAGGTGCGCCGAGTCTAGCAAACAACCCGGCACAAGGCAAAGGCGGTCTTTGGCGGCGTTCAAGATCACGCCGCCCTACGACTATCGGCGGATCGCCCCGGCCTGCCGGTCGATCCATGCCAGCGCCGCGGCCAGCGCATCGTCTTTACCCGCCGCCAGCGATGCGATCGAAAGCGGCTGGATCTCGTCCGGCACGACCCCACCGCCTTCGAGCGAGCGGCCCTTCGACGTGAGGAAGTCGCCGACGACGTACTCGAGGACGTCGCCATTGGAGAGGCGCTTAGTTGAGGCCGGGAGCGCTGCGCCCATCGAGGTGCGGCCGAAGACGCGCACGCGACCGAGATCCTGGAGCGCGCCCGCAAAACACTCCGATGCACTCGCGGTCATCTCATCGACGATGATCGCGACGGGCCCTGAGTACGGCTTCACGGTGCGCCCGTCTTCTGTCGACGTGCGCGGATTCACGGTGAACTTCAACTGCGCGACCTGACGCGTGCGCATCGTGCCGAGTAGATCGGGCGTGTCGATGAAGTGGCCGGCGATTCCCGAAATCATCGCAGCGAGACCACCGGGATTGCCGCGCAGGTCGATCACGATCCCGTCATTCTTGCGGAACTGATCAATGGCGTTCGCGACCGGCTGATTGATCTGTGCCATCCAGATGTTGAACTCGATCACGCCGACGTCGCGACCGGCTGGAGACTTCACGAGTTGTTGATCGACGCGGACACGCATCGGCGAGAGATTGCTGAACTGCACGCGGACGCCGTTTGGAATGCTGCGCGTCAGCATCAATTTCGCGCCGCCGTCCAGTTCCAACACCATTCTCGAGCCGTCTGATCCGTGGAGTGCTGCGTTCACGCGCCGCCACGTCGTCAACGGCGGTTCACCTGGGGCCGGCATCAGATTTCGACCGTTGATCGACATGATCTTGCGGCCAGAGAGCGGCCCCGCAGGATCGATTCCATTGCCGATGGCCTGAGTATTGGCTGCGGGGCGATAACGGGTGATGACGATGTCGCGGCCGAGAACGCGAACGTCGAGATCGACCGTGGCCTCTCCCCTCAGCGCCAGGTCGTCGCTCGCGGATACGCTGCTTGACAGCAGCGCGAAGTGCGACCGCTTCAATCGTACGAGCAGCTCGTCGACGACCGCGCGCGCGTCATCGGAAGAAAGTGCGGCGATCGCTTTGGGACGCAGCTCCGTTCGGAGCGCCGCCCAGTCGACGGCACCGAACGACCCCTCCCACGACGACTCGTTGATCGTCGTCCACACCTCATCAAAGAGCGTGGCGCCTGCACTCGACGACGACTGCGCCGCCGTCGCCGTGGTGACGGCGGCAGCGCAGAGCCCGGAAAGAACGAGGAGCAGCAAGCGGCGCATTGCTGTTTGAACGGTCGTTTACTTGATGAGGGCTTTGACGGCCGCCGGCGGCTCGAACGCAGACGCGGGCACCGTGTCGTAGTCGACCGACGTGATGCGCACGATCTGATCGAACCCCATCGCCGTCTGCACGAGCGTGGTCGGATGCATGAGCGCGCCGAACTTCTTGTAGTCGCCCGTGCTCTGCGTCGTCGGCATCGGACCCATTGGCGTTTCGCTGATCGACTCGGTGCCGAGCATGAGGAACGACTCGGCGTCGAGATAGATGGTGCGCTCGGTGTCGAATGTCGTCACCACTTTGATTTTGTAGGCCGGGCGCACGCCGTATTTGGTTTTCTCGAGCGTCGTCGCTTCCTTGACGAAGTCTGATCCAAAGAGCTGGCTGTCGAACATCGCTTCCGACCGCGCATCCGCAAGCGCCTTGCCCGTGAGAAGGGACGGACCGCTCATCGGATCAACCGCCCACGCCATCTTGCCGTCGGATCCCTGGTCGGCCTGGCCGATGCCCTGAATGTCGATGGTCATGCGCATGGCCGATGGCCGCGCCTGAAACATCTCGACGGTGCCGCCGATGTTCTGGGCGGGCATCTCGAACGTGCCTTTGGCGTGAATAGACTTGATGGCCTTGATCGCGTCGGCGCCGCCGATCGCGGCGACGTACTTGGCGAGCAGCTCGGTGGCCTTCGGCAGTGCGTCCTGTGCAGAGACCGGGCGTCCGGGGGACGCCGCGAGGACCAGTGCACATGTGATGGCGAGCGCGGTCCACCGGCGGCGAGTATTGAACATCGTTGTCATGCGTGACTCCATTGTTCGATCATACTGGCTGTTCATGCTGAAGGGCACCCGCACCGCCGTCATCCACCGCATTCAGGTGATTTCCATTCACGGACAGGTCTCGCTGGACGTGTTCTGGACGGATCCTGAAGACGTCGAGGGCGAGATTCGCCACGCACGCGTTGGCGATGAAACCGCGCCGCGCGACATGTCCAAGGGTGACATCGTCACGCTGCACTACATCCTCGGATCAGTCATCAAGATCACCAAGCCGTAGACGCCGGCCTTACAGAATCTGCCGGCCTTTTGTTTCAGGAATGAACGTCCACAGCGCGGCCGCCACGAGAAATGCGGTGGCCGTAAGTGACAGCGCAGACGCGTAGCCGTGGGTCTTGGCAAAATCGCCAACGAACCACGGCGCCGCCGCTGAGGCCACGCGACCCAGGTTGTAAGTGAAACCCTGGGCGGTGGCGCGCACGGCCGTCGGATACAACTCGGCAGTCACTGCGCCAAACCCACTGAAATATCCGGTCGCGAAGAACGCCGTGATTGGGCCCAGCACGAGCAGCAGCCACGGATTGTGCGTGGACGTGTACGCCCACACCGACACGGCCGCGAGTATGAGATACGTGATGTAGGCGCGCTTGCGACCCGTGGCGTCGCTGATGAAGCCGAACGTGATGTAGCCGAACCACATGCCGATCTGATTGGCGAACACGAGGCCCGACATCACGGAGCTCGTGAAGCCGACGCCGCCCTGGGCGAGCGGCAGCGAGAGATACGCCGGGATCCATGAGTTGAACGCCCACCACGCGAAGAGGCAGCACGCGTTCATCGCGGTGACGGCGATCGTGACGCGCAGCATTGGGCCGGCCATCGCCGCGCGGACCGAGATCTTGTTCGGCTCCGCCTTGGCGCGATGCCACAGCGCAGGCTCCTTGACGCTCTTACGCACCCACAACGTGATGATCGCCGGCAGCACGCCGACGAAGAACACGTAGCGCCAGTTAAGGCCGGCGACGTCTTGCACAAGAAAGTTGACTGCGGCGGCCAACGCGTAACCGACGGCCCACGCGCTCTGCATGAAGCCGAGTGCGCGACCTCGCACGCGATCAGGCCAGGTCTCAGACACGAGTGCGGCACCACTCGCCCACTCACCGCCCATGCCGATGCCGAGGAAGATGCGGAAGATCGCGAGTTGCACGGCTGACTGCGCAAATCCGCAGGCGGCCGTGAACACCGAGTAGAGCAACACACTCAACATCAGCGCGCGTGTGCGACCGAGACGATCGGCGAGCACGCCAAACATGAGACCGCCGCCGGCCGCAGCGAGCAGCGTGACCGAGCCGACCCAGCCAGCGGTCGCCGAGTCGATGTGCAGATCCGCCATCAGCGACTTCAGCACGAGCGCGTAGAGCATCACGTCGAATGCGTCGAGCATCCACCCAAGCGACGCGGCGATGAGTGCCTTGTGCGCGGCGTCGTCGCCCTCGTGCCACCACCCGAACAACCCGCTAGCTGTTGCGCCGCCCATAGCCGCCTCCGCCTGGTGTTTCAATGCGCAACCGATCGCCCGCCTTCAATGTGACTTGCACCTTGCCGGGCAACGTCGTTTCGTGACCATCGCGAATCAACGTGTTCTGCCCGCGCGCACCGGGTTCGCCGCCCTCGGCACCGTACGGCGGTCGCTCACGACGATCGGAGAGCAACGTCACCGACGTGTCGGTGAGCATCTCGTATTCGCGCACGATGCCGTCGCCGCCACGTGAGGCGCCAGCGCCGCCGCTGTTCGTGCGCAGGCTGTATTGCGTGATCCGCACGGGTAGATAGTGCTCGATCGCTTCCACCGGCGTGTTGCGCGTGTTGCTCATGTGCGTGTGCACGCCGCTGAGACCATCGAGGCCCTTGCGTCCACCCATGCCACCGGCCATGGTCTCGTAGTACGCGAACGGCGCGCGGCGGCCGTTGGCGTCGACGCGAAGACTCAGGCCACCGAGCGTGATGTTGTTCATCGTGCCCTGGCTGGCCGCCGGCAGACGATCCGGCAGCGCGCGGCCGAGTGCGCCGAGCACGACATCGGTGATGCGCTGCGATGTCTCAACGTTGCCGCCGGCCACGGCCGAAGGACGCTGCGCGTTGACGATCGACCCAACCGGCGCGATCACCGTGAGTGGCCTCGACACGCCGGCGTTGTAGAGCACATCTTCTTCAACGAGACAGCGAAAGGCATAGAGACAGGCTGAGAGGGTGATCGCAAAGTTCGCGTTCACGCTGCCTTCCACTTGCGGATCCGATCCAGTGAAATCCACCGTCGCGTGCGCGCCCTTGATCGTGAGCTTCGCCTGGATGTTCACCGGCACGTCGCGGAATCCGTCGTTGTCGAGCGCGTCGGCAAACTCATAGACGCCGTCGGGAATCTTCGCGATTGCCGCCTTCACCACGCGCTCGGTGTAGTCCTGCAGCGCGTGCGCAAAGCCAACCGCGCGCGATCGTCCATATTTCCTGACAACCTCCAGCAGCCTTCGCTCCGCGACGCGGTTCGCCGCGATCTGTGCGGACAGGTCACCTTCGCGCTCATCAGGCGTGCGCACATTCGCGAGGATCATCGACCAGATGTCTTTGCAAATCTCGCCACCTTTCGCGAGCAGTACGGGCGGAATGATCAAGCCTTCTTGGTACACCTCACGCGCAACCGGCATCGAGCCTGGGCTCATGCCACCGACATCTGAGTGATGCGCACGGTTCGCTACGTAGAAGGTCGGTGCCTTGTCCTTCGGGTTCACGAAGACGGCCGACACGAGCGTGATGTCTGGCAAATGCGTGCCGCCTTGAAATGGATCATTCAGGACGACGATGTCGCCGGGGCGCATGTTGACTGAGTCGATCGCGGCGCGCACCGAGAGCGGCATCGCACCGAGATGCACGGGCATGTGATCGCCCTGGGCGATCGTCTCGCCGCGCTCGTCGTAGACGGCGCACGAGTAGTCGAGCCGCTCCTTGATGTTGGGCGAGAAGCCGGTGCGGCACAGCGTGACGCCCATCTCCTCGGCAATGGCGAGGTAGAGGTTCTTGAAGACCTCGAAGTCGATTGGATTAGCGGCGTGTGCGCGCACAGATCACGTTCCCCTGCAGATCCACATGAAACGCCCACGCCGACGGAATGACGGCGGTGGCTTCCGCGCCCATGATCACAGCGGGCCCGCGCGCATGCGCACCGGCCGACAACTGCTCCCACTGATACGTCGGCGTCTTGAAGGTGCGGCCACCGAAGCGTGCGCGGTTGATGGCCGCGGGCTTGGGCGCGGACTTCTTCAGGCTCTTGGCCTGGGGCAGTCGCGGCTTGGTCGCTCGGCCGGTGGCCACTACGCGCAGGTTCACGACCTCGACCGCGCGGTCGGCGTTTTCGTAGCCGTACGTCTTTCCATGCAGGCGATCGAACGCGGTGCGGTAGCCAGGCGTGAACGGCAACGTGATTTCGTACGACTGGCCCACGTAGCGCACGTCAATCCACTTCGTGCATGTCGCGCGCGCGCCGACGAACCCTTCCGCCTTGAGATCAACCGCCGCCTGCTTCAGCAAGGGCGCATACCGCGCCTCGATATTCTTTGTCGTCAACTCATGTGCACGGCGAAGCACGCTGACCGAGTAGTCCTTGGTGACGTCCGCCATCAGCATGCCGAGCGCCGACAATACGCCGGCCTGTCGCGGCACGATCACGGTCTTCATGTCGAGCGCGTCGGCGATCTCGCACGCGTGCATACCACCGGCGCCGCCGAACGCCAGGAGCGAGAAATCGCGCGGGTCATGGCCACGTTCAACCGAGACGACGCGAATGGCGCGTTCCATGTTCGCGTTGGCCACGCGCACAACGCCTTCAGCGACATCCTCCACAGACAGCTTCATTGCTTTTGCCAGTGGCGCAGCGGCCACACGCGCGCGCTCGATGTCGAGCGCCATGCGGCCGCCGAAGAAATACGTCGGATCAAGACGACCGAGCAGCAGATTCGCGTCGGTCACCGTCAACTCCGTGCCGACGCCATAGCAGGCCGGCCCCGGCTGCGCACCAGCGCTGCGCGGACCAACCCGCAACGCGCCGCCGGAATCGATAAACGCGATGGATCCACCACCGGCGCCGACCGTATGAATGTCGATGACGGGCACGCGCACTGGGAAATCACCGACGCGCGCGTCTGTGGTCGTGCGAATGCTGTTGTCGATGAGGCTGACGTCCGTCGACGTGCCACCCATATCGAACGAGACGACGTGTGTGAAGCCGGCGGCCGCCGCCACGGCCTTCGCGCCGACGACGCCCGCGGCCGGGCCCGATAGCACCGTGCGCACCGCTTGCGCGCGCGCCGCGGCGGCGGAGATCGAGCCGCCGTTCGACTGCATGATCGCCAGCGACGCGGCACGGCCGAGCGCCAACTGCAACCGACCGAGATAACGATCCATCAGCGGCGTGACGTATGCGTTGACGACGGTCGTGCTCCACCGTTCGAACTCGCGATACTCCGGCAACACTTCTGCCGACGTGCACACGATCAATCCCGCCGCGCGCAGGCGCGAAGCCACCATCTGCTCGTGCGTGTCGTTCACGTAGGAATGCAGCAGACACACGGCCACGATGTCCGCGCCGCCCGACTTGATCACCACGGCGAGGCGGTCCACCTCGGACGGATCGAGCGCCGTGATCACCGCACCGTTATGGTCGAGCCGCTCGCGCACTCCGAACACGAGTCCGCGATCGACCAGCGGCTGGCGCGGCTTCACGAAGATGTTGTAGAGCTCCGGCCGCGTCTGCCGGCCAATGTGAATGACGTCCTCAAAGCCCGCCGTGGCCACGAGCGCCACCCGCGCGCCTTTGCGTTCGAGCACCGCGTTGGTGGCCACCGTCGACCCGTGCACGACGTCATCGCGCCCAGTAGCAACGGCGCCACTACCCGACACGTCCAGCCCAAGCGCGTTCAACCCCTCGAGAATCGCCCGCGACGGATCATCCGGCGTGGACCGCACTTTGTGCGTCGACAACCCCTTCGAGTCAATGCGGACGAAATCTGTGAACGTCCCGCCTGTATCTACGCCGATCCTCATCGCGTGGAACTCCTCAAGAACCGCCAACGAAACACCTGCCAGCATGTCTCGCGCCGGCGTTTCCCGATGAAGCCACATGTGGGCTTTGCGTGGCGGACCGGAGCCCGCCACGCAAAGCCCACACGTGCTGCGCGTTGACAACTGTTGCTCGCGCCTTCTCAGAACGCCGAAGTCGGCGCCCCGATTATCCGATTAGAACAGGTACCGTATGGCGAATTCCGCTTGCCGTGAAGGCGCATTGATGTTCGGCAAGAGCGACAGGGTCTGGCCGAACGTGGTGGCGGTGATGTTATTCGCTGGCAGCCCGAAGTTGGCCCGATTCGCAATATTGAAAAGCTGCCCGATGAACTCCAGACGCTGACCTCGACCGAAAAGGAAGACTTTCGAGATCCGCAGATCGACGTTCACAAACGTGGCGCACGTCGGCGCCGTCGCTGCCGAGAGGCCCTTTGACGCTCTGAACGTGTTAATCGCATCCAGATTGAGCGCTCGACAGCCGCTATATCGCGTCACGCCGGCAGGAATGTCACCGGTATAGCCGTCTCCGTTCAAATCAAGGCTGGTGGTGGGATTGAACGGCAGGCTCGAACGCAGATCGACAATCGTTGAGGCCTGCATGTCCCAGGGCAGTTGAACGATGCCGCTGGCGACCAGTCGGTGCCGGCGGTCCGCCAGACCGGGAGACGTTTCCTGGACGTAGCCGTAGCCGTCAGCGTGAACGTTCTGGAACGAGCTGTCCTCTGACTTGCTGAGGGTGTAGGACAGCAGGTACTGGTATCCATGGCTCATCCGCTTGCCCAACTTTAGCAAGAGCGCTCGATACTGATTGTCCGCCGTCGACTGCCAGGACGACACCCGCCCGAACTGCGGGTAGGGTTTCACCTTGGTCACCTTGTCGGGAAGATTCAGATCGACGGTATCGCGGTCTGATTTACGTTGAACGAAGATCAGATCGGCCGTGATGCCGAAATCGTGACCGAGCATCTTGGAGGTCCCGGCGCTGAACTGGTGCGCGTACGCGCTGACCGTGTCGTTGTTCATGACCGTGATATTCGGCGCGGCCGTGGACATGAACTGGGCGCGCGATTTCCCCTGCAACGGATCGGGATAGCTGGGGTTACTGATGATGATGCTCTGCGCCTGTGGCCAGGTCAGTTCTCCGAAGTTCTGCAGAGTGCGCATGTTCTCGTAGAACAGTCCGTAGCCGGTACGCACGGTGAGTCGGCCATCGTGGGTGGCATCCCAGGACAATCCAAGACGTGGGCCGAAATTGTTCTTGTCACCGCGTGCACTGGTATCGCTGTTGAAGGGAATCGCGAGAGGAAATCCGCGGCCGGGTCCGAGTTTGTCGGTGATCCGGGCCAGCAATCCAGTCAGGTCTTCGTTGAACGAGCCAAACTGACGGTCGTAGCGTAGTCCGGCGTTGACCGTCAGGTCCTTGCCAATCTGCCAGTCGTCCTGCAGATAGGTCGCAAACTGCTTCGTGGGAATCTCCGCGAAGGTCGGCAAGGAGTTGCTGTACTGAGTGGGATAGGTCGTCTTGTCATTGACGTTGTACACAACGTCCTTGGGGAACGTCCACGATCCAAGGGGCGATCCCAAACTGTCTGAACGGAACGTGATGTAGTTGAAGTCGAGTCCGAATTTCAACTGGTGACCACGGAACACCCATGAGGAGTCGTTCTTGATTTGGAATCTCGACTCAGGCCCCATCTGGCTGTTGCCGCATCCGCCCAGTGAGAGCGACGGGTAGGTGAAGACCGCGGTGCACATATCCACACGACCCGCGCTGAAGTCGCCGGAATCCCAGGACCCGTGGCTGTCCCGCGCGCGGCAAGGTCAACCACGCGGGCGTTGAGGCGACCGACGAGCACCGGCAGCGTTCCTGCGCTGAGTGTGTCGCTGTCTCTCAACAGAACGGGCAGGACGGCCTCAGACGTTTCGAAGCCGAGACGGCCGGCGATGTTCGTCGCCGCGTCCATATCTCCGGTTGTCGGTGAGGTGGGCACGACCAGACGCGCGACCAGGCGATCGGCGACGCCATCTCCGTTCGTGTCGCGTGCCAGACCGCGCGACATGTCGAACATGGCCGCCAAACTGCCGCCTGGGGACTCAAAGCCCTCCGGCACCGCGCTGTCCCCCGTTCTTCCGGAGACGATCGCCGCCGCACCGAGACTCACGGAGAGTACGACCACGGGCAGCTTCACTGAGTCCTCCTTCGAAGGAGGCACATTCTATGGTCAACACAGTTGCAAGAGTCAATGGCGCATTTATGGAGATGATGTGGGGAAATCGCCAGGCGGCATCGCGATCACGATCGGCGGCAGCGGCACGAAGTTCGTGAGCAACGTCGTCTCACGCAACGGCAACGCCGGTGTGCAAGTCACCGGCACCGACACGACGATTTCGAAGAACGCGATCTTCAGCAACAAGGGCCTCGCGATCGACCTCGCACCGATGGGCGCGAATATGAGTGACGACAGCGGCCACAACTCGCCGACGATCGACGCGGCATCGCAGTGGACCAAGGCGGGGCTCGACCTGCGAGGCACGCTGCTGTCGCGGCCGAATCAGACCTACACCATCGAATTGTTTGCATCGAGTGCCGCGGCCACCGGAATCACGATGGCACCGCCTGTTCGCAACGGCCCTCCGGGCACAGATCAGCCGGGAGCGTTGCTGCCAGCCGGTGGCGTGGCTGCGCCGGGAACGACGACTGCTCCGCCACCAGCCGCTGACGCCGCGCGTGGCGCAGGTCGAGGCCCGCGAGGCGGCGGACCAGGCCCAGCGACGGATGCCGTGAAGGCGACTGCGACCGCGACCGCGACGCCCACGGGCGATGGCGAGAGATATCTCGGCACCGTCACCGTCACCACCGACGCCAAAGGCTTCGGCACGTTCACGCTACTCGTGGCTGGCGCGGACCCGCTCGGTGCAGGCAAGACGACGGCGTTTGTGGCGGGGACCGCAACGGATGCGGCGGGCAGCACGTCTGAATTCGGTCAGGCGCGACCGCTGATCAAGAAGTAGCGGGTCGATCGGCGGTCAGTTCTTCGCGCGCGATGTGAAACGCCGTGTTGGCCGCGGGTACGCCGGCGTACACCGCCACTTGAAGAAGGATTTCTTCGAGGTCGCAGGCCTCGAGCTCATGCGAGAGCCCGGTGCGGACATGCAGCCGGAATTCTTCCCATCGCCCGAGCGATGCGGAGATTGCGATCGTCACGAGTCGGCGCGTCGCTGGCGGCAAACCGGGACGAGCCCAGAGCGCCCCCCACGCACTGCGCGTGACGTAATCCTGAAAGCTGCGCGTAAAGTCGTTGGCGCCGGCCACAGCGGCGTCCACGTAGTCGTCGCCAAGCATGGCGCGACGAATCTTCATCCCGGCTGCATGCACGTCGCCCGCGGGGGGCAACAGGAACTGAAACAGCGCCGCACCAAATGCCCTCGGCGCCTCGAGGTTTGAGAGGTGCGCACCCTTCAGCATGACGGTCGTCGCACCGGGAATCGACGCCGCGACGCGCTGACCGTGGGTTGGCCACGGCATCGCGGGGTCCGCGTCCGTGCCGATGACGAGGGTCGGCACGGTGATGCGATTCAGGACGGCGGTGTAGTCCGCGTCGCGCACCGCCGCGACGCAGCCCATGTAGCCCTCGGGATTGGTCGATCGCAGCACGCGTCGAGCCGACGCGACGACGGGCGGATTTGCCTGTATCAGCTGTGGCGAGAAGAATCGCGCGAGCACCGATTCCTGCACGGCTTCCATGCCGCCCTTTAGCACGGCTTGGCGCCGCGCTTCCATGGCCGTCGAGTCTGGCTTGGCCGACGAACTGGCCACCACAAGATGTGTGAGTCGATCGGGCGCGTGCGTGGCGAGAGATTGTCCGATCAAGCCACCGAGCGACACGCCGACGATAGCGAACGTCTGGATGCCGAGTGCGTCGACCAATGCCAGCACGTCCTGGCCGAGCTGATCCACGGTGTAGTCGCCTGGCGTCGTGCTCGATGCGCCGTGACCGCGCAGATCGTAGCGGAGCACGCGAACGTGTCTCGACAGGTCGCTCGCCTGCGGATCCCACATCGTGTGATCGAGACCGAGCGAATGCGCGAGGACGACCACGGGCGCGTGGTCGGGTCCATCGAGTCGGTAGAACGTGTGGCAACCGTGGGTTGTGATCAGGGGCATCGTCGTAGCAGTCGCAAGCGGAGTGTCTCGGCAACTCCGAGATAGTCGTCGGTCTCGGCCAGCACGTCGGGGTGTGTGGTCAGGGCGGTCGCAGCGTCGGGAAGGCGCCCGAGCGCAATCGCCAGCGTCACATCGTCACGACGACTGATCGCGAGCGCTTCGGTGATGAGTGCCTTCGCGCGCGCACGGCCCAGCGTCGTGGCCAGCGCGAGCTGTGCGCGTTCTGCGAACACGGATCCACGGGTCGCGTGAAGATTCGATCGCATGCGGTGCGCATCCACTTGCAGGTGCGCGATGGTCTCGGCCGCGGCATCCAGCGCAGACCCGGTGGCCTGCACAAGGTCAGCGATTGTGGGCCACTCGGCCTGCCAGCCACCGACGGCCCGCTCATGTTCCTGCACCATACCGCCAAGATAGCCGGCCACAAGACCGGGTGTGCGCGTCGCACATGCGAGCACGATCGCGCAGCCGACGGGATTCCGCTTCTGTGGCATCGCTGACGAAGCGCCACCGGGCTCAGAGACTTCGCCGACTTCGGCCTGCATCAGCAACGCGATGTCGCGCGCCATCTTGCCGAGGCTCGCGACATACGTCGCCATCGTCGTCACGATCGCGGCCAGTCGATCACGGTGCGCGTGCCACGGCGCATCCGGAAGCGCGAGCTGCAACTCTGCCGCCAACGCCTCGGCGACTTCAGGGCCACGCGTTCCGAGCGCGGCCATCGTGCCGGCCGCGCCACCGCACTGCACGACCATTCCGTCCGCGGCGGCCGCCATCAGGCGACTCCATGACCGGTCGATGGCGCCGTACCAACCCGCCGCTTTCAATCCAAAGGTGATGGGCGTCGCCGGCTGGAGCAACGTGCGGCCGAGCATGACGGATGTCGCGTGCTGGTCAGACAACGCGATGAGCGCGTCGGCGAGACGCACATGATCGCCACGCAGGATTTCAATGCTGTCGCGGATGGCCAGCACAAGTGCGGTGTCGCTGATGTCCTGACTGGTCGCGCCCCAGTGTACAAATGTCGCGGCGGACGGATCCACTTCAGCGACCCGCGCTGTCAGCGCGTCGACCAGCGCCACGACCGGCGTGCCGGCACGACGCGCACTGGCCGCGATCGCGGCGACGTCATACCGCTCCGCGCGCGCCGCGGCGACGATAGCGGTGTCGGCGGACGCGGGAATGACGCCGAGTCGCGCCTGCACACGCGCGAGCGCGGCTTCGACATCGAGCATCTTCTGGAGAACAGCTACGTCTGAAAACACGTTGGCCAGCGGGCCGGTTGTGATCAGCGCGTCGACAAGCAGTGACGTCATCAGGGGCTAGCGGGAGTGTATAACGCTCTCAACACAACGTCCTGTGCGGCGCGATCTGGCGTCGCACCGCACAGGACCGTTGAGACCGATGGCGCTGGAGACGTCATCGGCCGGCGTGACAGCTGCCGTCCGCCCTAGAACGAGAACCGCAGCTGCATCTGCACGTTCCGCGGCGCCGCATAGGCCGTCGCCACGCCGAACCCGGCACCGCGAGGCAGCGACCGTGCTGCGACCGCGTTGCCGCTCGCGTCATACGGCAGATTCGTGATCGTGACCGGATCGGTCGGGCTCGCGAGGTTCATGGTGGTATTGCGGTTGGTCACCTGCGCGCTGTTGAACACGTTGAAGAGGTCGATGCGAATCTGCAGGTTCCGCTTGCCGCCCAGCTTGATGTTGCGGGCGATCGCCGTGTCGAACGTGCTGATGAAGCATCCGCGCAGATAACCCGCGCCAGACTCCAGACCGACGCTACCCACCGTTGGGCCCTGGAATGCCGAGGCCGTGAACTGCCGGAGCGGATCCGAACTGCACCCATCGCCCGTGTCACCGACGATGCGCACACGACCGGCGAAGTCCGGTGAACCCGTGATGTTCACGTTGCCACCACCCGTTTGATACGCGTAGGCGATCGAGTAGGCCGCGCCTGTGCGTCCAGTCCAGACCGACGACAGCTGCCAATCGTTGACGACATGCCCGATCAATTTCAGGAGTGGCTGATCGCTGTTGAGGGTCGGCAACGTCCAGACCGCATTCGCCTTCATCAGGTGCTTGGTCGGGATCGCCGTGCCGAGGAGTTTGTCTGCCTCCGCTTGATCCGCACGTTCCACGACCGAACCGTCGGCGTTGTGCTGCAAGCGCAGCGCGGAGTTCAGGTGGTCATAGAGCGTCCACGTGTCATTGAAACCAAACGCGATGCCGTTGCGCATGCGTCGATTGATCGACAGCTGGAGCGAGTGGTAGGTCTCCCAGCTGCGCATCTGCTGCTGGGTGATCGTGCTGAACCCGCGGTAGTAGCGCGCGAGGTCCGGGTTGAGCGAGACCACTGAGCTCGCCACACCGGCAGCGGTCACCGTCTTGTCCTGATACCTGTCGAGGAACGCGGCACCAAAATCGATGCTGTTGATGTTGACGGCGGCCAGCGTGTCGTAGCTGTGCTGACCGGTGTACGCCACGTCGAGCGATGTCGACCACGGCAGCACCATTTGTACGCCGATGTTCCACTGCGCCGACTTTGCCGGGCCGCGGTCGTACTCGTTGACGAAGAGCGACGGCGGCGCTTCGGTGGTCAGGCCAGTTGATCCGAGTGACTGCAGCTGCCCGTAACGCACCGTGACGTTTCGCACGTTGGGCACGTTGTTCGCGGTGTTGTACACCGCGTTGCCGGTCGGACGATCCGTGAAGAGACCCGCACCGCCGCGGATGATCACCATCTGATTGCCCTTCACATCCCACGCGAAGCCGACGCGGGGCGTGATCACGAAATCCCACTTGTACTGGGTCTTGACGATGCCCTGCCCCGGCAGGAACACACCGTTGGTGAGCGTGCCGGTATTCGGCACCAGCGTGCCAATCGCGAGCACACTGTTCGCGCCGAGCGACGCGCCCGTCAGTGGATCCATCGCCTGTCGATTCGTGCCCGTGCACGGGAACACGCCGTTGGCGCACGTCGCCACATACTGACGCGGTGCGGCGGATGCGGCCCACTGTTCCGGCAGGAAGTTCGAGCTCTTGCCGAGACCGTCATACATCGGTTCGACGACGTTGAACCGAATGCCGTAGTCGAACGTGAAGCGGCTCGACACCTTCCAGTTGTCCTGGATAAAGCTCTCGATGTTGCGCGCGATCCAGAGACCTTCAGGCAGTTTCGATGCCTGCGCGTACGAGCTGAAAATGCCGAGGGCGGCGTTCGAGTAACCGAACGTCGAGTCGATCGGGTTCGCGGTGTCGTTGCCGAACGTGATCGTGCCGACCGGATTGCCCGTCGATCGATTCGATTCGTTGTAATAGAAGTACACGCCCGCCTTGGCCGTGTGCCGCCCCATGACCTTCGTCACCTGCGCCGTGAGGTTCTGCGTCAGCGTGTTGATGAAGTTTCCGGGGAAGCTGACGTTTGGCGGCGCATTGGTCACGCGCGTGCCCCACGCAAATGACGGCGCCAGCTGAATGCGCGTGCCGTCCCAGATGGGCGCCTGCAGTTTCTGCAACACGTCGTAGGTGAACGGCGCGCTCTGCGCCGTGATGATCGGTGCGTCCGGAAACAGATACGGAATCGCACCCATGCCGGCCGTGATGCGGTTGCTCGACTGATTCATCGGCATCGCTGCCTGACAGAAGTTCGGCTCACCGCCCGCCACCGTGCACCCTTCCTGATGGTGCGTCGTCCGGCCCCAGGTCACTTCGGCGAATGTCGTCGGCGTGATCGTCCAGTTGACCGTGGCGGAGTTGACGTACGTCGCCGGGTTGTCCAGCCGCGTGTCGTTAAAACCCGGAATGGTGCCCGGCACGGTCGCTCGCGTCTGCTGGTACTCGAAGAACTTGTAGCTGGCGCGCAAGTTTGGCGAGATCTGGTAGTCGAGTTTGACGAGCGGTTGCCATCCGGTGAGCGAGAAGTTGTCTGACGTGTTCTGGTAGTTGTATGCCTGCCCCGTCGGCATGGCGACGTTCGACGCGGGATACCAGTTCAGGATGTTCATGCCCGGCTGATAGAGGCGGCTCGCCGGAATGCGCCCGACCACGCCGCCGTCGCGGAAGCAACCGGTCGTATTCGCCGCGGTGCACGGCAAACCTGTCGACGCATCACGAATCAGGTTGTAGACCGCACCGTTGTTGTCGAGCGACTGCGAGAAGTCGCCCTGGCGCTCGAGCGCCGTGGGCACGCGATAGCGCGTCACGACACCGCCCTGCGTGCGTGGATTAAATTCCTGTGTGTAGAAGAAGAACAGCTTGTTCGTGCCGCCCGGTCGGCCAATCGGGCCGCCGATCGAGTAGCCCCAGTCTTTCTGCTTGTCGTACGTCTTGGGATCACCATTCAGGATGTTGGTCTGGCTATTGGCATTCCAGTCGGACCGGCGCTCGACGTCGTACAGCGAGCCCTTGAAACTGTTCGTGCCGCTTTTGGTGACAGCATTGACCTGCAGCCCGGACGCGCGGCCGTATTCCGCCTGATACGACGAGGTCTCAACCTTCACTTCGGATACGGCTTCCATCGCGAGGGTGGTGACGATGCGATTGCTGCCGATTTCCATGTTGGTGATGCCGTCGACCTGATAGTTGTTGCCGCCACCGCCGCCGATGCGCGACGTGCCGTCGACGCCAGGCACCAGGCTCAGCACGGCGTTGGAGGTGCGACCGGCAATCGGCAAGTTGGCCACGAGGTCCGTGTTGACGGTAAACGATCGCTCACCACTGGCGGCCTGCACCATGGGCGGCTCGCCCTTGACGATCACTTCTTCACTCGCGCCGCCGACGTCGAGCGTCATGTTCCCGACTGCGACGAGCGATCCGGGACTGACGGCCACGCCTGAGCGTTTGAGCGTCTTGAACGACGGCATCTCGATCTGCACGGTGTAGGTGTCGGCCGCGATGTTGGGAAACACGAAGTCGCCAGTAGCGCTCGTGATGGCCGGCGCCGAGCGGGTGCCGCGCGATTCGCTGATCAGCGTGACGGTGGCGCCAGGCAGCACGAGACCTTGCGCGTCTTTCACTGAACCGCTGATGGTGCCGCTCACGCCTTGCGCGAGCGCTGAGGTAGCGACGAGCACGGCGAGCACGACGGCCGTCGCCGTACGACACATCTTCCAGATCTGCTGACGTGGATCCATGAACCCATCCCCCTTCAAACACTATTTCGATAAACGATCAATCAGCGCGAATATCGCACACCCAGGACCGTGCCGGGTCCAACCTGGATCTGACCCGTCAGTGCTGCTGCGGCGTTACTGTTTTCCGCCGCGGCCGGTGGCCGGGGTCGGTGCGTAGACGAAGACTTTGCCAGTGGTGCGTGGCGACGTGCAGTCGTTGTAGAAGTACTCGCCAGGTTTCGTAAACGTGTAGGTGTACGACTGACCGGGCGCCAGTTTCGGTGATGCAAACAACTTCTCGTAGAACTGCGTCACGCAGTGCGGCTGCGTGTTGTCGGCTGGATTGATGAACGTGACGGTCGTGCCCACGGGCACGCGCAGATGCTGTGGCGCCATGGAATTCTGCGACACGGCTTCACCGGGCGCGACGACGCCGTTCGCCCAGTTGCGCGCGATGGCGACAGTGTTCTTCGCGACGGAGCCTTCGACAGGAGCGGCCGTGATCGGTTGACGCACGGGCGGCGGCACAGGCGTCGCGGCGGGGTCCACGGTGCCACCGACCTTGAGCGCCCAGAGATCGTCACCGCGCGGCGAGTTGTAGGGCAAGCCGTTACCGCCGGCAAACACGGCAAGATACTGTTCGCCGTCGATCTCGTAGGTGATGGGGCTGGTGTGCACACCAGCACCCGTCTGCCACCGCCACAGTTCCTTGCCGTCCTTCATGTCGAGTCCGAGCAGAATGCCATCGGGCTGACCGATGAACATCACACCGCCGGCAGTGGTGAGCATGCCGTTGCCGTGCGCGAGTGACCACGCGGTCGGCCGTTGCCAGGCGATCTTGTGTGTGGCCGGGTTGAACGCGATGATCTTTCCGCTGCGTTCTTCGCCGAGCGGCCGGAAGCCCACGCCGCCGTCGCTCTGCACATGCCCGGAATTCACAATACCGACGCCGGTGTAGATGAGGCGTGTGGCCGGATCAAACGACATCGCGCTCCACGCGATGCCGCCGCCGGTCCCCGGTGACTGGACGACGGGTTCGTCGGCGTGCGGCGTAAAGAGGCAACCGGACTTGTAGTTGGGTGGCACGCGATTGGTCGGATCACTGTTCGGGCAAATGGAAATGAGCGAGTCGCCGCGCGGAATGGGCTGCGTGGGCCACGTCTTCTGCGACGGGAGCTGCGGCATCGGCTTCTCATCGATCGGTGTAATCGCAGATCCGTCCGCACGATCGAGGATGTACAACATGCCAGTCTTGCTGCCGTAGATCACGATCTTGCGCACGCGGCCCGCGACCGGCACATCGGCCAGCACCGGCGCCATCACGTTGTCCATGTCCCAGATGTCGTGATGCACCGACTGGAAGTGCCAGACGCGCTTGCCTGTCTTGGCGTTGACAGCCACGATCGAGTTCGCGAACAGATTCAGACCACCGCGGGTCGAGCCGTCCGTTGCGCCACCGGCGCGCGCGTTGCCAAAGGTGAAGTAGGCTAGCCCGAGTTCAGGATCGATGGCCGGATGCATCCACGGTGACGCGCCGCCTGTCTTGTACGTGTCGCCTTCCCATGTCTCGGCACCAAATTCACCGAGGCCAGCTGGACCGAAAAAGTGCCACGCCTCAGCGCCCGTCTCCGCGTTGAGCGCGTACGCCGTGCCGCGCGACGCATCCGCCGTGCCGAAATAGATCAGACCGTCGAAATACACAATCGCCGTCTTCAGCGACCCGCGACTGCCATCGTCATCGCCCAGCTGTTTGATCCAGACGACCGCGCCGGTGTTTTGATCGAGCGCGATCACGCGCTTGCCGGCCGCGGCCGTAAACACTCTCCCGGCGCCAACAGCCACGCCACGACGGAGCTGCGTGCCAAAGCCAGACTTGTAGACCCACTTCGTTTGGCCAGTCTTGCCGTCGAGCGCGTGAACGTTGCCCTGCGAGGTTTCCACATAGAGCACGCCTCCGATGGCCACGACCGTCGACTGCTGACCGCCTGCTCCGCCACCGCCACCACCGCCACCGGGTCCACCAGGCGCCCCACCAGGAACACCTCCGCGGCCGGCGCGACCGCGGCCTGCCGGTGGCTCGTCGCCAACAGTGGGCGCGGCCGGTGTAGCGCTCGGACCACCTTCAAGATTGAGATGCCAGGCGCCACCGAGCGTGCTGATGTTCGCGCGATTGATGCGCGCCAGCGCGGAAGTGTTCTGATTGCCGTAGTTGCCGCCCACCTTGGGAAAGTCGGCGCCGGGGACGGTGCAACATGACGCAGCTGCACGCTGGGCCGAGGCGCCTGGAAGCCACGATGTACTCGTCGCCCACACACCCGCCAGTACGGTGACCGCCGCCAGAAGTCCTGCCACACGTTTCATTAGGCTCCCCGATCGTAAACGGCGCCGAGCTTAATCCTGTTACGGGAATGTGTCAAGCCGAATATCGCACTTCATGTGCGATTATCGCACCGGCAGCAGTTCGGGAGCAGGCGCCGTGGTACCCTCCCCCCATGGCCAAGAAGAAGGCGCCCGCCAAGGCGACAAAGCCCAACGACCCGGATTTCATGGTCTCGTTGGCGCGCGGGCTGTCCGT
>Ga0114969_10000643_pt1 | contig 30194 bp, 29 predicted proteins | sample M_130807_MF_Meta_FD_87316 | JGI IMG/M metagenome (GOLD analysis project Ga0114969, IMG submission 87316) | Freshwater microbial communities from Lake Montjoie, Canada to study carbon cycling - M_130807_MF_MetaG | ecosystem: Environmental > Aquatic > Freshwater > Lake | place: Lake Montjoie...
AAGTGCTTTGCGAACTTTTCTTAAAAGTGCTTTGCGAACTTTTCTTAAAAGTGCTTTGCGAACTTTTCTTAAAAGTGCTTTGCGAACTTTTCTTAAAAGTGCTTTGCGAACTTTTCTTAAAAGGCCTTTTGCGCACTTTTCTTAAAAGTGCTTTGCATCCAATAACATACACAGTGTATCAGCCAAGTCATCTTTTTTAGGCTGCGTCAACCACCATTGATACCACCTACCCTGCTCTGTGCCCATCGGAAACCTCTTGAGGTAAGCACGCACACGCGCTTCGCCCCCAGCCTTTCTATCCTTGTATCCCGCGTCACCCACTTCTTCACCCTTCACCTTCTTCCCCGCGTGAATAAAGTGGAATTCCACCTTCTGGGTCCCTGCTAGAGACAGCAGCCGCTCCCTTAATGTCGCAAAAATCAGGATCTGCACCGTCTTCATCACAGGATTTTTCAAAACTGGCTGGTGTTCAATGTAGATCTGTCGAACATCCTTCAAGTAATCCCAGTCGCGCCGAATCCAATCCCGGATTGCGTCATGGAGCCGGCTCGTATTATCCGCGAAAGAGGCCACACTCTTCTTTTTCACAAGGGGCATCGTCGCGACTGTCTCTGCGCGCTCGAGCAAGGCCGGTCGCTGACCCTTCGTGTCGAGACCTCTCGCCTGCAGAAATGCCTTGAGTTGCCCAATGGTCGGGGGCTTGGTAATCGGCTTTCCCGTTGCCTCGTCATAGATCTGCGGAGATTCCTTCGGAATATGCCGACCACACACTAATCCGAGAGGCGTGGGTGCGTTAGCCTTTGGAGGTTTTCCACAGACGCTGCAGACTGGCTTGGCCTGATTATCGAGATTGGTAAGATTCACTAGAGACCAATGCTTGATTTCAAGAATAGTGCCTGATGCGTCCTGTTGCGGCGTAGGCGCCAAAGGTGCCGAAGGCACAGCAATACAATACGCAAGATTCTTAATTCCAATATCAAGAGCCAATAACATCCTTCTTGGATATTGTATATATATTGTTTAGATGGCAACACAGCAAGTTGGACAAGGTTTACCTACACAAGGGCCAAAAGGGCCACAAGGATCACAAGGGCCACCTGCGCAACAACAAGCGCAAGAAGTCCCAGGGGGACAAGGCGAAAATCAGGATAAATCCTCCGAAGATCTCGTCCCTGTCAGGGACCCTAGCGCCCCCAAGAAGTTCCTCAACGGCTGGACTCGCGAGATTGAGCACCTCTTTGCCGAATGGGCCGATAAGGCCTCCTGCTATCGATGGATGCACGAGAAGACCGGGCGCATGTATCAGACGAGAGACCAAGGTTTCATGTTTCCCATTATTATCTTGAGCACCGTCGGCGGCGCAGCCAACTTCGCCATGAATTCTATATCAAATGACCCTGAAATACAAAAATACGTGCAACTCGGCCTCGGCGGCCTATCTATAGCCACCGGCATTTTAACAACCATAGCAAATAGACTTGGCTATGCTAGTTCTTCAGAGGCTCATCGTGGCGCGTCTATTTCCTGGGGTAAGTTCAATCGCCTTATTGTTATTGAATTATCTCTACACCCCGACGAGCGCATGGATGCCTTCGCATTCATGAAGATGTTCCGCGTAGAACTTGACCGACTCATTGAGCAGTCGCCAACGATTCCCGAGGCAATCATCAACAACTTCATCTACGAGTTCAAGGAAGAAGTAGATCTAAAGAAGCCAGATATCACCGGCAATCTCCATCACACACAAGTCTTCTCCGACTCGGGCACAAGACTTAAGAAGATGGCCGAAGACGCCGCTCTAACTCTGAATCTGAAGAAGGGTGTTCTCAAGCAGTTGGTCATGGATGATCTCGACGCCAAGATTCGCACGGTTGTCAAACAGATGAATAAGACCAGCGGAGCCACAACACCCACGAATATCACTATACATGGCGCCACCCATTCTACGACACCCAGCGGCTTCGCCAGCGGCTTCAATAGCAAGGAGCCCGTAAAACATGCGACGTCCATGGTCTCCACATTGACAAATGCTACCCTACCCGTTGTGACAGGCAAGACCGTAGCCAAGAACCCCATCTGGCCCGGCCATCCCACGAATGATGAAGATATACGCTTGGAAATACCAAATGCCGCGACAAAGGGTGCAGCGGAATCTGATAAGTAACGTGAACTGCCAAAATAGACTGCTGGGACATTTGAGGGCGCAAACTACCTCCCGCAAGCGGGACAAATGCCCAGTGGTCTAAATTATGAGCAATTCACATTAATTCCGAAAATACCAACGTTAGACCGTTGGTCTAATTTTTTTGCAATAAATCTAAAATTATATTCAATTCATTCTTAATTTGCTTAGTAACAACATTATTTTTATAATGCTCATCTACATTCGGTTTTCTCTTTTCAAAATCCTCGCGCATAAAATCTTGTATTCTTTTAATTGCAGCAGTGCGAGAGTTCTCGACCCCTCTAAGCGGCTCTTTCAGGAGGGTATTTATAGCCTCGCTATTTTCACCAAGATTCAATAGTTCAGTTCTTGCAAGATTCACAATACCTTCCAAATTTTTCTTTTTCTGAATTACATCATCGACTGTTTCCATTAATTTCTTACGCGCAACAACTAGTTTTTCTGGTATAAAGTAATTGGTCCAACGATCTCCCGTTGGAAGCATCGCACTGCCTAATTGAAAAGTATCTATCTTTTTATAGCGATCTTCCATTAAATGTATCTTTTCCCGGACTCCTTGTGTTGTTTCAAAAATTTTCGCACGCTTTTCTGCAACTTCAATCATAACATCCAAATTATTTGACTTTTCTGGATTCGTAAACATTTCCACTGCTTCATCAATAGTATCGCAAAAAGCCAATCTTTTTTTCCCCCCCCTGCCCTACTACAGTGACTGTAATAGTTGTCTATATTAACAAAACCATCAGATGTCACTCCCTTATAAGTCTTTACTGCTTCGAGGTATGCACGCAATTTGTTATATAAATCTCCTTGATTTCCACGCATATAAAGAAGTTTGTCTCTAATTTTGCTAGCCTTACCCCCAAATATTCCTTCTAATAACCCCCCACCTCGCTGAGAACACCCCCTCTTACGTCGAGTATTCTTCTTACAACGCTTGCGATTCCAGGAGGTGCCTTTCATATATATTATAGTAAAAGAAATAAATGACGGATACCGCCTGGTGGAGGTAATTTAGTTCATATGCGTGGCCAAAGGCACTATCTACACCAAAGAGCCACTAATACGCTCAATAATCTTCGTAGTAGACTTTCCCTCCATATACTTGAAAATCTCCACGCGCTCACAGAACTCGCTGCCGACCACAGTTTCCGCCGTATAATCTCCGCCCTTCACAATTGTCTTCGGCTTCATAGCCCCATATAGTTCATGGGGTGTGTCCTCGTCGAACACGACGATCCAGTCAATCATGGAAAACTGGCTTAACAAGGCTACACGCGCAGCCAGGGTGTTGATGGGACGCGTTTCCCCCTTCAAACGCCTTATCGACTCGTCACCATTCAGAGCGACAATGAAAACACCGCCAGGAGGAATAATGGATCGGCAGTGCTGAAACAGCGCAATGTGCCCCTCATGCACGATATCGAAACAGCCATTCGTGACTACGATCGGCACGTTCAAGTCGCCGAGGCTGTCGCGCATAATGCGTTTACAGCCTGTAATGGCCCGATTGGCCTCCAGCAAATCCGCGGGCCGAATTACATAGGCGCCCGTGAATTTGACCGAATGCGTCCCCATCCAAGTAGCGAGCCGGATCAATTCGCGCTTCTCCATCGTTCCATAGAAGTAAGCCAGGATAGACAAAACCACATCACCGGCTCCAGTGACATCTGCGACCTCTGAAGACTGTGTGCGTTCGTGAATGAACTCGCCCGAATCTGTGAGAGCCGTTATACCCTGGTCGGACAGTGTTATGATCGTATCTTTACACTTTACTTCGGCCTTTATTGTCGCATGAATGGCCTTCAGATGCTCGACCCTATACTGAATCCCGAAAATGTCGCCGATTTCTTTGATATTCGGCTTGAAAATCGTGCAGCCGATATATTTCGTGTGGTCGACCTTCGGATCAACGAATGTGGGGACACCCTTCTGATTCGCCAGCGCGATGACCCGTTGTGTGAGATCCTTGCAGAGGAAGCCCTTGTTGTAGTCGGAAAATACAATGGCGTCTATCTGGGCGCTTGTCAAGAGCCTATCCACATTCGCTACCGCCTCGGCAAGATGGGCTGCAGTTAATTCGTGCCACTCCTCATTGTCATAGCGAAAAATGATCTTGTTATTTGCGAAGCCGCGTGTTTTTACCGTTGTGCAGTATTTGGGGCTTTTGAAAAGTGTCGGCGTGATTTCTGGATGAGAGATCAGAATATTATTGATTTCATTTGCACCGACGTAATCTCCGACCATCGACATGAGAAAGAGTCGCTTGGATCCGAGGCCGAGCAAATTCATGATAACATTTCCACAGCCGCCAAGATTCATTCTTACTTCACGTTTTTTCAAGACGGGAATAGGTGCCTCGTTGGCCATTTTCTCAATGACTCCGTGAATCTGTATGTCGAGCATCAGATCTCCCATGACCAGAATCGACTTTGGCTTGGAGTCTAAACGGGCCATGCTATATAAGCACTATAGAATGAAATATCATGTGGATTTAGACGGCACAATTTGTACTCTAGACGCGGACTGTAAGGATACTGTGCAGCGCTATCGGGCGGCGGTGCCCATCTTAGAGCGCATACATAAAGTGAATGCGCTTTATGATGAGGGGCATATTATTACATATTGGACGGCAAGAGGTAGTGCTTCTGGGCTCGACTTGACAGACCTGACACGGACGCAGTTAGTCGAATGGGGTTGTAAGTTTCATAGGCTTCTTATGGGTAAGCCTGACTACGATTTATATATCGACGACAAATCGCATAATGTGGATGCTGTATGGCCTTTGGCGCCTTTAGCGCCTTTAGCGCCACTGGCGCCGCTGGTGCCTTTAGCGCTGCTAACCAAGAAGGTCGCCGTGTCGAAGGTGGAGAAGGGGTGGGGTCACGAGACTATCATCGTCAACAACGACCTGTATTGCGGAAAGATATTGCATTTTAAGACCGGATCAAAATTCAGCATGCACTTCCATATGAAGAAGCAGGAAACATGGCATGTTACATCAGGGCGCTTCATCTTTCGCTGGATCAATACAAAAAACGCAGATATCATCGAGGAGACTCTGGTGCCGGGTGACACAATTACGAATTTCGTCGGCGATCCACATCAGATTCTGTGTCAGGAAGAAGGCGACATTTTCGAGGTGTCAACAACACACCACGACTCTGACAGTTATCGCGTAGGGAAAGGTGATTCGCAGATTCAGGCCTAAATCTGCGCAGCACATATATACTATAGAATGCCGAACGACTGTTGGAATAAAATGACGGTGAGGGCCACAAAGGAGGACATGGATCGCTTCTCTGAAGAGGAGTTCAAGGACGTGCCTGAATGGGCTTATGAGATTTATGTCAAGGGTGTCGAGGGCATGCAATTCAAACTCTGGTCACGTTGGCAGCCGGACTTTGCTTGGCTGGAATCCCTTCTCAAGAAATACCCGTCGATGTGGGTAAAAAATACCTGGCATGAGGAAGGCGGACTTGCGGGGGTTTGGGTCGGATCGGAAGATGAGGGTGTCAAGCGGCTCGAGTGGAATGATATGTGCTCAGAAGAGAATGCGCATGTGTTTCGGCCGATTGAGACTCCGCCTTGACCTCTAGATCTCGGCCATCTCAAACACGTCTGCCAAGTTGAACGTGGAATTCCACGAGGTGCAGATGGATGACTGTGCCCACTTTCCACTCTTGTTTTCGCGCCAGACACCATTATTGAACTTGACCTGGGTCGACCCGATAACCTTGTCGTCTCCGCTGACAAAATCGATCCAAAAGCCCCTCTGCCTCACCGTGATTTTGCTAGTATCCACTTTCGCGGAGACGATCCGAAAGAGGCGGAACCGGCTCAAATCTTCGCAGACGACGAGTGCATAGTCGGCTGGCTTCTTTCCGCCTGTAATACACAAGAGGTCATCGGCCATCTTTTTCTGCGCCTCTGGGGGCATCTTACAAAAGTGGTCCACCGTGATTCGTGCAACTTCCGTGGTCGCCTTACAGGCTGCGACGGTAGTTCTATCGACGTGACCCTTCGGTATGTTCTTCCATGTGCTTTTATCTGGATGTCTGGCCGTCATCTCGACGATATAGGCATCTTTTGCGTCTTTTGCAATTTGATCGAAGATCTTCTTGTGCTCGTCTGTGCAGCCAAATCGCTTGTAGGAGGGATTTGTTAGACACTTTTTGATCGCCCCGGATTGCTGCACTTCTCCGCAGTGAATACTGATAGATCTCTCGCTGCCGTCGTCGAGTTTTAGGACGAGGTCTCCAGTGCCACCCATATCGTCGGATTGCGTGACATTGACAATATCTACGACCCGGCGACCCTCGAGGTCGTATCCTGCGCCTATAGGTGTGCTACTGTAATTTGCAAGCCATGTGGCCCAAGTGGCCCGCTTCTTTGCACTAATCTTCTCGGAGAGGGGCTGGATGGTAGGTGCCAGGGCGGCAAAGGCGGAGTTATCTAGGCCCATTCGGCGAACAAAGTGTAGTAAAGCAGCGGCCTCGTAGATGAGTCCGACGTTTCCCACTTTCTGTCTGAGATAGATGGCGATTGCGGTATTTACGGTGCGGCTTAGATCCATGCTTTGTATTTCGTGGACCGCTTGACCGGTGTCAATTTTATATTACATACTGTATAGAAGATGTCATACCCAATTCAGAAGCCGATCTTATCATCTGAGAAGACGCAGATTAGGAATTCTAGAATGGTCTTTGCAAACTTCGTTTCACAGCGTCAGCAAGTCGATTTTGGTGATAAGATATTCACGCCGAAATTTACGGCGAGCGACGTGACTACCAAAAATCTAGGAGCAGTATTCACGACGAAGGAGGAGAAGGATAGGATACTTAAGTTGCCATCTACGGGAACTTCAGGGACAAATGATTGTCCCGTGAATTTTAATGTATTGAATGCTTATTATCAAACAAATACTGGTATAGTTGATAATTATAAAGTTATTAGTATTAATGGAAGCAATATTACTTTTCAAGTAGGTAATACAACGTTTACGCAAACCCTATTTCAAATGAATAGTCTAGCAGATTTAAATCGATCTGCGGTTGGAGTGTATGTAAATGCGTCATCTGGATTAATTACTATAGTTCTTGGTGTTAACAGTTTTGTTTTATCCCCGTGTGGGGCAATTATCTTAGATTAGTAAAAAGTGCTTAAGGCTTCTTGCGCAGACACTTACAAAGTGCTTAAGGCATTTTGCGCACATGCCTAAAAAGTGCCCTAGTGTCTTAAATTCTCGTAAGGTGTAGAATGAAAATTCCGGTAGTTATCAAAGGCATTTTAGAGTCTATAATTCCTAAAAATTTTGGACCAAAGATGTCAAAATATGCGCAACAATATAATCTACCCTCTAGGAAACTTGCGAGAAAACGTGCAGCGGAAAAAAGGAAAACACAAACCCGTAAAATGAATCGTTAGTTTATATCAGTGTTATGCACAGACACTTACAAAGTGCCTAAAGATTTTTGCGCAGATTCCTAAAAAGTGCCTAAGGATTTTTGCGCAGATTCCTAAAAAGTGCCTAAGGATTTTTGCGCACTTTTTCCTAAAAAGTGCCCTAAAAAGTGCCTAAGGATTTTTGCGCACTTTTTCCTAAAAAGTGCCCTAAAAAGTCCCTAAAGATTTTTGCGCAGATTCCTAAAAAGTGCCCTAAAAAGTGCCCTAAAAAGTGCCCTAAAAAGTGCCCTAAAGATTTTTGCGCACTTTTTCCTAAAAAGTGCCCTAAAAAGTGCCTAAAAGTGCAGCGCGTCTAAAGGCAACGCCAAAAAAGAACTTAGGAACGGAGAAGAATGAGTGTCAGTATCCAAGATATGCAAGCCGCCGCTTCCGAACTTGGCCCCCCCATCAACATTTCTACCGATATCGGGAATGTGATAGAGGTCAATAATCTGGATGACGATCTCGGCTTGAATATGTTGGCCAACCAGAGCAAGATCAAGATTGATGGCAACTCGCAGCCCTCATTCGGGTCTTCGCCAATTCGCCTGTCGGTGCCCGAATCCGACTACAAGCAGGTCAGTTTCGGCGGCCTCGAGCCCATAGAATTGAACACCTTCGGAAACGGAATAACGACAGAAATTCCCGGCGCTGCACCTCTCGCCGAGATCACCATCGACCGGCAGCAGTCACCCTATAACAACATGCAGACCTCTTCTACGGCCCCCTCTATATCGCTGACCCCGGCGGCCCCCCGGGACTTTGAGCAGGAGAACCGCGACAAGGTTGAGTATTTAAACAAACTCCAGCGCCTGGAGTCGAAGGGGTTTCCGGTGAGCAAGCGTTTTACCATGGACAACTCCTTCGAGGAAATCAAACAGGAATACACTCGCCTAGTTGACGCCCGGAATCTAGAGAGCAGTCTCCGATTCCAGCGCCAGATGCTGATGGGCGCGATTACGGGTCTCGAGTGGATGAATAACAAGTTCGACCCCTTTGACGTCAAGTTGGAAGGATGGTCCGAGTCCGTCCACACGAATGTCGAGGATTTCGACGAGATTTTCGAGGAACTCTATGACAAATATAAGGACCGTGGCAAGATGCCGCCTGAGATGCGCCTGATGATGGCCGTGGCCGGGAGCGGCTTCATGTGCCATGTGAGCAACTCGTTCTTCCGCCAGAAGATGCCGACCATGGACGATGTGCTGCGGAGCAACCCGATGTTGGCGAAACAGATGGCGCAGGCTGCGGCGAGCCAGGCTGGCCCGGGGTTCGGGAATTTCATGGGAATGGCCATGGGTATGCCACAAGGCAATATGGGACAACCGCAAGTGCCTGTGGATCAGACGGGGGCGTTCTTTGGAAATAATTCCAGATCCCCGCCGAATCCCAGCCAGGCCGCGCAGCAGGCAGCCGGAGTGGGAGGTGGCCAAAGGCGCGAGATGAAGGGGCCATCTGGCGTCGATGATATCCTCAAGACGTTCGAGGAGGTCCGTCGTGTAGAGATGGAGTCGATTGGCCGTGCGCCGCCGCCGGTGAACATGATGCCACCCACACAGCAACAACCTGCGATGGTTGCTGTATCGGAGTTACAGAGTGTAGCCAGTGACGACTTTGCGAGTCAGACGGAGTCTGTGCGCACTGGAGGTGGCAGGAGGGGCCGCTCGCGGCGTGCTGCCCCGGTAGGAAACGTGGTGGGCTTCGACGTCTAATTTAGAGCCTTTCGAGAGCCTTCTGATATTTCTCGTGAAGTCTAAGACCAACATTCTCTGGCTGAGCACTTCCTGTATCAGTGCTCGCAGGCTTCGTTCTTTCCGCCTTGTCTGAAAGACTCTTTAGAATCTGCTGTTCTTCGGGCGAGAGGCCGTCCATTGGATTCTGCGCACCGGCCGTTACGGGAGTGGCCATCTTTTTCCCGAAAAGACAGAGGCTGCTATTTTCATTAAATAGATACGTTATGCAAATTATAATGGTAATAGACATCATACCAGCCACGACAATGTTGCGGGTCGCCACGAAAAATATGACGAAGATAATCAGCCTGCGAATATTCGGCTGATTTAGGAACTTTTCCTGTTCCCTTGATATTTCAAATGGTATAAATCGACTGCATGTATTCAACAAGAACATGGCAAGACCAATAGAATAAGGTGACGATGCAATAGAAGTAAGATATGCTTCAAAGGGTCCCGAGGGTCCCGAACTTGGAGCACTTGGCATCATCCCTCCGAAACTCATCTATCTTACAATTCGGAATTTCCGGATTGTAAGATGGCAATAAAGCGGCACCCGATCAGACAATCTGTATCATGTTAACAATGTAAAAAATAACGGCGACGGCCGTCATGAGGCCTACTCGGGGGCACCATTCGGCGCCGAGCAATATTGTCAATAGAAGGATAAATCGCCAGATAGGATACTCCCATAGAGCGACCATAGTGGCAGGAAAGGGTGTCCGGAGAGAAAGGCTTTCAAATATATTCCATCCCATCAAGCCGAAAATTGTGATCATCCGCAACCCCATATCAACGGGGCCATTTGGTTCTAAATTGACTATATCCATCTTACTCTCCATTTGGATTTTTTATCGTGTGCCATCGGAAGTGTAAGTGGTTGCCATGGAACTCGAAGAACTGGTGCGACTGTCATTGTCCTCTTGACGCTTTGTCTGTATCCGTTCCGTTACAGCAGCAATGGGGGTTTCTCCGAGCACCTGTTCGATGAACCACCGGTGGGGGTTTGATACAAACTTCGTCGTCTGCATACTATCGTTTCTTTCATAAAGAAACCCCTCTTTGAGAGGCATATCTTCAGCCCGCTTGAGACGTGCAAATACTATGAGTGCAATGGATGCGGTAAGAAGTCCAGCGGCCCAGTCCACATATAGGGAAACGACTAGTGGAAATCCGAAGAGCGCAACGTGGCCCAGTGAATTGTCAAGGAATGTGAGGGTATCCCCGGGGACAGATTCGGCGAAGGTGCCGAGAACAAGGAGGGCGAGTGTAAAAAATAGCCAGGTGGGTGCATTGAGTATGGTGCGAATATTGTAAATCCAGGATTCCAAACTCGTATCAATGGTGACTGATTTCTCTGCTTTCGGTGAACTGGGTTTCGACATCCCTCTACCATGAGGCGCGAATCTGTTCGGAATTGATTTCATTCGCAACATGTAGAAGAGGGATGGAGTTTGCTTCCCTGGAGGACGCGTTTCCAAGTTCAGGTTCGGAAAAACGGAGAACATTTCGCGTGAATGATCCGCCATTGCCCCCGACGGATGCAGATCGCCCGGCAGTGAAGCGGATGACAGATGTGGCCGCGATGAATAAGGATCAAATACCCGACAGCCTCTTAGACGAGAGTACAAAATTTGCGAATAAGCCGACGGTAATGAATTCGCTGCCGACGGCCGAGACACTGACTAAATTCAAGCCGACGAATACACCGAGTTATTTCGGCGTCGAGCCATTCGCCAATCCTAGTGAAGACACCTTATCACCGTTTTTGAAAAGCGCTACAAATCCGAACGCCTTCATGTTAGAAAATGATTTTACAAAGTCGTTCAGTGAAGGCGGGTATATGAAGGCTGCAGGAGTTGATCTCCCAGTCCCCGAATTGCGCAATCGATGGAAACTCATGTCTTCAGATCGTGTTGAGAGTTCCAAGGTGGCCTCGAAGCCATCTCACTTTCCGGGCATGGATGTCGGGGACCTAGAGAATCTGAGGGCAAAAATCGACGAACTCATGGCTCGGATTGATGATCTGGAGAATCGGGCGGCGGGTGCCAATCCACAATTGGAAGTTTTGACATTTGTCATGACGGGGCTTTTCCTGATGTTTATCGTCGACTTGGCAGTGAGGAAATCGAGTGGTGTGCGGATGGTCAGTGTTCGCTAGATTCAAAAATTGACCTTTGAAAAATCCATGAAAAAAGATAGCAATAATCAAATGAATATCGGCACATCCACTATTCGCACCGAAAACCTACATCTATCTAACCAAGATTGCATGAGTTTTATTCGATCCTTGGCAAATCAGAGCGTGCAGTGTGTAGTCTGTGATCCGCCATTCGGCCTCGGCGAAAATACGTTCGACAAGCATTATGCGCGCGATGCTGACCAAGTAATCGAAGGCTACCAGACCGCTCCACAAGATGCAAAGTCATATGAGGACTGGGCAAAGACATGGATCCACGAGATACCCCGTATTCTGAAAAAGGACGGGACGCTCTATATCGTGTGTGCATGGAATCACGTATGCGACATTGAATTGGCCATACGATCGGCTCCTGCACCTGGTCTGACCGTAGTCAATCACATCATATGGAAATACAATTTCGGCGTCTACACCCAGAAAAAGTTCGTCTCGTCGCATTACCATATTCTGCGCTGCTCGGTTACTAAAAATACGCCGGCCTTCTATAGCCTCGCATACTTCAATGAGACGGAAAAGACGGGAGATGGCCACAATGCCCAGTATACGGACATGGAGGATGTCTGGACGATTCCCAAGGAGTTCGCGCAGGGAGAGAAGAAAAATGTAAATAAACTGCCTGACGCCCTTGTGAGAAAGATGATCCTGTATTCTTCCAAACCCGGCGACACGGTTGCAGACTTCTTCCTCGGCAACTTTACGACGGCCTATGTTGCGAGAAAGGAGGGTCGTGCATTCGTGGGATGTGAACTAAACAAACACGCATACGACCAACATTCGAAGGTCGTATATGGGTCTGCATTCGGCCAGCAAGTCACGGCGACAAAAGTCTCCAGAAAGCCGGTAAATTCTGGGAAATCTCTTAGTGCTGAGAATATTACGGCAATCTGTAAGCGATACGATGAATTGCACGTGGACAAGACGAAGAAGGACAGCATGGCAATCCTAGAACAGGAATTTGGAAGAGGCCATTTCAGCCTCATAAATATATTGAAGGCGAATGGTCGCTAGATGCTGCGAATGAATTCCCATTGAAGATCCTTGCAGATTTTTTCCCAGATCTTGTCTTGGGCGTATAACTTGTCGCGGTTTTTTAAGAGGGGGAAACAATGGAGGAACCTATCCAACTCGAGGAGTTCGCAGAGTTTGTAGAGAACATACGAATAGGAAAGGAAATTCGAGCGGTCCGAGGGGCAGTGCTTCTGAAACGAGGGCTGAATTTCCTTGAAGAGATAACGCAACTTCTCTTCCGTTTCGCGGTCCATTACGGGCGCCGTGTTTCCATTTAGTCTGCTCATGATGTGGGGAACGTGCTCATAGAATGAATTGTATTTGAGTTTCTTGAGAATTTCGCGAATTTTGCTCCTGTTAAGAGATGATGCTTGTAGGCGCTCCTTCTTAATCTGATTCTCGATATTTTCGAAAACTTCCTCGGGTATCTCAGTGCTCTCCTTTGCCTGGAATTGGGCGAGCCATTCATTGAAGTGGTTGATACGTTTATATGCATAATATGACACTTCTCTGGGAGGATCCTTGTAACTCGGCTTATCTGAGTCCATCAGAATGAGTTTGTGGAATCCGCACTCGGGGCAAGAGACAGTAGCGTCATTCACTGAGACACGCATATCTTCACCGCATGCATCACAGATGAATGAGGTGTCATTGAGACACTGGATAGTTGGGCGATTGTATTGTGGGTCGGTTCTCTGGAGATACTGGTCGAGTATAACATCGCGGTGCAAGGTATCTCCTGCATTATGACTATGGCTATCGGGTATTTTTGATAATCTGACTCCACTTAGATCTTGCTTGGATGCATTCTCAAGGGCCTCAAAAACACTCCCAGGTCTCGCGCGATCCGCCATGTGGACCACGTTGTCAACCCCTTGATTGATGCGATCCTGGATATCATAGTATTCAAATAAGAGGTCGCCGTTGTCAAGAAAGTAGTCGAAAATGGCTGAATCCTTGTCGACAGTATGTATTTTATTTTGAAATACCTTTATTTCTTTCTCAAGTTTATACCGCTCGATATCACTGGTTTCTCCTCTATATTGTTCTAATAATTGGTTTGTCTGGAACTTCATATCCTTAATATCTTGGTCAAGACGTCTTATTTTTGAGAGATTGTGTTGGTGAACCGTATCGAGGGTGGTCCTCGATTCTGGATTTGATCGTCTTGATGGGCGAATCTTAAAAAATGGGTCCATTATACTATACTAAGAATACCGGCATATATCCCTTTAAACCTGAATGAAAATCGCGTGCCAAATCCGGGGAACATGCCTCCGGGCGTGAAGAAATTAAATGCTCTTTTTCCGAATTTTTTTTCTAAACCGGAGGTATAACAAATGACAGGTGGTGGTCTCATGCAGTTAGTGGCCTATGGCGCACAGGACGTGTATCTGACGGGCAACCCTCAGATCACTTTTTTCAAGGTGGTGTATCGCCGCCACACCAACTTCGCGATGGAGTCCATTGAGAACCCCTTCAACGGCTCTCCCGGCTTTGGCCGCAAGGTAACTTGCACAATCCAGCGCAACGGTGACTTAATCTACCGCATCTACCTGCAGGCCACCCTGCCCAAGGTGCAACTGCTGGACACGGACGGCTCTGGTGCCCAGTTCCGCTGGCTGAACTGGGTGGGCCACAACCTGGTGAACTACGTGGAGCTGGAGATTGGCGGCCAGCGCATCGACAAGCACTACGGCGACTGGCTGCACATCTGGAATGAGCTCACGCAGGAGCCTGGCAAGCAGGCGGGCTACGCCAAGATGGTGGGCAACGTGCCCCAACTCGTGAACCTGATCCACCAGGGTGGCGAGGAGTGCGACGACGAGTGCGCCGGCGGTGCCCCCACCCAGTCCAACATCCACATGAAGTGCGCGCCCGAGTATACCCTGTTTATTCCTCTACAGTTCTGGTTTAATAGAAACCCTGGCCTGGCGCTGCCCCTCATTGCCCTCCAGTATCACGAGGTGCGCATCAACCTCGAGTTCGAGGACCTGCGCAATCTGTGCTGGGACTCCACGCCCGCTCTGTCCAACAAGCACACCATCCGCGATCGCGTGGCGGCGGCGGGCCTGGTGGCGGCCTCTCTCTACGTGGACTACATCTACCTGGACACGGACGAGCGCCGCAAGTTCGCCCAGGTGTCCCACGAGTATCTGATCGAGACTCTGCAGTTCACGGGCGGCGAGTCCATCACCTCCTCCTCCAACAAGCTGAAGCTCAACTTCAACCACCCTTGCAAGGAGTTAGTGTGGGTGGTGCAGCGTGACTCTTTCGTGTCTTGCGATGACACGGTGATCGACAACTGGCGCGGCCAGCAGCCCTTCAACTACTCCGACTGGTGGGACCGCTCCATCCAGGAGTCTGGCTACTCCGTGACCCGCGTGGAGGGCCTGGCGGGCAACAACCCCACGGTCACGGCCCTGCTCCAGCTCAACGGCCACGACCGCTTCCAGGTCCGCGAGGGTCGCTACTTCAACGAGGTGCAGCCCTACCAGCACCACACCAACGTGCCGGCGGTGGGCATCAACGTCTACTCGTTCGCCCTGCAGCCCGAGCAGCACCAGCCCTCTGGCACCTGCAACTTGTCTCGCATTGATAACACGACCCTCCTCCTCACGGTGTCCAACAACGCGGTTGGCGTGGCGACGAGCTCCACGGTGCGTGTTTATGCGACGAACTACAATGTGCTGCGTGTGATGAGTGGTATGGGAGGACTTGCCTATTCTAACTAATAACCTTGTCCACATTAAGCAATACCCCGGCAAACATAAAAACCACATGGTAATTCTTTGTCTGCGGATTTTTGGCTGAAAATTGAACATAATAAGAATGTAGTGAGTGAGGCATAATGTCTCAGTCAGAACATTCTCCATGTAAGGCTATAATCGAACAAGGAATAAACAAGGGTAAACAATGTGATAGACCCATTATGAAAGATGGGTTCTGCGGAAAACATCAGAAACAGGCTATATTAGATGCTGCCACTGACGATGGTAAGCGGAAATGTTCAAAGTATAGATGTACAGAAACATTTATACCAAAAACAAATAAGAATTTAGAGTATTGTGAAAAATGTATGAAAGTTAAGGTAACCAATCTTGAAACACTTACACTATGTAAATGGACAGAGATGAAATGTAAGAAACAGGCGAGGGATAGTGGATTCTGCGGAAAGCATGAGCCAAGAGGTATACTATTAGAGGAGGCTGAGAAAAATGATATCCGTATATGCGATGATGGTAAACGCGCCTGTAAAAATCAGACAGTTGATAAAAAATTAAGATGTGAGGAATGTCTTGAAAAGGATCGTAGTAAAGATAATAATCGTTATAATGAGAGAAAAAATGACTTAAGTAAGTGTCTAGGATGTGGAAAAGGTATTACAGATCTTATTGACGGAATAAGGGGTGATAAGGTTCAAAGATGTGTTGAATGTTATGAAAAGTTAAGAAAAGTTGAGGATGAACGTGAGCCTAGAAATAGAAACTATATGATGGAAAAAAAGGCAAATATGGAAAGGTATTTGGTAAGTTATATACAAGGGGCAAAGAATAGAAATATTGGCTTTGAAATTACTAAAGAACAATTTGAAGGTATTGTTCTATCTTCATGTTATTACTGTGGCTCATATAATCAAGATGAAGTTGTTGGAATAGATCGACTGAATTCCTCTAAAAACTATAGTACAGATAATTGTGTACCTTGTTGTAAGGTCTGTAATTTTATGAAAGGCACTTTATCAAAGAATATATTTATTCAACAGGCCCACAAAATATCTCTACAACATCCTCTAGAAAATATATCTGAAGATGAGGATGTACCTGTAAATACTATCTTATCTTCTACTATACAACCTCTAAAAGTAGCAGAACTATATAGACATAATAAATTTGACCTATATATTGAGGCGTGTATTAGAGATAAGCGCTCACCGCAATTTATAGAAAGATTAAAAGGTATAAAAGATAAAAAGTTATCATATAGGGAATTTATAGAGTTCTTTAGAACATCGTGTAAGGCAGATTCAAGATTATGTTCAATTCAGTCATTATCTGATAGAAAACGCATTTCACAGAAGGAAATTTATGGATACTTTAATAACAATAACAGTAAAGATATAATTGAATTATACCAATCTATACATGGAAAGATGGTTGGATTTAAGGAGGATATGGAAGAAATTGCAAAAAATTGGGATAGCACCAGTGTTGATCAGAGAACTTCCAGTATATACAAAGTAGTGGTAAAATACCAAAATCAGAGAGCACATGGAACTGTAAAATCAGAATACCCCATCACTCATACACAACCTCCAACTGACCTTCACCCGCCTCTGCAATCATAGCCTCCAAAGCAGCCTGCCTCCGTTCCAACGGTGATCCATTTTTTCCGCACTTTTTTTTAAAAAGTGCAGAGCGCCGTTTCCACCACCACTCGAACCGCAGCGCCTCCCTCTGATTCTCAAATCCAGAAACATAGCATACCCTATACCACCCCCCAGGCACCACAGATGTGGCTCTGGCCCCTCCTGCCAATTCCCCATTGTGCTGTCTTAGACGTCTGTCAACATCTAAGGTAGCACCCACATACGTTCTTATCGGCTGTTCTACAGTCGATAACAGATATACGAACCAGGACATCTACATCTAGTGCCGACGAGTATGTTTAGACGGCTTTCTCTTTTTCTTAGTTTTACGTGGATTTCTCATAGACCTATACTTTTGCCTGCGACCACCTTCCATATCGCCACCCCCACCGCCACCGCCGCCACCAATACCATAAACGGGACCACTGCCATCAACGGGGCCACTGCCGTAAACGGGACCAGCCGCACCACGTGCAGCCCTGTAAGAATTATATGAATCTACAAATACTCTACTACTAGACCCAGACATACCCGACCTCTTTTGTATAAGACGATTCATATGCTTAGATGTATTTGATAGTCGCCTTCCAGTCATTACACTCCATGTTCCGTCTGCAATGCCTTGATACATCCTTATAGTTGCACTAGCAGAATCTTTTGATACTTCAGGAGAAGGAAATATAACACCACATGATGGAAAAAATAGAATTCGGAATTCCGGATTAGGAAGTTTTTGAAAAATACTATCATATGTTTCCACTGCTACTTGGCGGACACCTCTACCTTTTTCATTTAAAAATCCATATGATCCACCAATAAGTCTCTTGGTTACATCTGTTAAAATTTCAGTTGGATCAGAATTATTATTTTCGTATTGAAAAAACCCCATATTACTTTCAACACCCAATCTTGCAGAACCTTTTACTTTATCTGAGGAGTTACGTTGTATTCCACCGACCAGCGTCAATACTCTATTACATATATCACTACCGGGTAAGTATATATGACACCCATCTAAACATTTCGCAATTCTACTCGCTTCACCCGCAAAATATTTATCAGGTAAAGCAATCCCATATAACTAACTCAATAAATCCTCTCTGTTACCTAAGATTCTCTTTAGTGCATCTTTTACGTTCATAAAATAACACACATCGTCTGGGCCCGAATATTCAATCAATATTGTATTTTTGGGGACTTTTGTTATAAAATCAAATGGGCCACCTGATTCTTTATAATATGACATTACATAGGAACCGTGCGTGGAAGAGTAAATGAGTGGGCACGTATCTATACCTGGGTATTCTGAAGACAGGCGATGTAAGGCTAGTCGTCCTGCCACAGGCGCTGCCATTCTATTATACTATATCTTTTTTATAAACATGCTATAGAGTAATGGATTACATCCCGACTGCCAATGTAGGCAACTTCTTGGCGAATGAGGACTGGTGGTTCTTTCTACCGGCCATTTTATTCGTCGATGTAGTTGTCATATTTCTGTCAAGATTTTTCCCCAAACAATTTGGCAAACCTATAAATGACTGGTATGACGAGTTTGGCCTAGCCGCGGTATTATCTGATGTAATGATCATTGCAATCGGTATCGGGATTACCCGATATTTGTATAGTTACTTGTTCATGGAGAAGGAGGGTTGGTCTATCTTGTATTTCGTCGCCCTGGCTGTAGTAATACAGTTGGTTCACGATGTCGCCTTTAGTTATGGCGTTGTTGAAAAGATACCTGCGGGGCACAACAGTATGATTGATTTATTCAAAGTGTATATTCAAGGTGGCCCGAAGATTCTTCTTGTGGATGCGGCCATGGTCGCAGGTTCTATTGGACTCGCCGCGGCCTTGAAGAATCAAGACTATCACTACACTACTAGCGGGACACTTGTGACTCTATACGCGCTTAGTTATATCTTGTTCACGAATGTGCGTTAATGCCGATAAATCCTAAGAGTAAGTAGATTGGCATGGCGACATCCTATAGTCCACCCCACTTGTCGGGGACTTCGGAAGAAAAGATAGTAGTGAAAACCGAGCAATTAGGCAATAGGCCCACATTGTCGACGCCTAGAGGTGAAGCCACATCGGCAGCAGCCCCGGCGCAGCGACTAACGCGGCGACTAACGCAGCCACTAACGCAGTTGCTTGCGCAGCCTATCACTTCGAATGTCGCACCGCTTAGCCAGTCAAGGAAAAGGTTGCATCCAATATTTCGCAGGGCTGTATCAAGACACGCGAAACATAGGGGATATAAGATGAGGCATTCTAGGTCAAGTCGATCCAGGTCAAGTCGATCCAGGTCAAGTCGATCCAGGTCAAGTCGATCCAGGTCAAGTCGATCCAGGTCAAGTCGATCCAGGTCAAGGCCTCGGAGAAAATAGGTTCTTCAGAGGAAGCGCAACCTGCTTTGCCGCATTGCCCAACTTCGTCTTGATCGTCACGCACAGAAGTTGGCGCCCAGTGAGATCAGCCCACTCGACCTTGATGGTCATGGAGCCCGACAGAGATGGATCAATCGGATACGTCGACAGGGTCTGAAGGCTACCCTCGTTAATTGGACAGGGCACCGTCGTCACGCATAGGTCATCGACAGTCGGCTGGAAAGGGATGAAATTATAGGTGACAGAATAGGTTGCGGTGCCATTGTTAATGGCCTCGGGCACCTTCATGGAAAGAAGAAGAGTTGAGTTCTTACCAGGCACAGTAGGGTCTGGTGAGAACGACATGGACGTAGGTCTGAAGAGGGACTGGCCATTGGAGCAGTCGGAAACGGAGGCTCTAGTCGATGCAAGAAGCAGGGAAAGCAGGGCAAATACGCGGCTCATTCTAGACAGTAGACGTGATGAAAGTTTAGGCCACTATATCAAATTGAAATTGAAAGTGGTGATACCCTTCTTTACCAAAATCAAAACCTATGGGGTTATACTTATACACGGTGTTTAGGTATTATCTAGTCAAGATATCAAAAATTATAAGATAGGTATGTCTATATCCTGTGTTTCATCATATATAGCCACGGAACCATTTCGGCTTACTTTTACAACTTTATGAACGCCGATTAAGGGGTCTCCAAATAGAATACTACGATTTATATCACCTTTTGGTATATATATTGACCATTTCGAATCTGAGTCACTACGACTGTTTTTCATACAATTAAAATATGCAGCCCTTGTTATATCTATAAATTTATCTAAATATCCATATTCAATTGTTGTATTTACAATTTCACTATTTGTAGTTATATATTCAACAATATCCCTAGCCTTTTTAATTGCATTTCCTAAATCTTCACCGTATATGCTATTAGGTTCAATTATGGCACCTTCCGCCCACTCATTCCAAGCAAAAATTGCGTAAATTTGTGGAGATTTAGTATCATATTTCATTAATAGCAAATCTTTACAAGTATTTTTAGTTATATCATCGGGTGAAAAATCAACTAGATGCGTAGAATTGGGATGTCTTGGTATTACATTCCACCCCATATATCCAGAATATACGTGCGGAAGGCTTGATAAACTATCTGGTAGTTTATCTAGTTTACCATGTGCTATAAAGGGTGAATATGCATCTGGCATACGTTCATGCTGTGCATTTTTATATTCCTGTAAGCAACACCAAGATGTGTTAGCGATTAGATATATATTATCAATATTATACTGTTTTAATTCTTCGATGACTCGTATTATATATGATAAGACAGTTGAATTTAAGATGTATAAAAACAATACTGGAAGATTATTAATTCGTATATAGTTTTTATGATTAAATACCCTTTGTAAATATTGAGCATGATCTTTTGGATTATCATATAGTTGTCTGAATGTAGTTCCATCACTATGGAACTTCTTAAAATTGGTATCTCTGCCATAACAGTGCTTCCAAGATTGATTCGCAAAACATAGGCAAAATGGCATATCGGGCTGATTATCTTCAAGTAAGTTATTTAATACAGTGTCCATGACAGCCTTATTTTCAAGCCAATAGTGATAATAAATAAAGCCATCTATACCATATTTTTTTGCTAAGGACGCCTGTTTTATTCTTACATCGATATTTTGAGGATCATAGAATCCTAAGCCGGTTGGAGGCTCTATAGGGAATTTACAAGACTTTAATCTGATATTAGTATTATTTTTAAATAATTCCCAGTCGTTAAATCCAGTTCCAAATACCACATCATTTTCTGGAATGCTGTGATATTGGGGAAAATAATATGCTAGAACCCTTTGATTATTAGATTGCATCTTATTATAAAAAACGACCTTTGATTTAGGTATTGTTATTTACATGCTGTTCAATTATACTGTGGAGTGGTTAAATTAAGTACTCCACGTTAAACAGAGTATAAAGAATTTGTTTATACACCCTTTATAGATAGTCATGATCATAAAATATGGGTTACTTGACAAAAACATAGATGTCACTTCAATATGCAATAGTAAATTAAAATACGGTAAATATATTATTATACCAGCAGGTGATCACAGTAGAGCCAGTATTTTTACAGATCCTATATCCGGTATATTAAAAAATGTCTATATAGTTGATCAAGATAATATCACACACGAGTATAATGACTCTAAAGCAATTTATATTGATACTCAGTTAAATAAAGTAATGGCGGACAATATACCCGACTCATTGCGTTTATTAAACGTCGATGAAAAAATAAGAGATATACACAGTAAATTGAAACTTAAGTATGGGACTTTTTCAGATGAACTTCCAGAGCAGAAGATGGCTGTTAAGTATCTAACAGGTAATGAACGGGTCTTGGAGATAGGAGGAAATATAGGTAGAAATTCACTAATTATTTCATTCATATTAGGAATAAATAGCACTAATCTAGTAGTTCTTGAAAGTGATACTGGTATATCAAATCAACTGAGAGAAAATATGGTTCTCAATAAAATGAACTTTCATATTGAAAACTCTGCATTATCTAAACGGAAATTAATTCAGAAAGATTGGAATACAATTTTAAGCGACACTGTTCTAAATGGATGGAAGAGCGTAAATACTATTACATATACGGAATTAAGGCAAAAATACGATATTGCATTCGATACTCTAGTATTAGACTGCGAGGGCGCTTTTTATTATATATTGCAGGATATGCCTGAGGTTCTAGAAAATATTCAATTAATTATAATGGAAAATGACTATACAAACATACAGCATAAGATATATATAGATACACAGTTAAAGGCGAACGGGTTTTATGTCGAGTATAGTGAATCAGGAGGCTGGGGGCCATGTGACGGAAATTTTTTCGAGGTATGGAAACGTATTAATTTAAGCACACCACACTAGTGACTCTCTCCATACTGTGAAATGATAAAGTTAAGAAGGTCAGTTCTTAACTTTGGCATTTTAGGAAAGGCTGTAGCGAGTGGTTCTTAGACTGCTGAACACTTTGAAATATCCAGCGGTCTAAATTTGGCAATTCACCTTACCCTTTTTTCATTATGAACCATATATTACCATTATTTGTATTTTCTGAATAAACGGTGCTGCAATTCAAAAAGGTGCAAATTTCATTCAACAACGCCTCATTGTATACATAATGATGTAAACACCTGTTATTATAATTATCAAGTGATCTCAATTTAAATTGTTCGAAGGTTCCCGCAGGAGAATCCATTGACAGATCGTGTTTTTCTAAAATTTCTGATAATGTAGATAGATCATCTTCACCTATACCATTTTCATATTGTGAACGTATGGTTGTAAATTTAGAATACTCTCTATTATGATCAAAAGACTTCATTTTATCTGGTAATACAAGTATAATATATCCATCATTTTTAATTATTCTTAACCACTCCTTCAAGGCTTTAATTGGATTTGCTACGTGTTCAAGCGTATGCGATGCATATATAAAATCATATGAATTATCTGAAATTGAATATATATCTGTGGAATCATTTATAAAACATTTTCCAATCTTATGCCTATAATATTTAAATTCGTTGTTGACTGTATTATGCCAGACCGTTTTCTTTGAAAATATCACATTATCTATTAAATTAGCATATGGATATACTGATAATTTAGCACTTTCAGAAGGCCCCCCGATTTCAAGACCGGCTTTATTTATTACACACATTCGTAAAGTATTATCTAGACTCATATTATTAACAATCTTTGTTGTATACATACTTTCTGGATATCTAGTTTTATAATACACCCAATTAAATACGCTTCTATTTGATTGGTGTAAAATGTATTTATTCGCGTTACCAGATAATATCCACCACTCGGCACTCGTTCTATCTACAAGGTCATCTGTTGTAAGTGTATTTATATATTTACTCGTAGCCCACCAAAAATTGCCAGCATAGTGCGGAGGGGCATAATTTTTTACATCATTGTAATCACATCCCAAGGTATCATATGTATCAAGGAGTTTGATACATTCATCCGACTTTTTACATAGAAAATGCGTCATATAATTAATCCAATCAAGTTCAGGCAAATAATATTCATGATCTTTGCCATAGGAGATCCCCTTTGTATGTAAGTAAAGAACCTTGGCATTTTTAAATTGCTTACTGAATTCTGATATGAGTTTCAAAGTGGGCAATTCAAATAAAGTGGGTTCACTCGAACATTGTATGACTATGATGCGATTATCTAAGGCCATATATTTGGAGATATCTAGAGGCAGACCTATATTGTTTATGACGATTGTATGTAATTCTTTTACACCTATCGCGGCCTCTAAAACTAGGTCCAATTTCTCAGTGCCAGCACTTAACAAATGGCATGAATGAATAAAACATATTGCCAAATCCGGTATAGAAGTATAGTCCCTACTAAAAATATTATGAGGCCTATAGTCAATTCTATCTAAAATATAGTTTTTGCTAGAGTGGTAATAAAGATCATCTGGCTTTACGCGTATAGAAAGGTAATTACTATAATCATTCGAGAACTTCAGAATATGATGAAAACCATGCCATTGTGCGCATACAATATGTGGCGTCCTGAAATCATATGAGCCTCTACCCCACATTGTCTGCAAATACCCTTCGTAAAAATAAATATAGGCGCGCTCCCAGTCATACTTTTTCCCGATTATCTTGTTCTCAAACTGAACCACTTCTACTGCAGGCGACGTCAGTAATTTCAAGAAAAATGCCTTCATACGATTATATTTATGGGCAAAGTTCCCAATCGGATACGAAAAATGGCATATCATGGATGTCGCATAATTGGAAACTACGTCACTATTTTCGTATAGGCTCACGTAATTATTTAGTGCGTGATTATCATATGCCGAGTCTCGTATGGCATGATAATTTATGAAGGGTTGGTCGAGAGTATAGGGTGGCTGCTCACCGGTATCCGTGAATGCATTGATGTGTCCACGAATTCTGGAAAACAGATCACGTATTGCAAGACAGTTTTTAAAGAGTAGGGTGCCACTATTTATACCCGTTATATTAAAGTCTAGACCCGAGGTCTTAAAAAACTGTCTGCCAAAATTCATGCTCGCAATGGTTCCTTGCTCAATGCCATACAGTTTATCTTCTGTGGCCAATGAGAATAGAGGTGCCAAGTCACCCTTAATGATAATATCTGTGTCTAGATATAGAATCTTCTCATATCTGGAAATATCAGCGTAATCGAAAATACGCAGACGGGCGCATGCCGCCTCGAAAATTGTAGTTAATTTAATACACATGGCCGTCACTTTCAAGCCTATTTTATTTGAAAGTTCGTTCAAACGAGATTCGAATTCAGGGCTCGTTAAAACGACGATATCAAATGTGTCAGTGGATGAATACATGCGCATGGACAACAAGAGGAGTTCCAAGAGTTTGAAATAGTCTGGATTGTAAAATACACAGGCGTATACTAAATTCATTCTCGTGTATCAGATATAGTTAGTTTTAGGCCGCTCTAGTTTGCTGTGCTGAACCATTTCCAATAAATCCATCATTTAGACGAATATATGTATATCTACTTAGATTACTATTAAAAATTATGAAATGATCGTAGCCGGCCCACGAAGCGACTGCTACATTACTACCTATAATGTCATAGTGACCCTTTACCCACGTAGTTGTTAGTCTATTGTTTACATCAAACATAATATATCCCGACCCCCAGACATACTGCTTTCCATTTAGTAAATTGTCAGATGATTTTGATACCAGGCTAATACTCTTATGATATCTTAGCAATGACACAAAATAGTCTGTCATTCTCTTTGACTTAGTTGATCCCTTCACATTATCGAAAAAATGGTTTATGACTACTTGTTTATTGACCAGCGGCGACACGGGATCCATTTGACAGAGTTTTATAAGTGGTGTCAGTGTATCTAGATCATGTATATTAGCCCGTATTGCATGGAAGTTGACAAAGGGTTGCTCATAGCATGGGGGCAATTCTTTTCCAGACTCTTTAAATTCTGCCATGTGCGCGTTGATATCGGCGAATAGTTTCTTTATTTGTGGACAGTTATTGAATAACATGACACCTGTATTAATGGCCGAGGTCCCCATATTTGTCGTTTTAGGATCAAACAGCGTTGAGCCTAGACCAGGTTGCTGACCTATATACGCCTGATTGACCGTGTAGAGTTTATCTTCGAGGCACAGATCAAATAGTGCAGATAGACTACCCTGCACTATAATGTCTATGTCAATAAACAGGAATTTCGAATACTGGTCCACATCGGCATATTCAAAGATGCGCATCTTACATGCCGCCGCGTCATGCGGTGTCTTTATGGTATTGATCACTGTAGTTTTGAGAGGTAGACCCAGACGCTCGTTCAAGTCCTGTATACGCGGCTCAAACTCAGTCGACGTGAACACGAGGAAATCAGTCCCTTCGTTGGCATCAGAAAAGGTCTTTATGCTCATCAAAGTGAGTTCCAGTAACTTATAGTATTCTTCCGTCCCGAATGCCGACATGTATATCAGATTCTTTTTTTTTTGAGGGGCCTCTGAGACTGCTATGCTGGAAGCAGCAGGAGCAGAAGCAGCAGGAGCAGAAGCAGTAACCGCAGACTCAAGAGCCGTATTCACATACAGACAATTTGCCACATTACCTCCCTCAGACATGGCTGACTTGACAAGACGGAATTGTGATTGGATCATCTGATTCTTGGCCTCAATCAGGGCCGGCGTGGGTCTCGACGTATGGTAGCAGTAGAAGAAATACTTGGACTTTGACACGACCCGCTGAAAATAGTCCTCGAAAATCTCAATGGCCAGTTCACTCAGCGAATGTGCACCGATGACCAGATCCACCTTCTCCGCCTCTACTTCCTTGTAGTCGAAGGCAGATACAGACGTCCACCTCTTTAGATCAACACCGGTCTCTCCAAGATAATACCTTTGCAGTTCACCCACGTGCGGCAAGTCGACGGTGATCCACTTCTCAAAGTCCTTTGCCCTATTCAGATATAACCAGTTTCCAAACCCCCCGCCGATTTCTACGATCGTGGAAATCGGCTCAGGTAAGGCGGAAAAGAGTAGGATCGACATCATCACATGCCGGCTGTCGAGATTCGTATAGGCTGCATAGTTTACTGTAGAGCCTTCATATCCTACCATTGCCCGCCCCTTCAGAAGCCCCATATATTCTTCATACATGGTCTCGTTCAACTCCTTGGCGATAGTGACCGCCTCCTGATCAGGCGGCCGATCACCGTTATCAGTGAACCCATAGACAGCGTGCTGTCTACGGAATGACTTGAAGAGGGTAGCCTTATCCTCACATTGTCTGAACCCATCTATGGATGTTTTAAATACGTAGTCATATCCTTGGAGACCCTCAACAATGCGGAACTGGCATACCTCCTTGGCAAAGGGGTGTGCCTGGTTCGTATAGAAACGGTTCGAAGCGCCCTTTGTAAAAAGGTCAATAGACCCCCCTACGTCCACATACATGTTGTCGGGATTCAGTCGCATACATAGTGGAATCCACACCTTCGACAGGGGCCCAGCAGAAAACAGGATGAGTTCACCCTTCTTGTCCTCCATATAGCGCAGAACACGCTCCGTCTCGGTAGAGCCCTCCGTGTCCCAGCGATTCACGAGTTTGGCGTCGATTATATGACGGCCCTTGATTTTCATTGCCTCCGTGGGAGTAGTGCCCGAAGTCACAAGATAGAAACCCTTTTCGTAGGACTTGAGGAATTCTATAAAGATGCTCCAATTCGAATTGCCGAATACATTGGCATAGGTGCGCTGGCCCACGGGGACGTGAAACTTCTCGATGAAATCCTTGTAAATCGCCGGCGTGCAGTTCCACGGCTTATTGCACGTGTTACACGGGATGCCAATGTAGAGGTCAGGGTGATAAATCTTCACGGCCTCGAGCAGCATCTTTTGGAGGGAACCGCCCTCCTTAAATGTCCAGTGGTCGCAGTTCGTCAGAGTCTCACCCAGCATAATTTTGCGCTCACCGTCGCTGGGGCGGATTAGGCCGAAGGGCTTTCCTGACTTGACCCTCTCTAAAAACCAGTCAAGATGCTGGCGCATCGTGCCATTACGAGGCAGTGGGCCGTCATTTATTTTCACAACAGTAGCCGCAGCAGGAGTAGCAGCAGCAGTAGAAGCCGCTGCCCCATTAAATTGCGATACCTCATTCAAGGCATAGGCGTTCATTCCTTCCTTCTCCCAGTGCTGTTTTCCAATATGTATACTGTAGATGGACTCAAAGAACGCTGTCATATGGCCCTTGGCGAAATAGCGGTCCGCATAGTCGCGCTCAAAGAACTTATTCGGTGAATTATAATTGCCGAGTTCCAGCGCTACCTTGGTGCGCATCATAGAGGGCTGCAGGGAATAGTGCGGCCAATATCCGCAGTTTTTCCCCACAAGCCCCTCCCGCTTCTCATGTAGGACGGTGCCCTTGTCTAACGGAATCCCGCCCACCCTGTCCAAGTCAGAGAACATCAGACCATAGTTCTTATTAAAGACGACCTGGTGGACCCCTTTCGACTCATACTTCGTGAGGACCTCCAGAGCCCTCCCCACGTAGGCCTCCTTCTTGAAATAGAGCCAGTCATCCTCCAGATGAATCCAGAACTGCGGTTTCACCTCGGCTAGTTTAGACCAGATTACATTCATGCTCTCGCGGTGACCTCTCTCCTCAGGTCCCTTCATATAATAGTCAAAGAAGGGGTATGACTCCCGCATCACCTTGCGATCCTCCTCACTCGAGTTGTCATCGACGCAGTAGAAGTAGTCGATGTGGCCAATATCTGTCCAACAATTCAACATGGAATTCACTGTCTTCAGAAAGAGATCCAGGCGCTTGCATGTCGTGATGGTTAACATGATCGTCGGCTTCACAGGCCGGTTCTGAATCTGCTTTGCCAGAAGGCTTGGTGCCGCTAAAGGGTCCCTATAGCGATCCACTACGCGTCCAATAATGTGATAGTGATTGGGCTCCAGTGTGACACCCGATTGTCTCGCCTTTTCCACGTAGGCGAGCATGTTCTCTAGAAATCCCAGATCTGAGGGCATGTCGTTGATACAGAACTGTATGTTGTGGAACAGATTGCGCATCCACCACTCTGGCGCTACAAACTTGTTTTTGAATACAATCTCGCACATCTTCACACTTGTCTTATAGCGCTTCATACGATCTGCCACGATGATCATGTAATAGGGCAAGTAGAAATCATATTCGGCGCGTCTGGCAAACAACTTCTCACCGAGCACAGATCCATCATAGCGGTTCTCGAAGAATTCCTGGATCAGACCATAATACGCAAAGGCGACTTCGACGGGGCCATTGATGCAATAGTGCTTGATAAGCCTGTAGTAGCATTCTACGCGTGTTGGATCGTATTGATATGATTCTACGAGGTAATGGAGACCCTCATTCGCCCGATTCAGAAGCACATATTGGTCGTATATCTCCATACACGACACGTATTTCTCCTGAATCCAGAGTGGCAGAGTCAGTGCCTTCTTATAGAATTCGATCGCCTTCTCGTGCATGTTACATGAGTTGTAACTCTGGGCGCAGTAGAAGATATAGCGGTTGTAAAGCGGATCGCCTTCCGCCAGGGCCTTCGCCGACGCCTTCTCCAGAACCATGGCATCTTTCAGATACTTGTTAGGGTCCTTGCTGCGATCTCCACGACGCCCAGAGATGAAATAGTAGTTTCCAGGTACATCGACATTGGGGCCACATGGCTCCAAGCAATTCGCGTATTCGTGTAAGACGCCCTTGTAGCACCAGCGCTTTCGCATGTTGAAGAGTTGGGGCCTCGAGTAACGCATACCTTCTGCGTTGCCAAAGGTGAACTTATAGCAGTCGGCATCCAGATTTTCGGGCATCTTGAAATCCCCGTAAATCTCGTCGTCTGCGTCCCAGACCAGGGCATAATCTGCCTTACCATAGGCGCCCTCGAATGCCTTGGTTCTATTGTAGCCGAAATCTTGCCAGGCCTCTTCTTGTAACTCGCCAGGAATGCCCTTGGCCTTGAAGAAGTCTTTGATGATCTCCTTCGTGTTATCGGTGGAGCCCGTGTCGCTAATCACCCAGTAGTCGAACTTGATATATTTGTCCAAGTGTTTCAATGTATCTTCTATAATATGAGCCTCGTTCTTGACGATCATATTAAGACAAATAGTCTTTCTTGGAGGCATGTCTGTTTGTAGAAGAGTGTTCGATTTAGGCCATTACTTTCCACTGTTTGCCGAAATAGTGGCGATGTCAGGTATAGTGCTCACTGGCTTATCTATTAGCGTATTCTCTAGAACTCTCGTCGAGCGGCGAATCCACTCAGGTATAACTCTTACGTGGTCAGGTTCTTTCATGAATTGGGATGCGTATGCTACTGCGATAAAGGTCCATTCGCTGTGGAAACTCGGTATGTATGTCGTATAGATGTAATACTTGTATCCGCGGTTCATAAGACAGAGTGTCTCGACCATGTGTTTGAGTCTCGATAGACGCGCCGTGTCCCAGGGAATATAGGGTCCGGCGTTCATGACGAAGCCGCCTTTCTGGGGCACGATGGAGGTGAAGACGTAATAGAGTAGAGATTTCCAGTCATTTTTATCCAGATCTGGATCGGTTAAATCAACGATGACGGCATTATAATGTGCAGCCGAGGTCATGAATTCCCAAGCGTCTGCATATGTAATATGGAGCCTCTTATCGGCAAAGGCGCCTCTTGACCACGCATAGCCGTTCGCCGTGGCTCGCATCATTTCTACGAACTGCCTATCATAGTCTACCATCGTCACATCCAAG
>Ga0114969_10000644_pt1 | contig 30188 bp, 21 predicted proteins | sample M_130807_MF_Meta_FD_87316 | JGI IMG/M metagenome (GOLD analysis project Ga0114969, IMG submission 87316) | Freshwater microbial communities from Lake Montjoie, Canada to study carbon cycling - M_130807_MF_MetaG | ecosystem: Environmental > Aquatic > Freshwater > Lake | place: Lake Montjoie...
AAGGCCGGAAGTCACGAGACGGACCACCTCGGCGATGCCCGCGCTTGGACGGAATCCCACCAACCGTTCGAGTTTCCGCACGTCGGGGCGACGCCGTGGCATGTCTTGAAACCCCGCTCGGTAGGCGATTTGGTACGGAACCCTTTCGATTTCCACCGGTTTGCCCACCGTCTGCCGGACCAACTCGGCGAGTCCCATCATCGAGATCTCGTCGTCGTGGCCAATGTTGACCACTTCGCCTCGCGCAGCCCCACAAGCCCGAAGCCGCATCAGGGCCTCGATGCAATCGCGGACGTGGCAAAAACAACGGGTCTGGGTCCCGTCGCCAAACACCCGGATGGGCCCGCCTTGGCGCGCGGCCTCGATGAAACGGGGCAAGACCATGCCAAACTGCCCGCTCTGCCGTGGCCCGACGATATTGAACAAACGCGCCACGGTTACCGGGACGCCGCGCTCGCGGAAAAATGCCAGGGCAAGGAACTCGTCGAGCAATTTGCTGCAGGCATAGCTCCATCGACTCGCCGACGGCGGTCCGATCACCAGATCGTCTTCCTCGGCGAACCATGGTTTGTCGCTCCGGCCGTAGACCTCGGAGGTCGAGGTGATCAGGACCGGGGTCCGTCTCGCCACGGCAGCCCCCAAGACTGCCTCGGTCTCGCGCAGGTTCGTCTCGATGGTGTGGATCGGAGCATCCAAGACCAACTCCACGCCCACGGCCGCGGCGAGATGGAACACAAAGGAGGATTCCGCAACGAGTGTCTCCAGATCAGGATGAGCGGACACCGCAGCCTCGATCACCCGCAAGCGAGGATTTGCCTCCACCCCGGCGAGATTTTCCCGGCGGCCCGTCGAGAAATCGTCGATCACGACGACGGATTCACCGCCGCCGAGCAACCGTTCGACAAGGTGGGAACCGATGAAACCGGCCCCCCCGGTGACCAACACGGGTCCATGATGCACGCCCCGAGAATGCCTGGTCCGGCGGACGGTGCCACAGCGGAATCCACCACGGATCCTTTGGCCACGCGCCCATTGCCATCCCGGATGACCTGTGGTGCGAAACCGGGCGGTTTGCCATGTTCACGCCCATGACTGGGCTTTCCCCAACCCATTGGTTGGCGGGCATGATGTCGTTCCTGGCCGCCACCGTGGTGGCAGGCGCAACGAACTCGGCGTGGTCGATGCGCGCATGGCAGGCAGTCGACGGGTTGCCGGACAACACGGTCGTGGGCGTCGAGCAAGCCGCCGATGGGTTCCTGTGGGTCGCCACCCAGGAAGGTTTGGTCCGTTTCGACGGCATCCGGTTCCAGGAGTTCGCGCCGGTGTCGGCTGCCGGGGAGGCGAGCGGCCTGATCCACGCGCAGTTTCTCGACCGTCGGGGCCGCCTCTGGATCGCCAAGGAACTTGGCGCGTTGGTTTGTGTCGATGCAGGCAGAACCACCGCCTTCACATCGATGGACGGCTTGCCGGCAGTGGAAGCACGCCAGATTCTGGACGATCCGGACGGCGCGCTCTGGATCTCCTATCTGGGGGGCGACGTGGCATGCATCCGCGACGGGAAGGTCCGTTCGTACACGGCCACCGATGGATTGCCGAGGGGCGGCACCTGCCAACTTGCAATGGGGAACGACGACCAGTTGTGGTTCTCAAAAGGCGCCCAAGTGGGTGTTTTCCGCGCGGGCCGATTCGTCGCGTTGGCCACGTGGGTCGCCCAACGAATCGCCGCGGCTAGTTCCGGCGGTCTCTGGACCTGCGTGGGTGTGACCCTTTCCAAGTACCGCGAGGGCTCGGGGATCACCGCGTGTGGCACCTTGCCAACGGATCTCCCCAACGTGACTCCAACCGTACTGTTCGAGGACCATTCAGGCGTGCTGTGGATCGGGACAAGCCATGCCGGCTTGTTCCGATATGACGGCTTGGGCATCACGAGCGTGGACACGTCCCACCATGAAATCCGCTGCCTGAGCGAAGACCGGGAAGGCAACGTGTGGGTCGGAACGCGGGGTGGCGGATTGAACCGATTGCGCCCTCGGATTGCGGAAGTCGTGGACGTCGGCTCGGGCGTGCCCTGGGAGGCGGTCCGGTCGGCGTGCCAAGACGTCGGCGGCGTCCTGTGGGCCGTGGCGCAAAGCGGCACCGTGGTCAGGAAACAGCCCTCCGGTTGGACCCCGTTGTCGGCCAAGGATGGATGGTCCATGCACCATGCGCAGTGCGTAGCGGCCGATCCGAACGGCGGCGTTTGGATCGGCACGCAGTACAAAGGCGTGCATCGATGGATGGACGGCAAACTCGTTTCCAGCACTTCCATCGCCAACGGGCTTGCCCACGAATGCGTCAACGTATTGTCGGCCACCGAAGCCGGCGACCTTTGGGTCGGGACCGAATCGGCCGACACCCTGCAGCATGCCTTGCAGCGGGAGCGGGGCGGCCATTGGAAGACATTCGGGTTGCCCAACCGCACGGGCAGGATTCTCTCGATGGCGGCGGATGCCGGCACGAACGTCTGGGCCGCCACGTCCACCGGCCAATTGCTGCGCGTCGTCGACGCCGCGTTCGTCGACGAAACCGCACCTACGCTCGCCACCCGACAGGCCATCCGCTGCCTGCATTTGGCTCCGGACGGCAGCCTGTGGATTGGCTATGCGGGCAGGGGCGTGGGCCGATTGAAGGCCGGGCGCTTCAGCCTTTGCCAACGCCAAGACGGGCTTCACAACGACTACATCTCGCAGATGGTTTCCGACGGGCGCGGCCGCCTTTGGTTCGCGGGAAACCAAGGAATATTCAGCGTCAAGCAGCGGGAGCTCGACGCTTTTTGTGATGGCGACTTGCCTAGGATCCGGTCGTTTGGAATCGGGCGCAACGAAGGCCTTCCGGGCATCCAGGCGGGCCATGGATTCTGGCCCGGGGCGGTGGCCAGCAGCGAGGGGCAGCTGTGGATTCCGATGCAATCGGGCATGGCGGTGATCCAGACCTCGGGATCGACGGACGACACGAAGGCGCCTCCGATCGTGATCGAACGCGTGACGGTCGACGGACGGACGGTGGCACGGTACGAACCGACCGAAGGCGACGGCACCCTTGGGATTCCCCGGGTGCCGGGATCGGGCGGGAAATCGAGGCCCGTGCGTTTGCGACCGGGTTCCCGGCAGGTCCAGTTCGAGTTTACCGCACCGAGTTTCGCCGCGCCGGGAAACGTCGGGTTCAAGTATCGCCTCCAAGGACTGGACCCGGGCTGGGTGGCTGCCGACGAGAGACGAATCGCAAGCTACGTCCACATTCCACCCGGCGATTACCGCTTCGAAGTGGCCGCCTGCAGCGAGGCGGGCATTTGGAGCGAAGTCCCCGCTGGCATCGCGATTATCGCCGAACCGTATCTCTGGCAAACGACATGGTTCCAGACGGTCGCGCCGGTCTCGGCCATCGGCTTGGTTGCCGCCGGGCTCTTGTTGGCGACCAAGCGCCGGCACCGATACCAATTGGAGCGCTTGGAGCTGGAACGAACCATGCAACGCGAACGGGCTCGGATCGCCCAGGACCTCCACGACGATCTGGGCGCCGGTCTGACCCAGATCAGCCTGAACACCGCGCTCGCACAGAATCCCGCCGTCACGCCCGATACCGCGTGTGGATTGCTCCAGGAAATCGACCAACGGGCGCGGGAATTGGTCGCGGCCCTCGACGAGATCGTCTGGGCCGTCAACCCGAGGAACGACACCGTGCCGGCGCTGGGCAGGTATCTCTGCCAATTCGCCCAAAGTTGCCTGCAACCGGCCGTAATTGCCTGCCGGCTCGAGGTTGCACCGGGCTTGCCCGACACTCCCGTCGTTGCCGAGCAGCGGCACCATTTGTTCCTGGCCTTCAAAGAGGCACTGCACAATGCAATCCAGCATTCCGGGGCGAGCGAGTTGCGGCTCGAAATCGCCGCCCTGGACAGAACCCTTTCGGTATCCATCGCGGACAATGGACGGGGTTTCACCCACGGAAATTTTTCCGAAGGTGCCGACGGTCTGGGCAACATGCGCGAACGCATGGCCCGCCTCGGCGGGCGTTGCGTCGTCGTCACCGCGCCGGGGCAAGGCACCACCGTCACTTTCCAACTTCCCCTCCCAACCGACCGGCAATGAACCGTTGCCCGACAGCGGCGGTGGGATGCCGTCGGAAGCACGTGGGAGTGGTTCCATCGTGCCATTGCCATCCGCACGAAACGGCGGTGAGCATTGCATACCGCACCACCGCATCTCCCTGATGACGCCCCTTTCCACGCCGGAGGCACGTGCCGCCGTCCCGTCGCCCACCGCGACGACAACCGTAGCCGTCGTGGAGGACGATCCCGGGTTGCGCCGCACATTGGAACGGATGCTGAACCTTTCGACGGGATTCCGTTGCGTGTGCAGCTGCGGCAGTGCCGAAGAAGCACTGAAGGCGATCCCGCGCACGCCACCGGACGTGGTGTTGATGGACATCCATCTGCCCAACCGATCGGGGATCGAATGCACGGCTCTGCTTCGGCAGCAGATGCCCGGCCTGCAGATCATCATCCTGACCGTCTACGACGATGCCGCCACGCTGTTCAAGGCATTGAGGGCCGGCGCCTGCGGCTACCTGCTGAAACGGGCGCGGCCGGAGGAGATCCTCGAGGCCATCCGCGAGGCCCAACGTGGCGGGGCACCGATGTCCAGCGAGATTGCCCGCCAAGTCGTTGCCGCCTTCGAGGAACCGACGCCCGTCGCGGGACCGGACGACGCCCTGTCCCGTCGGGAACACGAAATCCTCGACCACCTCCTGCGGGGGTTTGCCAACAAGGAGATCGCGACACGACTCTCGATCAGCGTGTTCACCGTCAAGAATCACCTGCGGCATATCTACGAGAAACTCCACGTGCGTTCCCGCACCGAGGTTTTGCTCAAGTTCCGGGACGCCCGGGGGGAAACCGACGGCAGGCCCGCCCGCGGCTGAAAGGGACCCGGCGCAGGGCGGACGGTGCCAATGACAGGCCCGTGCCGCGGGTCTGGCATCCGGAAAATGGTTCCTGCGTGCCATATCTGCGCTTGCCTCGCGGGCATTAAAGTGTCGGCTGATTCCCGTCTCACGAACAGTCGGCGCGCTCCCGTATGCACGCGCGCACCCATATCCACAACACGTCTCAGGACCGATGAAAAAAGACATTTATCCCATAGCGGGCGGACTGCTGCTGGCAGCGCTTTCGTCGCTGCGCACCGACGCCGCGGCCAACACTTGGAACAACGGTGCGGGCGATTCCCTTTGGAATCTCACCAGCGCCAACTGGACCTCCCCCGCCATTTGGAGCGACGGTGCCGACGCACTGTTCGGCGCGACGGGCGCCGGCACGGTCAACCTTGGCGAACCGATCTCCGCCGCAAGCCTGACCTTCGCCGCCCCGGGCTACACCATCACGGGCGGCATCTCGGGCAATCCGCTCACCCTGCTCGGCAGTGCCCCCGGCATCACGGCCAATGCCAACGTCGACATCGCGACGACCCTCGAGGGCACCTCCGGCCTGACCATCCAGGGCAATTCGGTGGTCACGTTGTTGGGCGACACGGAAACCGGCAACCACTTCACCGGCGGCACCTTCGTGAAGAGCGGCACGCTGGTCCTCCGCGTCCAGAAAGCCACCACCGCGGGCGTCGAGTACGGCGTCGACAGCATCGAGGCCATCGACGCCGGCGCCACCGTCAGACTGGGCACCGTCAACGACGGGTTGGACACCGCCACCAGCAACTCCCGCTCCGCCAACGGCCAGATCACCATCGGCGGCTCGGTCACGCCCCACCGCCTGAACCTCACCGGCGGCACCTTCGACACCAACGGCGACGACAACCAGAACCAAGTCCCGCAGCCCTCCGGCACCGGCACGATCATCAACACCTCCGCCACCTCCCGCGGCATCATCAAGTTCACCGGTTTCGGCGAGACCACCACGTTCTCCGGCAACATCAAGGACGGCGGCACCACCATCACCCGGGCGTTCAGTGGTCCCGGTTACCAGATGAACGTCGATTCCCAGTCCGGCAGTGCCGGCACGCTGATCCTCGCCGGTTCGAACTCCTTCAGCGGGTTTCTGCGCATCGGCAACGGCGGCACCATCAAGCTGAGCGGCGAGGGCACCCTGGGCTACCCCGCCCCGATCAACTGCCCGGCCCGCCAGATCATCCAGAACAACGGCACGGTGGATCTGAACGGCACGAGCCAGAAGACCGGGTTCTACAATGCCGGTGCCGGCGCCTTCGTCGTCAACAGCGCCGCGGGCACGCTCTCCACCCTGACCCTCTGCTTCAACTGCACGAACCTCACCGTTCCCAGCCAGGGCGGCATCAACTGCAATCTGGCGGACTCCCCGGGACGCATCGGCATCGTCAAGGAAGGCATCGCCATCCAACCGCTCAACGGCGCCGCCAACACCTACAGTGGCGACACCGTCGTGAACGACGGCACCCTGCGCATCGACCAAGCGGGGGCGGTCAGCCCGAACAGCGACTTCCGCCTGTCGACCGTCAAAGGAACGTTGAACCTCAACTACGCCGGCACGGCGCCGGTGAAACGCCTGTTCATCAACGGGCATGAGCTTCCGAACGGCACCTACGGCGCCAGCACGGCGCCCATCTCGGGCACGGGCTTCATCCAGGTCACGGCTTCGACCGCGGTCACCACCCCGCCCACGCTCGGCTTCACCATCACCCCCGGCGGCGGCGGCGGCGGGGCCGGCAGCTTGTCCTTTTCCTGGACGGGCGGATTCAAGTTGCAGTACCAGGTCGACGCCACCGGAGCGGGCCTGACCGGCAACTGGACGGACTATCCCGGCGGCAACACGGGCTCCGTGAATGTCCCGGTTTCCAAGGACAACAACGGCGCGTATTTCCGCCTGACGCCCTTGCAGTGAGTCCGGCGACGGCCCTTCGGGGTCGTCCCGATTCGCAGGTTTCAATCGCGGTGGCGGGGAGTACCCTCGGTGGGCGCTCCCCGCCTTTTTCATGCGGCACGGTTGCCGACGTCGGGACCGCACATGATTCTCCCCCCATGAAACCCCTCGTGTTCCTGTTCGGTTGCCTCCTCGCCTCCGGGCTGGGACCGCACGTCGACGGCGCTGTTTTCGCCTCGGAGTACGAACTCCTCCGCAAACTTCCGCCCGCCATCATCGCGCAATTGTCCCCCGGCCATCCCGATTCCCAGGGGTTCATCGGCTTCCACCAGCGTCAGGGACAATGGTTCGAGGCCGGCATGCAGCGGGGCGGTTGCTGGATGCTGATCGGCGCGGTCGTCGCCGGGGACGAGAAGGGCGCGGACGAGGCCTGGACATCCATCGAGGCGACTTTCGCCCGCCAGATCGACGACGGGGGGTTTCTCTCCAACCCGAAGCCGGAAGCCACCCATCCGCCGACGCTACCCGAGCGCGTGGAAACGGCGTTCTTTTACCTGCAGGAACTCGGTCACGCGATCCTGGTGCTGCAGGCATCCCCGATGGAACCCCATTTCCACGCCCGGATCGCCAACCTTCGACCGAAGATGCGTCGTGCCTGCGCCTTCATCCAGTCCGGCTACGACGGCATCATCCGGAAGGCCGGCCACACGGCCAACCGCATGTTCATCGCCGCGAAAGCATTCGGCCTCTGCGGGGTGATCCTCGACGACCCCGGGCTCAAGGCTTCCTCGAAAAAACTCGTCGCGGTGGCGCTCGCCAAGCGCGATGCCGAGGGCGTGTTCGTCGAGAACGGCGGACGCGACAGCAGCTACAACGCCGTGTCGATCCTCATGGCCCGGGTGCTCGCGCTCCATTTGCCGGATCCGGAATTGGACGCCGCATTGGTGCGGACAATGGTTTGGGAACGCACCCGCATCCTGCCGACGGGCGAAGTCCAGGTCGGCGGCAACACCCGCACCGGCGTGGGCAAGGAAGTCTTCATGGGCCAACCCAAGAACGTGAACTATCGCGAGGTGGCCTTCGCGCTCTGCTATCACGGCATGGTCCACGACGATCCCGGCGCCATCGCACTCGCGGAAAAAGTCCTGGCCTGGCCGGGTCGCGGCAAGCCGTGATCCATCCGCGCCGCGCCGCGAATCATGGAAACGCCGCGGCGACGCCCTCCGCGAGTCGCTGGCGGAATTCGGGGGTCTGGATCCGGCGCGCCTCCTCCGGGTTCGAGAGAAAGCCCCCTTCCACCAGGATAGCGGGCCGATTCTGCCACCGAAGCACGTCCATGAAGCGCGCATGGCGGACCGCGCGGTCCTCACTCCCCGTCGACGCGATCACGGCGCGATGCACGGCCACCGCCAGGCGCAGGTTGTCCGCGTCGTGGAGATTGTTGGGGAATGCCCGGCCCACCTCGTCGGCGTATTCGCGCACCACATGGGACGCCATGCCGCGGGGCGTCAGGCAATAGGTCTCGAGCCCCGCCGCCTGCTGGCTGGGAAACGACGAGTTGAAGTGGAGGCTGACGAACACGGAGACGCCTGCCGCTTCCGCGAGATCGACCCGCTCGGCGAGGGCCAGATCGAGGTCGTTTGTCCGGGTCATCGTGACCTTCCAACCCCGGGCTTCGAGCAAAGCACGCAGTCGGAAGGCCCAATCGAGCGTGAGATCCTTCTCGAATTGGTTGCCCAGAATGCTGCGGGTGCCCGGTTGCCGTCCGCCGTGTCCCGGATCGATCATGATCGTGCGCTCGACCGGATGCCACGGTCCGGATCCCAGAAGCGGCTCGACATGCGACTCGATGTCCAGGGGATGAAGCCAGAGTTGGCCCGCGACCACGCGGGGTTCGAACCCCAACAACAACCGACGTCCGTTCCATTCCGCTTCCTTCTGGCCGACGACGACGGCAAAGCGGCCGGCCGGCGCCTCCGTTTCATAGCGAAGGTCGCGGCCGCGCGTCACGGGATGCGGCGCCGACCAACCGTGGTCCCGCAACCACGCGGTGATGTCGTTGGTATGCCGAAGCCCGCTGCCGGTTGCGTTCCCGGCAGCGATCGAATCCCGGGAGACCGGTTGGGAACGGGGCACGGGCACCGCCGTGGGCTCGGGTGGCCGCACCACGGGCGGTTCCGGGGGAACCGGAACCACGACGGTCGGGGTCGGCGGGTGGATGACGATCCCGCTCGGGGGAATCACCGGACCCGACGGACGCTTCGCGGCGCACCCCCACAATCCGCACGTCGCGACGATCAACCCGATCTTCCATGCCACTCGAAACATCCGCTCGCCTCTACGCACGACACGATGCGGACACAAGCGGGAACCGGTCTGGGGAGGAAATACCGCGGCACCGGCCGCGGGATGGGCGAAATGTTCCGGAAGGGCTGTAAGCCGAATTCTGTCTTCCCCGCCCGAAGACGGGGGAGAAGGTCATTTGTCTGAGCGACCGATACCCGGGATCGTCCGACTTGCGCCGGAATGGAACGGGCCGTTCCACGACCCCCTATTTGGTCTTGCTCCAGGGGAGGTTTTCCATGCCCCGCCGTTTACACGTCGGGCGGTGGGCTCTTACCCCGCCTTTTCACCCTTACCGAATCCCGCGAACGGGACCCGGCGGTTTGTTTTCTGTGGCACTGTCTGTGAACCCGCCCTTTCGAACGGACTCCCCGCGTGTATCCCCGGCCTAACCGGGGTTACGCGGCCCCCTGCCCTGCGGAGTTCGGACTTTCCTCCCGCGGCCGAAACCGCGAGCGACCTTCCGCCCTTCCGGAACCCACTCAACCTAGGGCCCGGGCCGGAGGATGGACAGCGGCAATTCGGACGATCGCCGTCGGCGTCAGCGGACGAACGGCACATCGACGATGCGGGCGCGCAACTCGCCGCGCGATGCCGATGCCACCAGCAATTCGGTCCCGCTCCGGAAACATTCCCGTCGCACGTAGCCCAACGCGATCGCTCCCCCCGCACTGTCCGACCACGCCACGCTCGTCAATTGGCCCACGTCGCGACCTTCGTATCGCAGCTTGTCTCCCCGCACCGGAAGGCCGCCGGAAACGCAATCGATCCGTAGTCCCCGCAAGGCCCGGGTCACCTGTCCATAGGTCCGCAGGCGCGCGAGGATTTCCTGACCGATGTAGCACCCCTTGTCCAAACTCACCGCGCGTCCCTCGATTCCGGCCTCCGGCGGCAGGTTCGATTCGTCCATGTCCACGCCGAAGCGGGGGACGGCGGCCTCGATGCGGGCGAGTTCGAACGCGCTCCATCCCGCGCCACATCCCCCCTGGGCCTTGGCGGATGCCAGCAGGCGGTCGTGGACCATTCCCTGCGCATCCGTCGGGACAAACATCTCGAAGCCCGGCAATCCGATCCTGGGCTGGTTGACCAGATAGATCTCGCCGAGTCCGGCGGGCGAAACCGTCGAAAAACCAAGTGCCGAAGCCGGCGGTTCGATCCCCAACTCGAGTCCCGCGACGGCCTCCGCCGCCCGCGGACCCTGCACCGACAGCAATCCGTAATACGGGGCCGCATCCACCACCTGCACGTCGTCGGCGATGATGTGATGTTCGAGTCTTTGGCGGAACGCGGTCGATACCCCGGGCTCGACGTCGAGCAGCAGTTCCTGCGGCAAGGCATACACGAAGGCGTCGCACTGCATGCGCCCCTTGTTCGTGACGACCGCCGTGTAACAACCCTGGCCCGCCTTCAGTCCCTGAACGTCGTTCGTGACCTGCCCATGGAGCAGGCGCACCCGATCGGCACCCGTCAGGCAGAAGCGACCGCGAAAACCCAGGTCGAAGACCGCCGCGGACTCGCGCAGCGCACGGTACTCCGCCGACGGATCGCCGTAATGCTCGACCATCTCGACCCCATTGATCGAGCCGAACACCGCGCCCAGCGATGCGTGCAATTCGTGCAGCGACAGCAAATCCATGGGAGCAGCCTACCCGCACTGTCGCGTCCCGCCAAGGCAGGCGCCCGACGAATCCTCCCCATTCCTCCCGAAGCCCACGGCCGGAGCCCCAACGCCGTGTTGACGTTGGCCATCGACCGCTGCTTGGTTTTCCCGTCGGCCAACAGCACCCAGCATGGCTCCGAAGCATTCATCCGGTTGGACCCGCGGCACGACGCCTCGCGGGATTGCAGCTGTCCTCGCGGTCCTCGTGTCGGTGTTCGCCGGCACCGCGTGTCGGGTCCGGCCCGATCGCGAGGTTGCTTCCCACGCCGCCTGGCGCGCCGCCCGCGCGAAATCCATCGGGGGACCCGACGGTTGGGCAGCGCTTGCCGGACTTCATTGGCTGGCCGAAGGCCCCCAAACCATCGGCACCAACCCGACCTGCAACCTCCGTCTGCCAGCCGGCAGCGCGCCCGGGCTCGTCGGAACCCTCACCCGGACCGGACCCCGCGTCGGATTCGAGGCCGCCCAAGGGGTCGAGGTCCAACTCCGGGGCGTTCGGATCGGCCGGATCGACCTCAAGTCCGATGCCGGTGGAACGCCCGACGAACTCAGCGTCGGCCGCATCCGCTTTTGGCTTCTCGAGCGCGGCGACCGCCGGGCAGTGCGTGTCCGCGACCCCGAATCTCCCGAGCGCCAAGCCTTCCGTGGCATCCGGACCCACCCGTTCGATCCGCACTGGGTGATTCCCGCCCGATTCCAACCGGCGGTTCCGCCCCGTCGCGTGCGGATCGACGACGTCACGGGAGGCGCCGCGTGGGAAACGGTGGCGGGCACGCTCGTTTTCGAGATTCGCGGACAACCGTGCCGGCTTGATGCGCTGGAAGACCGCGAGGAGAAGGATCTCTGGATACTTTTCGGCGATGCCACCTCCGGTCGCACCACCTATGGAGCCGGGCGTTTTCTCCACGTGCCGATGCCAGGATCGGACGGGCGGATCTCCATCGATTTCAACCGCGCCTACAACCCGCCCTGTGCGTTCACGCCGTTCGCCACCTGCCCGATCCCGCCGCGGGAGAGCTGGCTGCGGGTGGCCATTCCCGCCGGCGAGATGGCGCCCGCCCGGCATCCTTGAACGGGACCGAAGTGGCTGGCCAATCCGCGGCCCCGCCGGCAGCTTCCCAGCCCAATGTTGCCCCAGTTTTCGGCGATGCAGTGGGCGCTCGCGTTTCTGGCTGCCGCCGGGATCGGGATTTCCAAGAGCGGCTTGCCCGGCGTCAGCCTGCTCCATGTGGTGGTGTTCGCGCAGTTGTTCCCGGGGCTGGCATCGACCGGCGTGGTGCTGCCGATGTTGATCGTGGGCGACGTGGGTGCGGTGCTGCTGTTCCGGCGCCATGCGCGGTGGGCCCATGTCTTCCGCACCCTCCCGCCGGCGTTGATCGGCGTCGGCGTCGGTTGGTGGCTGATGGGTCGGTACCCCGACGCGCGCTGGAATCCGGTCATCGGCGGCATCGTCCTTGCCTTGGCCCTGCTGCAGATCGGCCGGAACTGGCGTCCGGCGTCCTTCGCCACGGTGCCGCACACGCGGATGTTCGCATGGACGGTGGGATTCGTGGCCGGGGTCGTGACCATGCTCGCCAATGCGGCCGGCCCGGTGATGGCGTTGTACCTGATGGCCGTGTCCCTTCCCAAAGACGCTTTCGTCGGCACCGCCGCCTGGTTCTTCCTTCTGATCAACGTCCTCAAGGTACCGTTCAGCGCGCAACTCGGGTTGATCAACGCGCCGTCGATCGCGTTCAACGCCCTGATGGTTCCCGCGATTGCATTCGGCCTTTTCGCGGGGCGGGCCTTGGTTGCACGCCTTCCCCAACGACTGTTCGACACCTTGGTGCTCGCCTTCGCGATCCTCGCCGCACTGAAACTGTCGCTGGCGTAGGTGGCCCCCGCCCGGGCCCGGCCCTCAGTTCCGGAATGAGTACAGCGCCTTCTCCGTCCGCACGTACACCCGGCCGGCCAATGGCGTCGGGGTGCTCAGGGTCGTCTCGTCGAGATCGTTGCGTGCCAAGATTTCCGGCTGGTCGCCCGCGCGCATCACCACGCAATTGGCCCGGCCGCTCGTGAAGTACACTTTGCCGTCGCCCGCCACGGGCGAGACCTTCACGTCGGCAGAGAACAATCGCTCCTGCCACCGCACCTTGCCGCTGGCCGCGTCCACGCACGAAGCATTGCCATCGTCCCGGATCAGATAGACGCGCCCCTGGTAGACCACCGGCGTCGGGCAATCGGGCGAATAGCGATTCAACGTCCAGCTGCGGTCGTCCTCGCCCAGCTTCCCCGTTTTTCCGGATGGCACGGCCACCGCAAAGCCCCGGTTCTGGAATCCGGACGCCACCGCCACGATGCGTCCATCGCCCGCCGCCGGGCCCGAGATGGTGCGGCCATAGGGGTGGGGAACCTGAAGACCACCCAGGGTCCAGAGAACGGCGCCGGTGGCGGGATCATGCCCGGTCATCGCCTCGGCGCCCGAAACCACGATGTCGGTCCGGCCCGAATCCCGGACGACCAAGGGGCTCGAATAGGAATCGTTCCCTTCCTCCCGTGCGCCCAACGTGCGGTCCTGCTTCCAAACGTTCTTCCCGGTCGCCGCGTCGAGCGCGAGGAGGAAGGAGGGGCCTTGGTGCATCCAAGCGATGTAGAGTCGTCCGCCCGACAACAGCGGTGACGAGCCATAGCCATGGTTGGCGTTGTAGGCCCCGTATTCGGCGGCGAGATCGCGGTGCCAAACCACCTTGCCTCCCTCGTCGAGGCACGCCACGTCGCCGGTGCCGAACAAGACCCAGGAATTCCTGCCGTCGGTGGCCGGGGTCGGCGTGGCCATGTTGTGCAACTGGTGCGACCGGACCCGGCGCTTGGCGACGGTTTTGTCCCAGATGACCGAGCCATCCTTCTCGGAATAGGCCACGACGTGCAGCGCGGTGTCCGGCGTCTGCGACGTGAGCCATACACGCCCGCCGGCAACGACCGGGGACGACGCGCCGCTGCCGGGAGGCACCGCGGTCCAAGCCAAGCCATTGGTCCGGGACCAATGCACCGGGAGATCGCGGTCGGTGCTCACCCCAAGCCCGTCGGTGCCGCGCCAACCCACCCAATCCGCACGAACGCCGGCGGCCACCGACAGGACGAGAACGGCGGCGTGGAACAAGGAACTCGACCTCATGGGATTCGGGATTGGCTTTCCCCGGTGATCAGGAACGCGGTCCGGGCCCGTTTTTTCCCGCAACCGGATCGACCGTTTCCGCCGCCACGGCGCCACCGGGCCCCGAGGTTCCGTCGCCGGAACCATACGAGCCTTCGTCCGGGGTCAGCGGACGGTGGTAGTACGAGGCGTAATAGTAAGTCGTGTAGTAATAGTACGGGTTGTCGATCGGCACGCCGTTGACGATGAGGCCCAGAATGGGGGCGCCGCGCTGTTGGACGGTATTGATGCCCATCTTTGCGAAGCGCATCGATGTCTTGCCGGCGCGAACCACGAAGAACAACCCGTCGAGAAACGCGGCAATGGAGAAGGTGTCGTCGATCGCGGTCAGCGGCGGGCAATCGAAGACCACGTAGTCGAACTGGCGCCGCAACTCCATGATGAGGTCCTTGGTCGCCGCACCGATGAGGAGTTCGGAAGGGTTTCCGGGACGCGCGCCGGCCACCATGAGCGAGAGGTTCTTGATGGGCGTCTCGCGGATCGCATCGGAGAGACCCAGGGTGCCCTCGAGCACTTCCGACAGCCCGCGTTCCAGAGGTTGTTCGAAATAACCATGGATGTTGCCGCGCCGGAGATCGGCATCGACCAGCAGCGTCTTGTGGCCCGAGTTGGCCAGCGTGATGGCGAAATTGGCGGTGAACGTGGTCTTGCCGTCGCCGGGGACGGCCGAGGTGACGGCCAGCAGGCGCTTGCTGGTGCCCTCGGGACTGAGCAGCAAGGCCGAGCGGATGCCGCGGAGTGATTCCGCGAACATCGTGTGCGACTTCATCCGGTGGAGCAGCAGGTAGCCTTCCTTGTAGTGCTTTTTGTCGACCTCGGGCAATTGCCCGAGGATCGGCTCGCCCAGCGCTTCCTCGATGCGCTCCGGGTTGTCGAGGCGATCGTCGAGCTTGTGGAGCAACAGGAGCGCGACCACGCCCAGGATGAAGCCGACGCCGACGCCGGAGAGGACGATCTGCGGGCGGGCCGGCGCGACGGGGATCGGGTCGCCGCCACCGGATTCGGCGACGTTGAACTGTTCGTCCTCGACGGCCAGGCGGGTGGTCGCGGCGAGGTTGCGGTTCTGGCTCTCGAGCTGTTCCTTCACCCGCGCCTCTTTCTTGAGCAGGCGTTCGTAGTCGTTCTCGAGGGAATTCTTCTCGAAGACCTCTTCCTCGAGTTCGAGGATCAACTTGGGATACGCGTCCTCGCGCATGCGGAGCCGCCGGATGGTGGCCCGACGCCCCTCGTCCGCCATGCGCAGGGCCTCGTCGATCTCCTGCTGCTTCAGGGCGACGTTCCGGGCCAGATCGACCATGTAGGGATGGTTGGTCCTGAGGTTGTTGCCCTTCTCGAGGTACAGCGCCTGGAGTTTGCGAAGCTCGAATTTCAGCGCGGGATAACTCGCGCTCTGGAGGTAACCCTCCTCGTCCTGTTCTTCCTGCGTGCGATCCTTGGAAACGCGCACCCGGGCCGGCCGTTTGGACTCGATGTTTCCCGCCGCGACTTCCTCGGCGGTAGCCGCCTCGTAGAGTTTGCGTTCGGTCTGGAGCGTCAGGTATTCGCTCTTGGCCCGCTCGAGCCGCTCGCGCGACCTCGCCCCCGCATCGGTGAAATTGGCGATGTTCCACTTGCGGGTGAACTGGTCGATCTCGTCCCGTACGTTTTCCAACTCGCGCTCGCTCTGGAGAATCTCGCGGTGCAGCGTGGCCTCAGCGCTGCTCTTGAGGTTCACCAGCATCTGTTTCTTGTAGTCGATGAATTCCTGCGCCCAGGCCAACGCGAATTTCTGGCAGTAGTCGAAGTTCGTCCCCCGCACCGTCATCACGTACGTGGCGCCGCGGCCCGCAAGGGCGTCGTATTCGGGTCGTGCCATCCGGTTCGTCGCCCCGCCGCCTTCCTGCAACCGCTGCATCACCCGCGTGATCACGGCGCCACCCTTCATCATCGCGATCTGGGTTTCCGTGACCCGCGCGTCCTCGTCGATCTGCGCGCCCTGCATCCCGCCCGACATCTTCACCTTGGGCGGCACCGCGAGCACCGACCGCGCCTGGAAGATGTCCGGCTTGGACATCGCCTGCCAGGTCCCGATGCCCAGACCCGTGACGGTGCACACCACCACCAGCAGCCAACGTTCCGCCAGGATCTTGAAGTAGCGCCGGAAATGCAGATACAGGTTGATCCGGTCGACCATCGACGTGCCGTACCCTGGCAGCGGCGTGTTGTGCGACGAATAGGGATATTTCATTGGGAACGGTGCTCAGAAGCCGACGATGGTTTTGCGCGGCACCTGAACCCGGTCGCCGTCCTTCAGCTCGAAGTCGGCCGACCGGTCGTTGTTGTTGAGCACGTCGTTGATATTGACCGTGTGGCTCTCCGGTTTGCCGTCGGCGGTCGTGCGGAGAACCTTGATCTTCTTTAGATTCGCAAAGTCGTTCCTCGGCAGGGCCAGGATGACGTCGGACAACCACAACCGCTGTCCCTCGGGCACCGGATAGGTCCCCTGCATCTCGCCGAAGATCTGCACCTTCGCGGCCGACCCCAGGGCCAGCCCACCGGCGGCGGGATTGTTCGCCGAGTTGGCCACGCCCTCGAGATCAAGATTCACCGACGCGTCGCGGTAGAACTCGGCGTCCAGTTTCGTCTTCAGTTCGCGGCGCACCTCCGAAAGATGCCGGCCCGCCGCCTTGACCGTCACGTAGGTGGAATGCGCGCGGCTGACATTGAAGTGGGCCTCGCCGGAATCCGTGATCACCACGCGCATGGCTTCCGCCCCGGAAGTCGGGTCCTGCTCGATCCGGAACCGGAAAGTGTCGTGCGGCTTGAGTTCGCGTGCCTCGGCATCGACGACGCCCCCTTGGGCCGTCACCGCGTTGGTGGCCGACGATGGCACGGCATTGGTGCCGCCGGGTGCCGTCGCATTGGTGGCCACAACGGACTTCGGGGTCGGTTCGGCCGCGGCCATGCGCGGCAGGCCGCCGAGCGCGAGCACCGTCAGGATTCCAAGAATGGGTCTGCAACGCATACCGTTAGAAAGAAATGCCGACGCCGACCGACACCGTGTTCGCATGGTAACCCCGGGTGGCAAACGTCGAATCGCGGATGATGTGCGAATAGCCGATGGATCCGCGCAGGTTGGGCGAAAACTGGTAGCCGGTGCCGACGTGGAAATCATAGAGGACCGCCGAATCGTTGAGCGTGACCGTCACCGGGACGAGGTAGTTCACCCCGTTCACCTGGTACACGAACAGCCCGCTGGACCGACCCGACTGCTTCACGTCGGTATAGGTGAACGAGGCGTTCAGCCCGACGTTTTTCATGAACTGCCATCCCAGCGTGTAGCCCGCCGAAAGGCTCTCGGTGAAGTTGCTCCCCAATCCGGACGTGACCCCGGAACTGACCGTCGCCGAGTGCGTCAGGTGCGGCGTCAATATCTGGCTGGCCGACAGATTCCAGGTCGGGCCACCGAAGTTCCGTCGGTCGCCCACCGTGCCGCTCGTCGAGAACTCCACGATCTGATAGCGGACCGACGCCGAAATCGTGATGTAGTCGTTCGGAGAGAACGACACCATCGGTCCCGCCGAATAACCCGTCGAATCGTTCTGGAAATTCTTGGCGTAGCTGGTGAACGACGCCCCCGCCGACAACCCCACCGTCCAGTACGGCGACAACCGGTCGTAAACCGCCGCGCTCAGCGAGTGGGTGTCTTGGTCCAGGATCGCGAAGCTGTCCTCCAACCCCCGGTTGATGTCGTACGAGTAACCGGCCGAAACGCTCACGTCCTTCGTCGGTGCCCAGATGCCCGTCAAACCGGAACTGTTCGACAAACGGTTCAGATTCACCGCCGAAGCACTCCCGTTGCCGGCGAGCTCCGAACGATAGTCGGCACCCGACGTCGTGCGATTGTAGAAATTCAGCATCACGTCCCCGACCAGCAGCCGGTATGCAAGGGTGCTGTTGGGCACCAGATTGAACTGGGTGAACGACTGGTAGTTCATGCTGTACCGGTACGAGACACCCAGATTCACATCGAGGCTGCTTTGGTCCGTGATCGCGTAACCCAGCCGAACGCCGACGGACGTCGTCACCAAGAGGTCGTCGCTGGCCCCCAAGCCATTTCCCGTCAGCAGCGCGTTGTCCGTGTAGGAAGTATCCACCCCGCCAAAAAAACCGTACGTCAATCCCGCCGCGCGCTTGCCCGGTCCCGCCATCGTGGGCCTCTGGTAAGGCAGCCCTGGAATCGCGCGGAAAGCATCCGCCGGGTCCCCCGCCCGGTTCGGCACCGTCGGCAACTGGCTGGCCGGCGCGTCCGTCAGGTAGCTCGGTACCCGCAGGTCACCCGCCGTTTGCGCCAGGACGGACGACGACACCCATCCGCCAAACCAACAGGCACGCGCCGCCCACCCCCACCCGCGGAGGGGCCTTCGATGTGGATTCATATCTGTTTGCAAACGCTGGTTTCTCGCTCGGTCGCACCATCCACCCCTACTTTTGGGCAAAACAATGGGCCCCTGAATACCAATTCCAATTTCCACCCCACAAGCTCTTTAGCCAGCGGATTCAAGGCGGATCCTGCACTCGGTACAGCCGAATCCGATCCGTCGGCCTCAAATCCGTCCATTCCGAGGTCTCCCCCGCCGCCGTGACGACACCGCCCACTTTCACCCAGTCCCCCGCCCCCAGATCGTCCCGGCTCCACACCTGGTACTTCCTCCCCGCCGCGCTCTCCCACTTCAAAACCGTCCCGCCCGGGGTCAACCGCACCGAATTCAGCCGGTACCCGTAGGATTTCGCGTCGGTGGGATCCGATCCCCGGGCCGCTTCCCGCCGGTTCGTGAATCCATCCCCATCCGGATCGCCATCGGGCGCCGCCGCCGTCTGGGTGAACGGCCGGAAGTAGCGCCTCTGGAAGGCATCGTCGAGCCCGTCGAAGTTGAAGTCCGGGACCGATGCGGCGACGTCCACGAATCCCGAAGCCCACGCCGTGAACCCATTCGCGGTCACCTGCACGCTCCGCATGCCCGGGGTCGCACCCGGCAACACCGTCACCGGCACCTGGACCAAGGTCAGTTGCCGCAGGGACGGACGCACCACCTCGGTGGTTCCGAACTGCAAGCCGTCCCCCGTGATCCTCAACACCGTCTCCGGCGGCAGCACCGCGGGCACGTACACGCCCACCCAAACATTGCTTTGCCCGGGCACCAAGCCCACCGGCAGATCGCCGCTTTGGCGATCGTTCCGTCCCAGACCGACCCGCATCTCCGTGATCCGGAACGGCGGGACTCCCGCCGACGGTGCCAGATTGCGCTCGACCACCGCTCCCGCCGACAGCGTGAACTCCGCGTCCGTCATCCCCAGGAACGACGTCGCCCCGTTCTCGTAGATCCGCGACGACGAAACATCGAGGTCGAGACCCCGAACCAAAAAAGTGTCGCCACCCGAGTTCGGGTCCAACGGTTGGACGCGCAGGCGATACGTACCCGGCGGGAGGCCCGGCATCCGGAAGGATCCGTCCGCCGCCGTCGCCGTTCCCGATTCCACGATGCCCCCGTTGCGCTCCGCGAACACCAGGGCTCCCAGCAAACCCACGCCACCCACTTTCACGGTGCCCCGCACCGTACCCGTTCCCGCAAGCGTCGCCGGCAATCCATAGGTTGCCCGCGCCCACGCCAATTCGTCGGACGATAGCCCAACCGCCGGCCCGACCCCGCCCCCTTGGTACCACCACAGGGTCGCGCTCCCCACCGGGGAATGGTTCAGCCCCAGCAAATGGCCGATCTCGTGCAACACCACGCTCTCCAGGAACGGGCTGTTGGCGCTCTGGCCGGTGATGTCCGTCAGGTAGTCCAGATCCCGGTTCACCAGGATGTCGCTCTCCACGATCGTCCCGCTCGGCGCCCCGGAAAGGTCGACATCCAGACCCAACACCGTCAGGGCGATGGTTCCCGAGCCGAAGGCAATCCGCTCGCCAAGACCCAGGTCGCCGTAGATCCCCTGCGAAAGCCAAACCACGTCGTTGTGCCCGTCGATCGCGCTGACCGTCGTCGGCGCCGTCCGCGGCGCGGCCTCCTCGAAAGCGATCTTCGTCCCCGGAATCGCCTGCCATTGGCCGAAGGCGGCCCGCACCGCGTTCCATTCGTTGGACTGCACCCCGCGCACCGACACCGTCGTGCCGAGGTGGAAGCGGATCGCCCGGGTCGAGGGGTTTTGGTCCGGCGGGGGCTCCAAACCCGACAGGTACTGGTCGAAGTTCCAACGCAAAGGCGGCGAACCGGATTCGCTGCGGGTGACCGCGGACCGGACCGGACCGCCCGGGAAAAAACCGAGCGCCAGCAACCAAACCACCGCTCGCGCCCGAGCCGCGTTCATCGGGTCACTCCTTTCACGCGCGCACCCAAGGCATCCAAGGTCAACGGGAGCCGGTTGGCGGGGCGCACCCGGGTCCCCTCGGGATCACCCCCGAAAAAGAGACCCCTCACCCAAGGCGCGCCGGACCCCGGGCGTTCGACATGGAACTTGCCCTGCGCCAATTCCAGCGTGAGCCATTCCCCGGACTTGTTCCGGACGGCGAACACCACCACTTCCTCGCCCAACCGGTACTCGGCGTCGCCTATCGCCACCACCCGCCGCGTACCCAGCGTCCCGCCCGGTTGGGTCAGCACCAACCGGTTGGTTGCCGCCCCTTTCCAGACATCCCGCACGGACAACTCCACCCGGCTGACCATCCCGCCATTCCCTTCGCGCACCGTCTCGATCGCGTCGACCTTGGCCACGACCACCACCTCGGCCCGCGCCGCGAGATCTTCGGGCGCCAGGGGACGCAATTGCGCCGCGACCGCCATCCACCCCCAAGCGAACCAACCCGCCGACACGCACCGCAACCATCCGGCCTTGCCGGTGGCGATACCACGCCTTCCCGGACACCCCGTGCCTCCAACCCGGACCGAATCCGGTGCCTTGTTCTGGTTTGAATTCATCTTGCCCGTCCGTGGCCGTTCAACCTTGGCTCTCCCGCATCCGCGCGAACCAACCGCCGGAGCGCAGCAACCGTGCCGGCGCTCCGACCTCGAGGAGCCGTCCGGCGTTCAATACCGCGATCCGGTCCGCCGTCTCGATGGTTCGCAACCGGTGGACCACCATGATCGTCGTGCGACCGCGGCGCAGTTCGGCGAGCGACGCCAGCACCAGCGACTCGCTCTCCGCGTCGAGGGCGCTCGTGGGTTCGTCCAGCAGCAACACCGGGGCATCCTTGAGGAAGGCCCGCGCCAACCCGATGCGCTGGCGTTCCCCGACGCTCAACCGCACCGCGCCGTCGCCCACCACCGTGTCGTAACCCATCGGCAATCGTTCGATGAACGCATGGGCCTGGGCCCAACGTGCCGCGGCCTCCACTTCCCCGCGCGACGCCGTCGCCCGGCCCAAACGCAGGTTGTCGGCAATCGTTCCCGCCAGCAGCGGCGATTCCTGGGGCATCACCGCCACGTCCCGCCGCAACGCGATCAGGTCCAGACCCCGCAGGTCCACGCCGTCGATCCGCACGATCCCGGAATCGGGGTCGAGAAACCGCGGGACCAGCTGGAGCAACGTCGATTTCCCGGCGCCACTGGGTCCCACCAGCGCGATGCACTCGCCCGCCCCCACCTCGAGGTCGATGCCCGACAGTGCCGGATGGCCGGGGCTGTAGCCGAATTCCACGCCCTCGAAACGGATCGACCGACCGCCGGTCGCCTTGGGCAAGGCGACCGGGCGGGCCGGCAGCGGCAACTCGCCGGGCTGTTCCAAGAGTTCCAACACGCGGGTCGCGCCGGCACGGGCCTGGCTCACCGTGCCGCCCACGTTCGAAAGCTGGTTCAGCGGTTCGTAGAACTGCGCCAGATACGCCAGGAACACCAGGAATTCGCCCAGCGTGATCCGTCCGGCCCGCACCGCATCCACCCCGAACCCGACGATCCCGGCCGTGCCCACCGCAAAGATCCCGCCCACCGCCGCGAGATAGGCCAATTCGGTCCGGTGCTGGCGACGCCGCGCGGCGTAGGCAGCGTCCGCTTCCAGCGCGTAGCGCCCGGCTTCCGCTGCTTCCGCCGTGAAACTCTGCAGCACCGGCAGGTGCGCCACCACCTGTTGCAACCGCGACGACAGCTTCCCGTCGGCCCCCTGCGCCGCCGTTGCCCGCTCCGACATCCCGCGACCGAACCACCGCATGGTCACCAACAACGGCGGCACCGTGGCCACGGCCACCCACGTCAGGGTCGGGTCCAACCGCCACATCACCACCGTCATGGCCACCAGCGAACCGGTGGCCGTCAGGAAGGCGAAGCCACCGTGCTGGAACAGCGTCTGGAACGCATAGATGTCCCAGGTTGCCCGGTATTGGATGTCGCCCGCCTGGTTGCCCCACAGGCGGCGCAACGAGAGGCCAAGCAACCAGTCGAACACCGCCGTGCGCACGCGCCGCAACCCGCGCAGACCGGTGTCGATCAGGACGAGGTTGAGCACGGCGTTCACCGCGGCGTGCGCGAGCGACACCCCGAGGAGGAATCCCACCAGCACCGGGATGCGGCCCGTGCCGAAAAAGCCGGGGGACTTCGCGGCGCCCGCCACGCCGCGGAGTTGGTCCACGACGAGGGCGACGGGCCAAGGCTTGAGAAGCCCGAGGCCCGTGGCCAACACGGCCAATGCCAGCGCCACAACCAGCCGGGGCCAGTCGGCCCGGTACCACCGGAAGACCGCGCGGAACAACTTCACGCGGCCGCCGGGCTACGCGTTGTAGGTGCTCGAACTCACGCGGCCACCCGCGCCGGTCCAGTTCGTGTGGAAAAACTGGCCGCGCTCGCGGTCCACCCGCTCGTAGGTGTGCGCCCCGAAATAGTCGCGCTGCGCCTGCAGCAGGTTCGCCGGCAACCGCGCGTTGCGGTAGCTGTCGAAAAACGCCAGCGCCGTCGAGAATGCCGGCACCGGGATGCCCTTCTTCACCGCCAGGGCCACCACGTTCCTCCACCCCTTCTGGCTCTTCTTGATCTCGCCCCGGAAATAGTCGTCGAGCAGCAGGTTGTTCAGCTTCGGATTCGCCTCGAACGCGTCCTTGATCTTGCCCAGGAACCGCGAACGGATGATGCACCCGCCGCGCCACATCATCGCGATCCCGCCGTAGTTCAGGTTCCAGCCGTATTCCTTCGCCGCCGCCCGCATCAGCATGTAGCCCTGCGCGTAACTCACGATCTTCGACGCGTACAACGCGCTCTTGATGTCCTCGATCAAGGCCGCCTTCGCCGCGTCTTTCTTCGCCTGCGCGAACGCCGGCCGCGGGCCCTTCAGCTTGCGCGCCGCCTTCACCCTCTCTTCCTTCATCGCGCTCACGCACCGCGCGAACACCGCCTCCGCGATCAACGTCACCGGCTGCGCCAGGTTCGCCGAATCGATCACCGTCCACTTGCCCGTCCCCTTCTGCCCCGCCGCGTCCAGGATCTTGTCCACCAACGGCGTCCCGTCCTCGTCCTTGAACCCAAGGATGTTCCCCGTGATTTCGATCAGGAAACTGTCGAGATCGCCTTGGTTCCACGTCTTGAAAACCCCCGCCATCTCGTCCGCCCCCATCCCCAACCCGTCCCGCATCAGGCTGTATGCCTCGCCGATCAACTGCATGTCGCCGTACTCGATGCCGTTGTGGACCATCTTCACGTAATGGCCCGACCCGCCACCGCCCACCCAGTCGCAGCACGGCGTGCCCCCGTCGACCTTCGCCGCGATCGACTGGAAGATCGGCTTCACGTGCTCCCACGCCGCGACCGACCCGCCCGGCATGATGCTCGGGCCGAACCGCGCGCCTTCCTCGCCGCCCGAGACCCCCGTGCCCACGTACAACAGGCCCTTCGACTCCAGTTCCTTCACCCGGCGGTTCGTGTCGCCGTACAGCGAGTTGCCCCCGTCGATGATGATGTCGCCCGGCTCGAGGTGCGGGACGATCTGCGCGATGAATTCGTCCACCGCCGACCCGGCCTTCACCATGAGCATCACCCGGCGGGGACGCTTCAGTTTCGACACCATCTCGGCGATCGAATGGGCTCCCAGAATCCGGGTTCCCTTCGCCTCGTTGGCGAGGAAATCATCGACCTTGGAGGTCGTCCGGTTGTGCGCAACCACGGTGAAACCGTGGTCGTTCATGTTGAGGATCAGGTTCTGCCCCATCACGGCCAAGCCGATCAGGGCGATGTCGCCAGCAGGAGTGCTCATCGGTTCAAACGGTTCTAATGACTTGGCCACCCTAGGCAGGGACCCCGCCAAGGCGAGCGGAATTCGGGATGTTCACCCGACCGCGAGCAACTCCACCTCGAACACCAGCGTCGAGTTCGGCGGGATTGCCCCCGGATACCCGGCCCGGCCATACGCCAAGTCCGGCGGAATCGTCAGCTTCACCTTGTCGCCGACCCGCATCGTCGCCACCCCTTGGTCCCAACCCGCGATCACCTGCCCCGCACCCAGCATGAAGGTGAAGGGTTCGTCGCGGTCGACCGAACTGTCGAACTTCCCGCCGGTGGTGAACCAACCGGTGTAGTGCACGGTGACGGATTTTCCCTTGGCGGCAGGCGTTCCGGTTCCCACCACGATTTTCTCGATCTGCAATTCGGCATTGGCCATGGCCCAGCTTCCATCGGCGACCGGCCCGGGGTCAATCCACGGAAACCCGCGGCTTCCCGCCCCATGCTCCCCGCCCCGCACCCGTTGCCTCTTGTCCCCGCCCCAAAAACGAAAAAGGGCGCACCCGGTTGGGTGCGCCCGTGAGGCCCGGACTGGATGCGGGGGCGATCAGCCCTCGCCGTCCTTGACCTTCTCCTCGGCCGCGGCAAACGCGTGCTCGAGGGCGACGAGATCTTCGCCCGGCTTCAGCTGGTCGAGCATCTTCTGCTCTTCCTTCAACTGCTCCGCCGTGTAGTTCGCCGCCTTGATCGACAGACCGATGCGGCGCTCGCCACGGTCGATCTTGATCACGCGCGCGGTCACATCCTGGCCGACCTTGAGCACGTTCTTGATCTTGTCCACGCGCTCCTCGCTGACCTGCGAGATGTGGACGAGACCGTCGATGTCGGCAGGCAGGCCGATGAAGGCGCCGAAGCTCGCGAGCTTCGTGACCTTGCCCGACACCAGGTCGCCGACCTTGAAGTGCTTGTCGATGTGTTCCCAGGGATCTTCCCCGAGCTGCTTCACGCCGAGGCTGATGCGCTGGTTGGCCTTGTCGACCTCGAGCACCACGGCTTCCACGCCGTCGCCCTTCTTCAGGACTTCGCTCGGGTGGTTGATCTTGCGGGTCCAGCTCATGTCCGACACGTGGATCATGCCGTCCAGACCTTCCTCGAGCTCGAGGAATGCGCCGTAGCTGGTGAGGTTCCGGATCGGGCCCTTGACCATCGTGCCCGGCGGGTACTTCTCGTGGGCAACATCCCACGGGTTCGTCTCCAGCTGGCGGATGCCCAGGCTGATCTTCTGTTCCTCGCGGTTGATCCCGAGAACCACCGCCTCGACCTCCTGGCCCTGCTTGAGGACATCGGCCGGCTTGGCGATGCGCTTGGTCCAGGACAACTCCGTGACGTGCACGAGGCCCTCGACGCCCGGCTCCACCTCGACGAACGCGCCGTAGGGAACGAGGTTGACGACCTTGCCCTTGACCTTGGTGCCGATGGGATACTTCTGCTCGATGTTGTCCCAGGGGTTCGCGCTCTTCTGCTTGAGACCGAGGGAGACCCGCTCCTTCTCGCGGTTGACGTCGAGCACGACGACGTCGATTTCCTGACCGACCTTGAGCAACTCGCCGGGATGGCTGAGGCGGCCCCAGGTCATGTCGGTGATGTGCAGCAGGCCGTCCAGACCGTTGAGGTCGATGAACGCGCCGAAGTCGGTGATGTTCTTGACCGTGCCCTTGCGGATGTCACCCGGCATCATCTCCGAGAGGAGCGTGGACCGGCGGGCATTGCGCTCGGCCTCGACCAACTCGCGGCGGCTGAGCACCACGTTCTGGCGGTCGGGGTTGAGCTTGACCACCTTGAACTCGTAGGCGTTGCCCACGTAGACCTGCAGGTTCTTCGGGGGAACGACGTCGACCTGGGACGCCGGGCAGAACGCCTCGACGCCGATGTGGACGATGAGTCCGCCCTTGACCACGGCACGGACCTTGCCCTGGACGGTGCCGCCCTCGTTGCAAATGGTCTGGATCCGGTCCCAGTTCTGCTGGAACTCGGCCTTTTCCTTCGAGATGTGGATGTTGCCATCCTTGTCTTCGGGACGCTCGATCAGGACGTCGACGACGTCGCCGACCTTGACGGTCGAGAAGTTTTCGAATTCCGAGGCGGAAACGACGCCTTCGGATTTGCCGCCGACGTCCACGAGGACTTCCTTCGGGCGGATTTCGATGATGGTACCCTTGACGATCTGGCCGGCTTCGAATTGCCGGCTGTAGTTCTTGAGCAGGTCTGCGAACGACTGTGACATGTGACGATGGCCCCCGGCATGTGCCGGAAGGCGGCGACGGAATCGGGAGGCTTGGTTTGGGGCGATGAAACATGCGCCCCGGGCGAAGACTCCGGCCCCCACTTTGACCGACGTTGCAGTGGGCAACGGAGGTTGACGGCGAGGTTCTTGGTTGACGGTTTTTTCTCAGCCCACGATGGCCTCCGCTCATGCGGGACCGGGCGGTCGGACCGTAGGGATTGCCCAAAACGAGACAAGCCCGATTTTCCGGCGCTGCCGGGACGGCGTGGACCGCCGCCTATCACCGACGCGCCGCCCCGCGGGCCTCGACACGATAAAGCCGCGTCTTCGAGCGCAGGAACAGGCTGTCGCCCGCCACGGCGGGCGTCGCCATGAACCCGTCGCCCAACTGGCTCTCCCCGAGAATCCGGAACGTCTTGCCCACGCCCAGCACCGTCGTCTTCCCCTTCTGGTCGAAACAGTAGATCCGGTCGCCCGCCACCAGCGGCGAGGCCGAGAATTCCCCGCCCAACCGCTCGCTGTAATGGATCCGTCCCGTGACCGCGTCCATGCAGGTCACGATCCCATTGTCCGAGACCATGTAAACCTCGTCCCCCACCAGCGCGGGCGACGGCTTCTGCGGCGCCTGTCGGGTCACCTTCCAGGCAACGTGGGTGCCGGAAACATCGCCACTGCCGCCGGGCCGTATGGCCCAGAATTCCGGTTTCATGAAGCCGGTCGCCAAGTAGATCAATCCATGCCCGTGGACCGGGCGGGTCACGTTCGAAAAACCCGGGATGTCGACCCACCACAGTTCCCTGCCCGTCGCCGGGTCATAACCCCCGAGCCGGTAGGCCCCCATGCTGATCAATTCGTCCCGGTCACCGACACGGATGACCGTCGGGGTGTGGTAGGCCTTCTTGAAATCGCCGGCCTTTCCCTCCATCGCGGCGCGGTTGCTCCGCTCCGTTCGCCACACCGGGCGCCCCGTGGCCGCGGCGAGGGCGGTGACGAACCGATTCGTCGTTCCATCGCAATTCAGGACGAGCAGGTTCCGGTGGAGGATGGGCGAACTGCCCGGACCGTTCTTCCCGTGATCGTGGGGAAGATCGGTGTTCTTCCACAAAACCCCGCCGGTCTTCCGGTCCAAGGCGGCGGCGCCATACATCCCGAAGAAGAAATACACCCGGTTGCCCCCGATGACCGGCGTCGGGGAAGCGTGGCTGTTGAGTTCGTGGATGGGTTCGGGTGCGGCAACCCGGAACAACTCGATGTCGTGGCGCAACGCCCCGGATTGCCGGTCCACGCACAGGGCGCGCAACGAATGCCCCTCCTCCGTCGCGGTGGCCATCCACAGGGTGTCGTCCCCGATGACCGGCGACGACCAACCGGTCCCGGGCAACGGGATCTGCCAGGCCACGTTCTCGTTCTCGGTCCAGGTCAACGGCAGCTTTCTGGAAGCCGCGTGCCCTTCCCCACCGGGCCCCCGGAACTGGGGCCATTCGTTGGCGGCAAAGAGCCCTTGTCCGGCAAGGACCAAAAGGGCGACCGATAGGAGTCGGGTCATGAAAGGGGAACGCGCCGGACGGCCCGCCGACGCCACGATGCCGACGCCAGCAAGGCCGCGCCGAGGGCGGCAACCGCGACCATCGGGGGCTCCGGAACCGACACCACGTTGTTGTAGAACCCGACGGAGGCCAGGGAATCGCCGTTGTCGAAGAGATCGAAGTGGAGGGTCAACGGTTGGGCCCGGAACGCCTCGGGCAACTCCACCCGCACGCGGTACGCGCCCACCAGACCCGCCGGTGCCACGATGATCGGCGGGAGAATCGTGGACGACGAGACGCTCGACGCCGACAACTCGGGCCCGCCCGGATTGGATGGGACCCACTGGCTGCCGAACACGTCGGTGGTCACCACGAAGACCGCCGCCCCCGAGCCCGACTCAAGGCTGGCCGTGAACGAATCGTGCAACTCGCCGGGCGTCGGGGATTCCTCTGTCCCGAACCCGAACTCGAACTCCAGGGTCGCGGCCCCGGTCGCCGGAAACGGCGCCACGACGACCGACCCGCTCGAAAGCGGGTCCCCGCCGCCGGTGCGGAGCACGTGCAGGGCAACGTCCTGGGCCAAAGCTCCGCATCCCGTCACGGCGCAACCCAACGCCGCCCAAGCAAAGAAGGAATGCGTCTTCATGGAATCACTATGGCTGAATCCGCTTCGGTTGCGCGGCTTCCCATTCGGCTTTGGTCACCGACTTGGTCACGTGGGTGAAAACGTACACCCCGTGCTTGTTGCCCACCACCACGTCCGGTTTCCCGTCCCCGTTGTAGTCGCGCGCCATCACCTGCGTCCCCGTTCCCGACGCGTCGTCGATCAGGTGCGGGATCCAGTCCACCGACTTGTCCGCGTTGCGCTTCAACTGGAACCAGTAGACGCACGGCGCCGCGTTCGGCTCGGGATCCCCCTCCGGCCCGTGCGCCCAGAACCGCTTGCCGGTCACGATGTCCTTCAACCCGTCGCCGTCGATGTCCACCAGATCGATGGCGTGCAACTGCGAGAAATGGACGCCGTACGGATTCTCGGTCGGGAGCTTGTTCATGAAGATGTGCTCCCGGAACTTGGCCTCGCCCCCCTCGCGGTATTGTTCGTACCAAGCCAACCCGTACCCGTGCGCGGAGAGGCTCGTGATGACGTCGTTCAACCCGTCGCCGTTCACGTCGTAGGCGTACATCTGCGCCCCGCCGACGCCAAACGCCTGCGGATGGAATTTCCACACCGGATCGCCCGCCAGCGACGCCGGTTGTTCCCACCAACCGTCCTTCTCGAGCAGGTCCATGCGCCGGTCGCCGTTCACGTCGCCCACGCCCAGTCCATGGGTGAACTTGTGGTAGTTCTTGTTCGGCGAAAGGCTGTGCCACGACCAAGGCTGGCGCGGGTCCGCGCCGGGCGATGCCCATCCGTAGAAACCCTTCGACGAGCACACGATCTCGGGTTTCCCGTCGCCCGTGATGTCCACGAACGTCGGCGACTCGTTGTCGGTGACCTCGAGTGCCGTGTGGCGTTTCCAGGGGCCTTCACCGCCCTTCGGATTCTCGTACCAGAACGATTCCGCCCCCGGGAAACCAAGGACCAGGATGTCGTCCCAGCCGTCGCCATCGAAATCGCGGGTGAACGCGAGGAAATTGGCCGAGTAGTCGTTCTCGCTCCCCAGCGCGCCCTTGTAACCGGCGAACTCGACCGGCTGCCCGTTCTTCTTGCTCTTCGAACGGCGGTCGGCGGGCGCGTAGGCGTGGCGCACCTTGAACGCGGGTCCCTCGTACCAGAACGGCCCCGCCACCACGTCCTGCTTCCCGTCGTGGTTGAAGTCGCCGAAGGCCGCGCCCTCCGACCAAAACTCGTCGCTCAACTGCTGTTTCGCGAAGCCGTGCAGAACCGGCTTGCGCCCGCCGGCGGGCGCGGCACACGCAGCCATCGACACAAGGCACGCGACGCCCAGAAGGACGCGCGGTGCAAACGGGGAACGCATCCCGCCTTTGTCGCGACGCAATCGCCGAGGGTCAAGCCGTGACTCTGCCAACCAAACGGCACGGGTGCAGCCGACTCCCCGTGCGATCGACCTCGCCGGCCACCGCGGACGACGGATCCGGCAGCCTTTGGTCGTCGTCCGGTCCGAT
>Ga0114969_10000646_pt1 | contig 30159 bp, 22 predicted proteins | sample M_130807_MF_Meta_FD_87316 | JGI IMG/M metagenome (GOLD analysis project Ga0114969, IMG submission 87316) | Freshwater microbial communities from Lake Montjoie, Canada to study carbon cycling - M_130807_MF_MetaG | ecosystem: Environmental > Aquatic > Freshwater > Lake | place: Lake Montjoie...
AAAAAATTACATCTTACAAGACCTAAAATGCGTGAAGAAATGCGTAATAATTTAAAACCACGATTACCTCACTTTTTCAAAGAAAGAGGTTATGAAAATTATGATGAAATCAATGGTTGTAGTTTTAATAAGTTTGAAGAAACCATTGAAGAAGCAGTTAATATATTGGTTAAAAAACAACAAGGAAGTGAAAAAATTGCTATTGGTGTAGATGTAATTTTAAAATCGGCGTTTTAAATGTGCGAAGGTGTAATAAATATGTGCTATTTTACACCAATACAAACAAAAAATGCTTATATTTGTTTTATTTAAGATATTAAAGCTAAACAAGAGCAATGGATATGGATTATTCAGCCGCCCGAGAAGCACACGAAGCATCGCGAGAGTTGAAGCAGCTAAATAGATATAGAGAAATAGAGGAATATGAAGAAGCAATAAGTAAATTGCCTATTGACGAGAGGGCGATTATCAAACATGTTCTCCAAAAAATAAAGGTTGATAATCATAAGATGTTCCTTGATAAATTGGATAGAGAACGCGATGAAACGATTAGACAACGCATCAATAATTTACGTAATTCTAAAAGAATAGAAGATGCTGTAAAAGAAGGAAATTCAAGAGCAAGAGCAGTAGGTAGTATTATGTGCGTAGGACTTGTATATGTAGGTGCATATATATTGACGCGATAAATTAAATTATAAAATCTTCTATATTTTTTATATTTACATAAATCGTTGTAAAATACTATCAAACATAGAGTGAATAGGTAACCTAATAAGAATATTAGATGCAATAAAAAAAGTTATAATGCCCTTATTTTAAATATATAAGGAATATAAGGAATATAAGGAATGTGCTTTTAATTATAATATTAAATAATGGTTGGCATAATATAACAAATTATGCTATTTGAGATAATAATTTATTAGAAAATGTTTTAGACCATATAAAATATTCTATTAACTGTATAATTATTAATGATTGATAAAAATATGAAGTCAAGTATATTAGTAACACCATTATAATATGCGAATGATGAAGCAAATAACTCAAATATATATGTATTTAATGATACAGATGCATTCCAGCACATAATAATAATATTTTATATAATCTTATTTTTTAATTTAACCAAGGTAAAACACTAACCTTGTTAATTTTTCCTGAATTAAAATTTGCCCATTCTATGGTATGTAATACAGGTTTTGAAAATTCGTCATCTGGTAAATTTACAACAACCATATCAGGTCTCTCATAGGTATAAAATGTTTCAACAGCAAAATGTCTGGCAAGAAAGAAAAATATACGATTAATACGTTGTCTTAATAGAGAAGCGCACAAAATCTCATCTATTTTGAACAATTCTCTTAACATAAAGGATACATCTATATTTCCAATTCTATTTGTAAAAATTTTGATACATACTTTTATAACTTCAATAATATTTTTGAATCCAAAATAAGGCAAAGCTAATCTTTCTTTTAAATATTTAACTTCAGCATTATTTTTGGGTAAATCGCGTAATAATAGGTATAGCATGACACTTCCTGATCTACCAGCTCCTGCGTAGCAATGAATGACAACACTATTTAATGTATCTGATACATTATCAATTGTTGATATTGTTTCCCAAGCGGATAGATAACCTGGATACATATCCTCATATCCAATTACACTATAAAATTTACTTGTAAATGAAGGCTTAATAATTTTTTGAATTTTCTCTGCAAGCACCCAGGTTTCATATTCACAATTTCTATCATAAGGATTGCATCCTATACCATTAGCCATAAGAGGATGTTCGCGATTTGTTGCGTTAGCACAGTCGTGCAAATCTACAATATTATATATATTTTTATTATTAAATAAATAAAATATAGTATTTAATAGTTTTAATCTATCAAATTGATGAGGGAGTTGCATACCATATATATGTAAATTATCATTTGGCTTATAAAGTTCAGTAATTTTATTACCATATGGATAAGTAATTGTGCATGTTTTTATCAGTTCTTGAATATTTTCATCTGTCATTTCATCTAATTTCTTTTTAATATTGAGTGAATCAATTACTTTTTGCCTTCGCGCAGGGTCAAATAAAGCAAACATAAAATTAGCTTCATCTTTTTTTTTGGATAAGGGAAAATTTTTATAAATGCTTTCCTCAATATCATCTAATAAATCTCCTAATTCTTCTTTAGTATATTCAGTAAATCCACCAATTATTTTACTTTTTTTGAATTGCAAGCCTTTAGTATCATATTTACTATATCCTGCTATTATTTTATACCACATATTCCACAATTCAATTCTTAATTCTTCTTTTGTTTTTTTTTGGTAATTATGTAAAATCAAGTCTATATCACCTACTTCTTTTACTAACATTTCATAGGTTATATTTCCTGGTGGGATTTTATCATTTATATTTTCACCTTTGTATATGAGATGCGATAACATAGCCAATTCTGGATTTGCTTTGTATTGCTGCTTACTCTTAGAAGGTTGTGTTTCTTTAGAAGGTTTCTTGAAAAAAGGATATTTTGTAGTACTTTGTGTTGTAGAGTTACTATGTAATTTAGAAAAGGTAGGTAATAAAGAAGTCCGTTGTTTTATTGTCATTCTACTATATTATTAGAAACTAAAAAGAGATATTATTTGAATGACAATCTAATAAGAATATTAGATGCAATAAAAAAAGTTATAATGCCCTTATTTTTGGAAATAAGATATATTTTAAATATATATTTTGTATTTTACATAAAGTATTTTCTAATACATTAAAGATTTCATTCATACATAATATATATTTTTTTGAGAATATAATATAATCATCACATATTACATATTTAATATATTTATTGATTTCATTAAAAATATTTTGAAATCGGTTCATTATAAATAAAATTATATTATATTTCTTTAAGTGTATAATATAAAGAAGTTCCTCTAAAAATCAGCATCTAGTGTAAATTTGCGTATATCTGTATGTTCTTGCTTACTTCCTACATTTGCTTTACTATACTGTGAAACTCGGCTTTCAAAGAAGTTGGTTTTTGATTCAATTGATATTCTTTCCATAAAGGGGAAGGGATTATTAGAGTTCCATATTTTATCATAATTTAATTGTGTCAATAGTCTATCCGCAACAAATTCAATATATATTGACATTAAATCTGCGTTCATACCTAGCATAGAACACGGAATGCTTTCAATAATAAAGTTTTTCTCAACTTCAACAGCTTCTTTAACAATATTATGAACTAAATCTTGAGGAAGACGATTCTGTATTTTTGAATATAATAATACGGCAAATTCAACATGCATTCCTTCATCTCTACTAATTAATTCATTAGAGAACGATAATCCTTGCATCAATCCTCTTTCTTTTAACCAGAAAATACTACAAAAAGCACCACTAAAAAATACACCTTCAACTAACGCAAACGCAATTAGTCTTTGTGAAAATGGAGCACTTTCATCATTGATCCACTTAAAACACCACTCAGCTTTCTTCTTAATACATGGCATATAATTAATAGCATCAAGAGCTTCGTGTTTTTCTTTTGGTTCTTTAAAGTATGTATCTATCAATAATGAATATGTTTCAGAATGAATATTCTCAATAGACATTTGAAAAGCATAGAAAAACTTTGCTTCAAGCACTTGAACTTCATTTAAGAAACGCTCACCTAAATTAATATTTATGATTGTATCACTAGAACTAAAAAATGCCAATATTTGTTTAATAAAAAATTTTTCATTACTATTTAATTTATTGAAATCTGCTAAATCTTTACTTAAATCTAATTCTTCGGAAGTCCAAAAGCAGCTTAAAGCTTTTTTATACATATCCCACATATCATAATGCTCAATAGGAAAAATAGTTAAACGAGTATTAGGTTCAAGAAGAGGCTCATTATTATTAGACATTATATTATAATAGCAATATATATTTATATAATAATAGAAAAATAATTATAGTAAAATATTTTTTAATTTATATCAACTTATAACTATCACTATGCAGAACATAGCACACAAGAATCCGCATTTTCTTCAACACATCTTCTCTTTTTTTTAGCAAACTCTGGGTCAATTGTGAATTGCTGTGTCTTTGCTTTTGGTCTTGTGCGAAGATAATACGACCCAGTTTTTAAACCTTTTGAATGACCATAAAAATGCATGGACGATAACTTTTGAAAATCAGGTTCTTCCATAAATATATTAAGGCTCTGTGTTTGGCAAATATATTGCCCTCTATCTGCTGACAAATCTATAATATTACGTTGCTTAATTTCCCACGCGGTTTTATATATTGCTTTCATTTCGTCATCTATTTCTGGGATATTTTGCACACTTCCTTCATGTAAAATAATAGTATCTTTTAGTTCTTTATTCCAAAGCCCTTTGCTAATTAAATCATTAATCAAATATTTATTAATAACAATAAACTCACCGCTTAATGTTTTACGTTGGAAAATATTATTAGTGAATGGTTCAAAGCTTTCGTTAAATCCCATAATTTGTGATGTTGACGCAGTTGGCATTGGGGATAATAGCAGACTATTGCGAATACCATACTCCATTATATCAGTGCGAAGTTTATCCCAATCATATCTTGAACTAGGCACAGCATTCCATAAATCAAATTGAAATAATCCCTGAGACATTGGACTACCTTCAAATGAACTATATGCTCCAATATATTTAGGATTTGGGATATTTTTTTCAAATTCATTTATATAATTATTAATATCTTCGTCTAAAATTTTGTTATTAATGTTTTTAATATCATTAATAATATTATAGCGTTTTTTTGATAATTCCATAGACGCCTCAACAGCAGCGTGGTAAATAGTTTCAAAAATTTCCTTATTTAATTGTTTTGCACTTTCACTTTCAAAAGGAAATCTTAATTTAATAAATACATCTGCCAATCCTTGAACGCCAATGCCAATAGGACGATGTTTTAAATTTGATATACGTGCTTTTTCAATTGGATAGAAGTTCTTATCTATAACTTTATTTAAATTTTTTGTAATTACTTTTGTAATCTCATGTAATTTATCAAAGTTAAAAACTCCATCATCAACGTATGTTGGAAGACAAATTGATGCTAAATTACATACACCTGTCTCTTCTGGTGAAGAATAAATCAATACTTCAGCGCATAAATTACTTGATTTAATAGTTCCTAGATTTTTCTGGTTGCTTTTTCTATTCGCAGCATCCTTGTACAAAATATAAGGAACACCTTGTTCAATCTGTGCTTCTAAAATCTTAAACCATAGATCTTGTGCATTAATTTGCTTACAATATTTGCCTTCGTTTTCATATTTTTCATATAACTTTTTAAAGTCATCACCATAAACATCACTTAATCCTTTACATTTGTCAGGACACATAAGGGACCATTTGCCTTCGCTTTTTACTCTCTCCATAAATAGATCTGAAATCCATAAAGCAAGAAACAGATCACGACACCTATCTTCTTCACTTCCATGATTTTTCTTGAGTTCTAAAAAACTTTCAATATCACTATGCCATGTTTCTAGATATATAGCAATGCTCCCAAGTCTTTTTCCTTCTTGATCTATATATCTTGCTGTATTATTGAAAACTCTTAACATGGGAATAATTCCATTTGAAGATCCGTTAGTTCCTCTAATCTGACTTCCATTTCCGCGAATTTGATGAATATGTAGCCCTATACCTCCTGCGTATTTAGAAATTAACGCAACCTCTTTTAATGTATCAAATATACCAGCCACACTATCATCATTAATACTACACAGAAAACAGCTACTTAATTGAGGGCGATTTGTTCCAGCATTAAAAAGCGTAGGTGTAGCATGTGTAAAATATTTTTTACTCATTAAATCATATGTATGTAAAACATCTTTAATATCATTTCCATGAATACCAATAGCAACTCTCATCCACATATGTTGAGGTCTCTCAATAATCTTCTTATTTGCACGTAGTAAATATGCTCTCTCTAACGTTTTAAATCCAAAATAATCAAATAAATAATCTCTTTGATAATCTATATGCGTGTTTAGTTTCTCCTTATTTTTATTAACAATATTATATAATTCATCTGATACTAAAGGGATTTGATTATCATGATTATCCTTATTATTATATAATATATGTATAGTTTCACTAAATGACGGCGAAGTATTTTTATGATGATTTGATATTATAATTCGCGATGCCAAAATGCTATAATCAGGATGTTCTATAGACATACTGCTACATAAATAAGCGGCAAGTTCATCTAATTCATATGTTTTAACACCATCATAAATACGCGAGCATACCTTCTGCGCTATCTCCGATACATCAATTGTTAATCCTAATGATAGATTTTTTAATCTATTCAATACCTTGTCAAAACTAACATCCTCCATTTCATCGTTCCTTTTAATAACACGCATTTTTTTATATCTTGTTATATCTATATATATGTTTTGTTTTTATATATATTGACAAAAAAATAATATTACTTTTTTATAGTATTTATTATCATATACTATCGTTATCTGTACTTTAATTTTAAGCGTGTTATACTATCAGTATCCATAGTATCATTATTAATACTATCAGTATCCATAGTATCATTATTAATAATGTCATTATCTATACTATCAGTATCCATACTGTCATTATCTATACTATCATTATCCATACTGTCATTATCTATACTATCATTATCCATACTATCATAATTATAATTACATATTAGTTTCCTTCCTTTTGAAGATGATATCCAACATTCAATTTTAATTTTACCACTATGCTCTTTCCTATGGCATTCTTTACAAATTGCTACTAAGTTATGCTTCGCATTTTTATGGAATGTATTATTTATAAATCCGTTTTTATCGGCTGTATGTTGATATATGATGTGGTGTGTCTCTTCGGCCTTATTTTTATTACATATATTACACATATCAATAATAATTTTAGAATTATATCTTGAATTTTTCTTATTTAATATATTATTATTAATACCTTCTACTTCCTTCCTATTTAATTCAGCATTTTTCATAAAATCAATTGGCATATCTAGAGAACGACAAACTTCTATTCCATAATTATTATTACCTTGTCCATCTTGAATAACTCTATCATATATAATATTATTATTTTCATCAAATGTTATTCTAATATGCTTAACAAATAACTTAGAGCTACTTATATTATTTTTAATAGTAGTTAATTTAGTTAATTCGTGTAGATGCGAAGCAAATATAAAAGATGCGCCTTTATTTATTAATGTATCTATGCCACTGGCGACAATAGAAATCGCAGATATAGATTCTGTTCCACAACAAATTTCATCTCCAATTACTAAACTAAATTTATTACATCTTTTAAGAATATTTCTTAATTCAGTCATCTCAACAGTAAAACTAGACATCCCTTTATAAATATTATCCAATCCTGATATTCTTGTGAATATACTATTGTAAGGATAGTATTTAAATGATGACGCAGAAACAAACATTCCAGCTTGTGCCATAATAATATTTAAACCAACTGCTTTCATAAATGACGATTTACCAGAAGCATTAATGCCATATAATAAAATACCATTTTGATTAAGGGATATATTATTGCCAACATATTGAAAATCATCTTGTATCCTCTCAATAATTGGATGACGCATATCAGTAGATTCCATAAAAGATGAGTTTCCAGATGTTGTAATTGTATCTATTATAGGTCTTACATAGCAATAATCATACGCATTCTTAGCAGAATTTGAAGCTATATCCACGCGAATTAAATATTTAACTATTGTATCTAAAATAAGTGCGTTGCTATTTACAAAAGTAATCACAAAATCTTTGTAATGATTTAATACTAATTGCGATATTTGCTGACTATATTCAACAATATTATTACTCTCTTTTGTTATATTTGTATTTGTCAATTTATATGTTGTTGAAGATGATGATAATAATTTTTTTTCAAAAGTATTCATAAATTCCCTCTTATTTTTCAAAGCAGTTTCAAATCTTTTCTTTGTAATTGTTAAATAATGACCGTCTCGATTATTATTCTCTATTTTACATAATGTAGTTTCATTATCGCCTATTTTTGTTATCTTTTCACAATATGAATTTATTGTTTCATATGACTTATTATACTTATCAATAAGAATATCTATATCTGTATAAATACCCTTCTTAAAAAAGTTAATAGAGTTTGATTTATCTAATAAGTTAGTTAGATTGTATTTTCCTGCTTCATCTAAATCAATAATATTTATATATTGAGATATTAAATTATCAATATCAGTATTACTAATAATTTCATCAGGAAAATTTAGCATTAATTTAATTTCTTTTGTAGATATTAATGATTCATTAAAAGAAACCCAATCCTGTGGAGCCATTTTATTTGTTTTCATCTTTCTTTTGAGACGCTCTAAATCCATTATAGATGCGAGATGCTTTCGCACAATTAAATATTTATTATCTTTTAATAATATATCAATGTCATCATATGATTTGTTAATATCATTAACATTAATCATAGGCTGTAAAAGACGCTCTTTAAATGTTCGGTATCCAAATGCTGTTGAGCATCTATTTAAAATATCAATTAATGGCTGATCCCCCTGATATAATCCTAGAACATTTAATTGAATAGCTGAATTAAACTCAATTATCATATTTTTATTCATTTCAAAAACTTCTGGTGCTTCTTCTAAACCTTTCACAATATCTGAATTATGTTCATATGCAAACTCGAGCAAGCAACATAGAGAAAACCGCGAATTATTATATTTTTCTAAGTTTAGTATCTCTATAATAGATAAAAAACCCTTTTTAATTATAAAAATCTTTTCTAATATATCTCTTTGTTTACTGATTTTACTAAAAAAAGACAAGTGTTCATATTTATCCCATTTGTAATGAACACGAATATTATTTATATTTAGATTTTTCAAAATTCGTTTTTTATATTCTTCATCTATTGCTTCGCTAATTATAATTAGTTCGGAAGGATTATATGTGCTAATGAAGCGAAATACTTCGTCGTTGGCAAATTCTGGGTCATTCTTTGTTGAAGATACTTCATATACAAATGTTTTACCAGTTGATAAATCAATTCCTGATATACCAGCTATAATATATCCATCAATAACCTCGTAATATATTACCATTATATAATTACTCCTTTTATTAACAATATTAACATTAGTCCCAGGAGATATTATCTCTGTAACTTTACGTTCTGGATTAGGTGGCTCAGAAACTTGTTCAACTAATACTATAGTATAATTACTAGCTAATATTTTATCCCTAAATTTTGGAAGAGATGCTAGTGGAAATCCAGCCATTACTGGATTTGCTATTGATATTTCCGCATTTGTCTTGTTTTTGCGCGATGTTTGAATACCACATAGGTCTGCTATAATATACACATCGTTATTAAGTGATGTGTCTGAATTCTGATTTATGGTATATATCTCAAAAAATGAACCTACTTGCATTAATACAACGCATTTATCTCCATATTTTTCCTTGTATATCCTAGTATATTCCAAGTAATCCTCAATCATTCTTAATTAAAACTATTAATTATTATCCTATTATATACTTGTGATCTTCTTATATGGTGGCTATTATAATAACTTAGTTATTATTTATACACTATATAAAAAGATATAATATAAGTATTGATAAATACATTTTCTTATTATGAAATATATTATTTTATGTGGCGGTATAGGCAAAGAAACAACTAATTATTCTTTGCCAAAACCTTTAAACTTAATTCAAGGACGGCATATGATAGAATATATCATAGATAATATTCCATCTAATGAAATATTTATTATTTATAATATATTATTAGATGAATATAATTTCCAAGAGATATTAATAAATAAATGTAAACCTAAAAAAATTCACTTTTCACAAATTGACTATCTAACGCGCGGTGCTGTTGAGACAGCTTTTGTAGGAATAAATAAATTTATTGAAAAATGTGATAATGATAATATCGTTTTTATTGATAATGACAATCTATATAATTTAAGCACACAAATACCTTATTTTGAAAGCGAGTTTATTGGATATAGTATAAATTATTCTAATAACACTAATAAAAATTATGATTACCCTTTTATATGTTTTGATAGTAATAATAAAATCACAAGTATTGAAGATAAAAATAATATTTCTAATTTTTATTGTTGCGGTTTTTATGGCTTTCAAAATGTTAATAACTTTTTAAAATATGCGAAGATACTCTTTGATAATGATGATAAATATATTAACAAATTTTGTTTTTCATCTTTATACAATATTATTATCAAACATGATATGAAAATAGTAGCATTTTTTATTGAAGACGCAAAGCATATAGAAACATATAGCGATATGATAGATATAGATATCAATAATACTGTGCCTAAAAAAATTTTGAGAATTTGCTTTGACTTAGATAATACCTTAGTTACGTATCCTACAATTGCTGGCGACTATACCACAGTTAAGCCAATAAATCGCAATATAATGTTATTGAAGAAGATGAAAAAAGAAGGCCATGAAATTATAATTTATACAGCAAGAAGAATGAAAACACATGATGGAAATGTTGGAAAAGTTATTAAGGATATTGCTCGCGACACAATAGATACACTAGATAAGTTTAATATAGAATATGACGAATTAATATTTGGAAAACCTATTGCTGATATTTATATTGATGATAGAGCCATCAACCCTTATATTAATGATATATCATATTTTGGATTATTTAATATGAATAGCGCTATTAATTTTATACCAAATAAAATAAAAAATAACAAATATAACAAAATAGAAAAATATAATGAGTATATTATTAAAACAGGTCCATTTGATATACTAAACGGTGAACTATTCTATTATAAAAATATACCAAAAGAGTTTGAGAATTACTTTCCTAAGTTGATTGATTATAATAAAAAAATTTATACAAATGAAATTATTATTGAATTAAAAATAGATTATATTGAGGGAATACCTTTGTATTTCTTGTATAAGAATTGTCTTTTAACATATAAACATATTGATGAATTATTTGATATTCTAAATAATCTACATTCTTATTCTAAGAAAAAAGAATTAATAATTACTGATAATAATATTAAAAATAATTATGTAAAAAAATTGAATAAACGATTTAATATACATGATTATTATTTTGAAGATGCAAATGATGTTTTAATAGATATTATAGAGGGGATAGAAGCTCACTATTCCCCTGTTATATCATATGTAATACATGGAGATCTTTGGTTTTCTAATATTATTTTAACATATCAAAATAATTATAAATTTGTAGATATGAAAGGGTCCGTAGACGATATCCTAACGCTTAGTGGCGATATATACTATGATTACGGAAAGTTATATCAAAGTATTTTGGGATATGATTTGGTTTTAAATGATTGCGAAATTAACAATTCCAATAGAGAATATATTCAATCTATGAAATTGTATTTTCTTAAAAAATGCGATGCGAAAGGATTAAATATTAATTACCTTACATACGTCACAAAAGGTTTGGTGTTTGGAGTATATCATAGCATTACGCATTACGAACAATTTGTTAAAAATAATATATGGAAATTCATTAAAGATATTTAATGAATTTCCATATATTATTTTCTAATTGTTTTATATACAAAAAGGTCTTTTGGTAATGTATCAATATTATCATAATCATCTTCCCCAGGTCCTGCGCTATTTCCAATTTGATAATAATAACCATTTAAGTTAAGGGAAATAGTTTGTAATGCGAACTCCTCTACGCAACAATTAAATTCAAATAAATTATTTTTTATGACCTCGTTATTTTGCAAAAACTCTACAATTTTTAGAGATGATATATAATCAAATGTTAATCCTTCATGATATTCGTAAGATTTACTAAATATTAAATTATTCATAATAATACATTCACTTAATTTTGTTTGAAAATACATAGGCCAATGCCATTCATGTTTTATTATTTTTTCAAAGGACATACCATCACATATCTTCCTCATATTTTTGTAATTATCATTATGTAATTTATTATAAAATAAATTTCTGCTTGATAATATGACAAAATATTCAAATTGATAATTTTTAACAGCATATTCCATATTAAGACAAATACCCTTTGTAAGAGAACCGTGATAATGTTTTTTATTTACATACTCAGGATATAGTTCAATATATGTCTTCTCATTAAGTATACCACTATTAATTATTTCATTATACATATATTCATTGGCATTTATTATAATAACATAGTCTAGTAAAACGTTTGCTTCAATATCTTCTATTTGCTTTCGTAAAAAGTTAAAGTGTTCATGGACGTTTATTGAAAAAACAATTGTGGTTTTTTTTGTAGCCATTATTAAGTTAAATTATTTATATAATCTTATATAAATAATTTAATTTAATTTAATAAATAATACTATAATTATAATTACTAAACACTATTTATTTACAGCATATTATTTAAGATATAAGATATTTATAAATAAGTATAATAATTAGATGAGTAATCTTCAAGGGTGTAAATTATTTAAATATAACTATTTACAAGAATTACCAGAAGATATCAATATACTTATTCATAAACATGTGTATAAAAATAATTACTTAATTGTATTGAAAGAATTGCAATCAAAATTTGATAATAGGAAGCATTACAATAATCTAAAACATTTTCTTGCTTTTCAGGAAGAACCTAAACTTAATCTAAAAGAATATCTTTCACAAAATATCAATATCAATCGCAAAGACAAAATAAAAAATACTGAGGGCATAACATATTATTATTATAAAAATCATTTAACTTCCAATAATATATCAAAAATACATATAAATAAAATAAAGTTTGCTTCAAATGTTTTTTTATATTTAAATAAAAGAATTGCGCAAACATTTATAAATTTTGTGAAAAAATCAAAGAATACAACACACTTTACATATAATATATATATTGACGAAAACGCTGAATATTTTGTGCTAGAATATGATAGATTTTTTTGTTGCTTTGCAGAATTATATTTAATACTCTTGACATTTTGGCAGTTTATAAGATTCAAGTTATATGAGTTTTTAGAAGTTCATAAAGAAGCATGTAATATACATATTAATAATTTACTTAAGGACAATGACGAATATGATATTGGAATACTTTCTTGGTATTTTAGTAATATGGCTGATGATATTTTGGATAAAAATCTTATAAAAAATAATAAGGAAAATGCCAAGTTATACCATAAAATTATTAAACATCGTAATCATCTTCATAAAACTGAATCGTTTTATATGAAATTTCTTATTCGCAATAATATAGATAAATATTTTTTTGATAAAGATACTATGATAATACAATTAAAAGAATCATAGTATTTTATTTATATCCTTTATATTCTTATCTGTTAAGCAATCGTCTTTTATTGTTTTTTTTGAAAGTTTTGATATTAAATCTTTAAAATATGTATCTGTATTTTTGGATAATTCAGAAGATACTTGAGAATATTTCTTTTTATACATATGTGATAGACTTATAAAATCCTTGTCTTTTTGATATTCACTTCCATTTTTATTATATATATATATATAATTATCTTCCATATATTTTAAAATATCCTTGTTATTGAATATTTTAGGATCCATTTTGTATTTGGTAATTAATTTTTCATATATGTCATAATAAGAAAAATAATCATAAGCCGAACATACTAATTGTCTATTAGTGTACGAAATAATATTGTTCTTTATATCATCTATAAATATTGTTCTATTATTTAAGATATCTTCTGTTATTTGCGCATCTTTCATAGACGGATATTTTTTTAGTAATGATTTGATAATTAATGGATATATATTAACTAATGATTTTTTCATATTTTTTGACATAGAATTTTCTCTTGTAAAAAAAGGGCGGTTAATTTTAATATTTAATGCTTTTTCAATACTTTTTCCAAGTATTTTATTAGTCCATTTATAAGTACTATTAGTATAAAAAAATACTTCAACATTTTTAAACTTTTTATTACATGCTTCTATAAATTCACGAACATATGGACGCAATAATCCATTTTTTAATTCGTCTTGCATATCTAGATCAACATTTGGACATTTGGTATTTATTCCCTTCTTTTTACATCTATTAAATATAAATTCTAATAAGTCATTTTCTTTAGATAGCATATTAATATTACCTATTATAGTCTGGTCTATATCAAAAATTATTATAAATGGTAATTTCTTCATTATTATTTATCTACTATAATAATTTATTAAAAATAATATAAGGGTTTAATTAGATATTTAACTATCATTAACAATGGAACTTGCGTCTGAGTTTGAAAGTGCTGTTAAAAATATTAAAAATGTTGATATGGATAATCTTAATATTAGTGATGGTATTAAATTAGAATTATATAAATATTATAAGCAATCCACTATTGGCGACTGTAATATGAAAGAACCTTATTCTATATACTATAAAGAGCACGCAAAATGGAAAGCTTGGAATAGCATTAAAGGTATGTTGATAGAGGACGCAATGAAAGAATATATTAACTATTATAAGAATTATATTTATGTAAATTAAATAGTAATTAATTTATAATAAAAAATACTAGTTTATAGAAAATATATATCTTTATTTTTGACAGTTATTATATTTATGAAAGTATAATCTGTAAAATATATTATTTAATATAATATTGTCTCTATTGTGGTTTATTCCAAAACTTCGATTGCGGTTTGTAATCTATTTTTATTGGGTATGGAATTTTCCCATTATTGAAGTTATAGCCCCCTTGAAAAATGTGTACGCATAAATTCCATAGTGTTGAATATAACCCTTTCTTATTCGTATAAATAAAACCTCCTTTACGTAGAGGATTTCTAACACGCTTTTTATTGTCAACCCCATCTCTTTTAATTTCATCTAACCATTCCATAAATACTTCGCGATTATAGTATATTTTTTTGTATAATTCGTATTTTCCCTTACTATTTTTTTTCTTCTCTCTCGCCATTCTCATAATCTCTTTTTGTATATCTTCAGGTAAGTTATGAAGACGGTTAGTATCTTTTCCGGCAACATATGCCGCAAATGCTGTAGCAACACTTGGTGATACTGCTCTTGTTGCGGCTCCTGGTGATACTGCTCTTGTTGCGGCTCCTGGTGATACTGCTCTTGCTACTCTTGGTGATACTGCTCTTGTTGCGGCTCTTGGTGATACTGCTCTTGCTACTCTTGGTGATATTCCTGCTGCTCTTGATGATGAACTGGATGATGATTTACTTGGCATCTTCTTCTTATATTCAAAGAAAAAAATAATTTTTTACAATAATTTTAACATAATATATATTATGTTTCAAATCTAACTCCTAAATATTGTCTTCATCTATGACAATTTCCTTAATGTAAGGTGCTAGAATTTTATCTACAATTGAGGACGCAATGAAAGAATATATTAACTATTATAAGAATTATATTTAATTTATAATAAAAAAAGACTAGTTTATATAAAGTATATACCTAATATAGAGGTAATTACATTATTTACTATTATAATAGCTAATGATATTGCTGTATTAACATACATCTCTATATATGGATAATTTTTTGACCTATATAATATTATTAAAACTATTAATATGAAAAAAATTGTTAGCAACATTTCTATAGCAAGATAAAACCTTATTTTATATAAATTAAAATTAACAATCTGTTTTTCTTCATTTTCCAAATAATAATCATGAAATGTACCTGCAAATTCATTTATTTTATCTTTAATAATATTTTGTAGATATTTGTCTGATTTATATTCTTCTTCATTATCATAAGATAATATATTAATAACATTTGTTAAATTTAATATTTTTTTAGCGTTTTTTTCATCATTCTTTTTTTTTTCCAAATTTTTTTTAATATAACCTATTAATAATTTTGCGTTATTATGTAAAGTATCTAATAAATCCTTTGTCTTTGTACTTTCCGGTAATAATATTTTTATTGTATATGAACTTTTTATATCATTATACATATTTTTAATACCAACATTATCTATATTATTGATTAAATCTATTATATAATCTATATTATTTGTATCTATATTTTTTGATGTAAAATCAAAAAATGTAGGATCTACATTATCTACATTATCTACATTTTTATTATAATTATCTATATGTTCTTTAGAAATGTTTTCAAATAGATTTAAATATATATTATTTAATTTATGTATTAAAAATGGATCCTCCCTATTATGTGATATAACATAATGATATATCAAATATATAAATATTTTATATCCTAATATTTTTTGCGAATGTTCGTCATCGCTTTTTATATTACATATATTTTTTAATAATATATTAGTTTTATTATCATTCATAATGTCACCTGGTATTATAAAATTATAATTATTTGTTAATCCGTAATCTATTAAATTTTTGAATTTATCATCAGAATTTGGATATAAATTATTATCTTTATCTAAAAAAATGTTAATGTATAATTTTTTATATGATAAATTTTTTAAATTATCAATAAATACTACAATTTTTTCTTCTTCAATAGATTTAGTATCATTAGTATTATTTAGTAAACTTATAGAATCTGATAAAACAAGATCGGATGTTTGATTTTCACTTTTGTATATATCATATAAATCTTTATATATACTTTTGTTGAATACATATGTGTATATATAACTGTGTAAATAAATATATAAAAATATTAATATTATGATGTAATAAATATATGAATGATTATTATATATTTCTGTAAATATAATTTCGCAAGTATCATTCTTATTACAGAAAGCATTATTAACAACTGTAATAAGTAGATTAAACATATTATATATAAATCCAATAAATAGTAAAATTATTATCAATAATAGTAGTTTAACTATATAATTATAATATACAATAACATTATGAATATATAAATCGGATGAATTTTTATCATAGTCATATTTAACATTATAAGAATTATTTTTGTTTAGATAGCTGAGATTGATAACATATTTTAATAACCTATATTTATATAGATTTTCTAAAATAATATTTTCAGGTTCTTCAGAAGTATTTTCAATAATTATATCATTAATACAATATATCGAAAATAATATATTATTTATAATATTTAATATTAATATAAATAAAAATGATATTACCAGAATAATAATCATTATAAAAACTATTAATATTTTAATATTGTTATTAAAACTATTACAATCAACCATTATATTTAAATATGCTTATATTTGTCTCTTTATTTTATATTTATAAATTAATTATATACTATAAAATTATAATAGGGCACGTAATAAAATAATATATTACTAGTAAATATTTTATATAGGAATTATAAAATAATTTATAATCATAAACAGAATAATCATAGTCACTGTCTTTCTTTTTACTTGAAAACCAAACTTTAATTCTAATCATTAAATATATAAATATTAATATAGCATATGATAAAATAATATTAGTTATAAATATACTTACCATATAATATCTATAATAATTATCATGTATTTCCTTAAAACTTTCTATTGTTTTTGTGAACTTTTTGTTTGCGTCAACATATAATGATTTTATTATATTATCTTGATCATCATTTAAATTTAATATATTTTTTATATTTGTGTTACTATTTACTGTATTTTTAATGGCTTTTATCATATTTTTTAATTCGGGTAATGCGATATTATTACTATGATCATAATTCGCAATAATATCAATATTTTCAAGTAAATTATCTGTTATATTTTTTTTATCATCATTGGTTAAATTATCTGAAAAATTATTGATATTATATATTTTTCTAATATCTTTTGATATATATTGAAATTTTGAGTTTGTCATTATATGATATGTAAAGCATAATTTAAATAAAAATACAGGAGGGTCACCATTAATATATGTTAATGATGATACATACGTGGTAAATAAAGATATATCTTCCTCATTATTTTTATTATCAATATGTTTGTTTAAATAATTTTTATCTAGATTATCTATAATAAAACTCCTTAAATCTTTTTCATTTTCATTTAATTTGTCATTATCATCTTTATCAAATATAAACCAATATAAATATGAAGAGCAATAAATTATACATACTATAATTATTAAAATAATAAAATTATTTATAGCAGAATAATCCTCAATATCATCATAATAATAATTTAAATATCCGTGATTTATATTATTTCTCCAAACAAATCCTATATATGCCAATAATGTTAGTAATATCATGATAAACATTATAATATGCTCAATAACGACACCTTGTATGCTGTACTTTTTATTGTAATAAAATTTATAAAAACTAATATTGGCAATATTAGTTTCTTTGCCAGAAATTATTTTTTTTGATAAATAATTAGAACTATTAAAAAAAACGTGTAATTTAAGTATACATAATATTATAAATATAAATAATAATAAAGACACCGTTGATACTACTATTATATCATAGATTATATCAAACATTCTTATTTAATATTATAAGTTTCTTATATATATATATTATAAAAATAACTAATATTTACTAGATAGCTTTAAATATCCATAGTAGTAAGAATATACTTATTGGATAACTTAATCTTAGTAATAATTCTTGAAAATCTGTTAAAATATTATCATTTATATATTTTGATACATAATATGTTAACATTCTATCTATTGCTATACCAAGAACTATTACTAAAGAAAATAACGCAAGTTTAATAACTTCTGACTTTTTAAGGTTCATTCTATCAAGAAAATTATATTCATTTCTTCTCTTATATGCTTGCTCATTATTTTGAGGTTGCGCCATTTGTTGTTGTGCCATTTGTTGGTTTTGTTGTTGTGCCATTTGCATAGCTAATTGTTGCTGTGCTATTTGCATAGATTGACTTTGTGGAGGAGGTATCATTTGTTTTTCGTCCATCCCATTATTATCATTATTCATCGCTAATTGATGTAATTGCTGACCAGATATTTTAGAAGAATATACACTATCCTTTCTATTATCTACTGTATTATCATTTAATAAGTTATCGCCTCCATATAATAAATTAAGCTCTGTCATTTATATATTTATCTATACTATATATATACAATAATTTATTAGTATAGTATATAAAATAAATTAATTAACAGAATTAACAGAATTAACAGAATTATATAAGCAACCATAATAAAGTTTTATTATAAATACATTATCATGATATACAAACTTATAAATCACATAAATAATTATCTTCTCTTTAAACAGAATATATAATATGAAAAATATAGATTATGAATACCTATTTATATATGTATCTTTAATTTTAGCTGTTAGTATTTTCATAATTATATTATATGGATGTATGTTTGCTAATGTAAAACCAAATACGCAAATATTTGAAAATTTTTTGAATGATGAAATAGATAAAGATTTAAAAAATAAAATTTTAACTATATTAAAAGATTATGAAGATAAAAGTACTATTCCAGAAGAAAATAAACATTTATCAGAATTAATAGATAAAATTAAAAATGATAATATAACAATAACTGATCTTAAATTATTAATTGATATATTAAAAAAATTATCCCAATTAGTTTCTACAAATGATGATAAAGATACTAAAGATACTAAAGATACTAAAGATACTAAAGATACTAAAGATACTAAAGATACTAAGGATACTAAGGATACTAAGGATACTAAGGATACTAAGGATACTAAGGATACTAAGGATACCAAAGATAAAGATACAAAATATACTTAAGACATTAATATATTAAGAATATTTAAGATATTGAGATACTAAGGATACTTAAGATATTTAAGATAATATTAATGCTATCAAATATACCTATGTATATTAATAATTATTAGCATTTTCATTATCTTCATTATCTTCATTATCTTCATTATCTTCATTATCTTCATTATCTTCATTATCTTCATTATCTTCATTATCTATTACATCATTTTGGTTATTGTTTTGATAATAATTTTTAAACTGTTGTAATTTTACACCCCTATCATTATATAGATTTTCTTTTATTTTGTATTCATCAATATTATCTCTTGAAAAATCCTCCTTATTATTGTCATTATCATCATCCGAAGAATCACCTTCCATCTCTTCTTGTTTATATAAATAGTCTATATAATTCATTTTATATGCTGGATTTAGTATAGAATATGTTGGAATATTTTTTTGTATAGGTTCGTAATAAAATATAGCAAATATAATATTGTGATTAATTCCTTTAAAATCGTACAAGGTTCCTCTATTTGTTTCAAATCTTAACGTAAGTCGTGATAGTTTGCCTATTGGGTGAAATTCACGAACAGCTATTTTCGTAATACTTAATTTCTCACTATTAATACCTATACTATCTACACGAAATTTAGCAAGTCCTAGTGTATTTTTTGAATATGATAAAGACCTATATAAATGTTCTTCAATTTCAGGACATCTCATAATAATATATTTATTACCTATAAAATATACAATTCCAGGAGATGTTATTATATGCTTATATTTTTCAGAAGGTACCTTGTTATAATATTTATCATCTATATTGCGTACGCGACTTTCAAACATTTTAATAAGATTATCATCAGTCATATACGATTTTTTGTAAAGATATCTATTATCATTATTCATTGAAGGATATAAATCAAAACCTAAATTTTCAGATAGCGTTGACCTTTTCATATCTAATATAAATGGTGCTTTTGAATATATATCTATTAAATTTGTTAATGATGATGGGTCTGTTGTTTCACCAAAAAATAAATCTAAATTATTTTTTGAATTTAAATCATTAAATTTTGTAATAAATGTTTTAAAATTATAATCTCCTGGTGTCATAGATATTTTTTTAAAAATATCTTTATAATTTATTTCTTTATTATTACCCATATTAATAACCTCTTTATTAACTTCTAAATTCATTTTATACCATACAGGTATAGTATTAATAGCTGCAGATATATTAGCATTTATCGCATTATTATATGTCATATCCGTGTTATATATTTTAAAATCTTTCAAATGTAAATTATTTACACCTGTCCATTTGCCTGTCCATATACCACTATCTACATTATTATTTTCTCCTAAATCAAATTTTTTTCCTATGTATTTCCTTGTATAAAAAATATTAAATATTTTATCCTTATTATCATTAAAACTTATATCTATAATTATATTATTATTTTTATCAAATATATAAATACTCCATATAGTATCTGTTATTGACCAATATAAGTTTATGTAACTATATGATATTGAAAATTCAATATCCTTAATTGTAGTTCCTATTGTAAAAGTTAAAATGTATTTTGATGTATTTGGATTTGTAGTTATATCTGTACTTATTTTTTTAATATCAATACTAATATAATTATACTTATTATTTGACGAATTATCATTCGCAAAATATGTGTGAATATAACTAAAATTAATAATATTAAATGACGTATTAAAAACAGCTATTATTGGACTAAAAATTATATTAAAAGTTATACCTATTGTATTACCTCCTATAGTATTTTCATTATTATATATATTATATATATTTATTGAATTACTTAGTATAGCATATCCAGTTATTGGAGGTGTACCTTCTGTTGATATTATTAGCTCACCATCTATTATTTTAGCATTATCTTTTAGTATTAAATTTGCGTTATTATTTATTTTAATACCATTTGTTATTATTTCATCATCTGTTTCATTCCCAATATAATAAACAAAATCATTGTTATCTACATCAATTGTATACATCGCTCTTGGAATACTAGCATCAATAATTTCTAATCCAATAATGTTTTTAAAAGGAGAACTAAAATTAATAACATAATTGTTGGGATTTGGATACATATTACGATCCCTATCTGAACTATCAATAATAAATGTATATGCTTGTTTAATACTATTAGCTTTCATATAATTAATATCTTCTATTGACATTTCCAATTTACTTATACTAAATAAATTATATAGTTTTCTTAAATATAAATTCTTAATATCTTAATATATTGTTTGCTTTAATTTATTATTATTAGGATATTTATGTTTATTCTTGTTTATCTTGTTGATCTTATCATATATTTTATAAGAATTTTTTAATAAAAAATCAGTTATTTCAGTATCATTATGGTATTTGTATATTTTTAAAAAATTATTTAAATAAACATATAATATTGTTTTAAAGACAATATAGCAATACGAATGTGTCTTTTCTATCCATTTTTTTCCATCTTGTTTTTCTAATATCTTTTTTGCTAAATATATTGAATATTCTTGATCTTTTTTAAGGTTATCTTTAAAATTAGTACCAGTTTCAATAGAATGAAATATTGTATTTAATATACATGCGTAAGTCTCTATTATTGCTTCATTTGGAATTAAATGCATTTTATCATGTATATTAAAGTGTTCTTTCAATCGTTTTATATTTGCTTCTTTCCAGTCATCTTTATGTATAAAAATATTGTGATGTAATAATTCATGTAAAATAACCTTATTATAATCTTCTTTGCGTATTATATAAATGTTGTTTTTATCAGTATAAGTGAACCCACCATTTATATTTATTACATCTATCAAATCATCTTTTTTAGTAGGCATATATCTTCGTTTAGGGTTCATAATGATATAATAATTAAATATATAGTTCCCATTTTTAGATATATCATATATTTTAGATATTAAATATACGCGATACACATTTTTAAATAACTGTATTTTCATATGTTTTGTTAATTTACCTCGCATTATAACATACATATTTAAATCATTGTATGTTATATGATAACAATTAGTACACTGTTGTAAATATTTATACGCGAACTCATAATTTAAATATTTATTAGAAGATGATAATAGTTCATTTTTAAAATTATCAAATAATGAAATAGATGATTTAATAATTTTAAAATCATTTATATTAAAATTATAGTTTGCTTTTATAATTTTGTATATCTTACTAATGCTATCAACATTATATATTTCTTTCATATTACAAAAAATTGCTTACACTCTTTAATTAACACAGATATATATTTATTATTTTTGAGTTTTGAACTTATATGTAATAATTTTATTGAAATTAATTCTGGGTCAGTATATATGCTATCCCCTTTTTTATCTGACCAATATAAAGAACGCTTTGTAAAAGCAGAACAAATAATGGTTTTTATTGAATATGTTATATGTTGATTATTAATATCAATCCCCCATATAGTATTACCATTTTTATATATTATCAAATATTCCCATACATTATTTTTAACATATCTATGTTTATCCTTTAGATATTTATAACAAACAGTTGCTATGTCATAATCAGAACTGTTAAATATACATCTATCTATATATTGTATGATATCATTATCTATATTATCTATATTATCTATATTATCTATATTATCTATATTATCTATATTATCATTACTCATATTTATATATAAATGTTATAATAAATATTATTTATAATAATTTTATATATTTTATATATATAAAATGCTTAAATATATTATAGATAGTGCTAATGTTTGTAATGGTGATAAAAGTGATCAAAAAAAATGCAATAAATCTTTATTAGATAATATAACAAAAAATACTGAGTTTTTGTTATGGAAAAGATGTTTATTTATGACATTTGATGAATATACAAAAAAAATCCATATAAATCCGCATATATATAGCAAAGTTTGGGATAAAGTTGAAGGAGGTAATATAAAAAGCAAAATTGATGAAGAATTAAAAAATATTAAAGGTAAATTAATCCCAGCAAGTTTGAGTATTCCATTGCCTATATATGTTATGTTGGCTAAGATAATAAATGTTGATTCTTTTGAAGGAAATTATGAGATGATTTTATGTATTCCAAATCTATTTAAATATAATGAGGATAGATATACATTTTTCCCTTCATTAGACGCTTTCTCAAAGCAAAATAGATGGATGGAATTAATGACTAGTAGATATTCTAAATATTTACAAATAATTAAAATAGGGATGTTAAAAGACAACAAAAATACAATAATTAAAAAAAACTATTTTAAAAATGATTTAACACAATCATGTTTAAATTTAGGGTGCGTTTCTAATGTACAAGACCGTGTACTAATTCCTGAATATAGTACAGATGAAGCTAGTTTAATATCATCCGCTGCTAATTATCGTTATAAACCTACAAGCTGCCTACGAACTCCTTATTATGAAAAGCATATGTCAAAATTTAATAAGGAAGATAAACTCAAATATGAAAGCCGTGACCCAAATATATTTACTGATAACGCTAATATTGTAGAACATTGTAGTAATGAAAAATCTAAAGATGATAAAGACAAAACATTTGATAAATTTTTATGTACTCAAATTATCAAAGAAAAACTATGTGAAAAAGATAGCAATTTTGCTACAGCTATATGTACTAATAATGGCATTGAACGTAATGATAAAGGTAAGGTCGAAGCTTTATTAGTAGATTTTTATAAAAATAATCTTTCATCTGGAACAAAAGATGCGGATTATTCAGAAGAATATAATATTAATATATTAAAAGAGTTAGCATTTAGAAAAAGTAAATTTCCAGGACCTAATAATATTCAAGAAATAGTTTTTTCTATATTTAATATTGATGAAAAATATTTTGGGGATAATTCATTTTGCTATATGCCATGGGGTAATAAATTACTAATACAAGATTATGTTATCAATGAAGATGATAGTCTTGAGATAGATCGTGTTTCATTAAAATCTTTTAATAATGTGTATGAAATTAAATTTCAACCTGACGGATATTTATATTTATACGAAAATAATAATGTAAAATCAATGATACCAAATCATAGTGGAAGCTTTAAATGCTTTACTAAACGTATCCTTAAATTTGAGAATATGTCTCTTAATATATATGGCTATGATATCCATAATAATAATGATCTTCGTGGATATGTTAAATTAAATAACAAATCTATGTATAAAACACCAGCGAGCATTATCTTATCTAATAATGGCGAATTAATAATATACGATTTAGGAATTAATAATAGAACAAATTAATTTTTTTATATAAAAGGGTTTATATTATTTATTTTTATATATTATATTCTTAATAATAGAATAATAAATATTTATAATGATTAATAATGAATGGGACATAATGGATTTATATTTTAAAGATCATAGATATCCATTCTCTGGACATCATTTAGATAGTTATCGCGAATTTATTAAAAACAAAATACCTTCTATTATTGAATCATATAATCCTATTACTATGATTAAATATGACGATGACAAAGAAGAAGTATTTAAAATAGAAATTTATATAGGTGGTAAAGACGGCACCGAGTTGAATGTTAGCCGACCTATAATATACGAAGATGGGTGTCCAAAATTAATAACACCTTATGATGCACGAATGCGTAATTTAACATATGAAACACATGTATTTGCTGAAGTGTATGTTTGTATCACGTCAAAAGACGATGATAAACAAAATATAGAAACAAAGACTTTTAAAAATGTAGCAATTGGAAGTATTCCTATAATGCTTCATAGTGATATATGTATATTAAAAAATCAAGGTTCAAGTATATTAAGTAAATTAGGCGAATGTCCGTATGATACCGGAGGATATTTTATAATTGATGGTAAAGAAAAAGTAATTATTGCGCAAGAAAAAATAGTTACAAATAAATTATTTGTGTCATCTATAAAAGATGACAAAGATTTTAGTCACAAGGGTATTATTCGGTGTGTCGCAGATAAAGGTAATTTATTACCAACAAATGTTCAATTCCATTTTGTAAGAAATCCAATTATTGTTGAAGGAAACAATACAGAAGAAAATGTTAGCGGTAAATATGCTAATTCAAAAGGTGCTATTTATGTTTCTATACCATCATTTAAAGAAAAGATACCATTATTCATATTATTTAGAGCAATAGGAGTTCAAAGTGATAAAGAAATATGCCAAACTATATTTGGTAAAGGTTATAATGATATAGAACAGAATTATTTTGATAATTTAATAAGACCTAGTATTACTGATTCTAAATATATTAATAACGAAAAAGAATATTATGTTGATACACAAAAAAAAGCAATTGATTATTTAAAATTTCGTGTTCAATATGGAACAATTGAACATGTTAAAATGGTATTATCTAAAGATTTTTTTCCTAATATTAAAGATTTTGAAAATAAAAAAAAGTACTTAGGATATTTAACCTTACAATTTATTAAAACAGCTAAAGGATTACTACCATTGAGTGATCGCGATAGTTATATATATAAAAGAGTTGATATTAGTGGTTTCATGTTAGCAGAATTATTCCAAGAGGCATATATCAAATTAAGAGATAATATAAGAAATATGATAGATAGAGAATATTATCAGACACTTGGAAAAAATAGAAAAAAAGACTTTCATAATTTTATTAATAGTAATAATATTTATAAGATTGTAGATCACCTTATTGTAACACAGACTTTTGCTAAATCTTTGAAAGGGCAATGGGGTCTAATTAATAATAGCGACCCTGAGCTAGGGAAAGTTCAAGATTTATCGCGAATAAGTTATATTGGTTCGCTATCTCATATAAGACGTGTTAATATGCCTATAGATAGAAGTATTAAAGTAACAGAACCGCACAAATTACATTCTCAACAGTGGGGTATTATGTGTCCTTATGAAACGCCTGATGGCGCGTCAATAGGATATTTGAAAAATCTAGCAATCTTAGCAAAAATAACAGCAGGTATTAATGTAGACAATATTACAGAATGTTTAAAAGATATCGGTGTAATACCATTAATAAATAGCAATATTTATAGCAATAAAAATATTACAAATGTATTTGTTAATGGAACCTTATTTGGAATTACAGGCGACCCCCTATTTGTTACCAGATTATTGAAAGCATATCGTCGTAATGGATTAATAAACATATTAATATCTATATCTTTTAATATATCCGCAAATGAATTGCGAATATTTACTGAAGCAGGACGACCATGCCGTCCCCTTTTAATATTAAAATATAATAATAAAAACAAAAAGAATGAGATACAAGCCTATAGTAAAAATGATGATTTAAAAAATTGGTTTGATATGTTAAATGGGACATATTACAATCTTGATAGCAAAGAAAAGAATGATGATTATTACTATATAGACAAATATATAGACCCATTAAAAAAATCAAAAAGAAGAGTTGGTGGTTCTACCTATTTTGATAACAACAATATTTCATATCTTTATGAAAGTATGTTCAATAATAATGCCGCTGACGAAATAGATAATGATAGTGATACATCAGGTGTTGAGATAAAAAAAAGCCATATTACACAAGAATATCCGCATATAAATGATAATAAATTATTAGCAAATATTAAAACTCTTAACTATGATATCAAAGGAGGTAAAAGCGATGATACTAGCAGTAGCGACAGCATAGAAAGTAATAGCAGTAGCGATAGCGATAGTAGTAGTGACAGTAATAGTGACAAAACTGATAATTATTATAGAAATAAATATTCTTCAATATTAAATGAATTAGAAAAATCGTCTGCTTGTATTGAATATCTTGATAGCGAAGAATCAGATACATGTTTAATAGCTATGAATGAAAATGAAATAGGACCTTATCATACGCATATGGAAATACATCCTTCAACTATACTAAGTGTAGTTAGTGGTAATATTCCTATGAGCAATCATAATTCATCAGCGCGTAATGTCTTTCATGCCGCGCAATCTAAACAAGCAATTGGGATATATTCAACAAATTTTAATAAAAGATTTGATACTATGAGTTATATTCTTCATTATCCGCAAAGACCTATTATAAATACTAGAATAGCTCAATATACTTCAAGCGATTATATGGCCAATGGGTATAATACAATAGTTGCTATTATGACATATTCTGGTTTTAATCAAGAAGATAGTATAATGATTAATAAAGCAACAATTGACAGAGGATTAAATTCTCTTTCATATTATAAATCTATTACAGCAACCTCTAAAATTATTTCTCAAAATGAAAAGGTAATATTTGGAAATCCAATTCTTATGCGTGATAAAGGTATTAAAATAAATGGTATTAAAAATAAAAATTACGAGCATTTAGACGCTAATGGATTTATAAAAGAAGGTACTTATGTTCCTGAGGGTCAGGAGGTAATAATTGTTGGGATGATAAATATTAGAGAAGTTATTAAGGAATTAAAGAATGGAGTATTTACAGATGTTAACAAAGAATTAATATATACTGATGTGTCATTATCTACCGATAATTCATTATTTGGGAAAGTTGATAAAGTATATAAATCAGATAAAATAGCAGGCAATGATTCTACTATTTGTAAAGTCCGCTTTTTAAAAATTAAAAAGCCTGAATTTGGTGACAAGCACTGTTCACGCCATGGTCAAAAAGGAGTTATAGGAATGATAATACCTGAAGAAAATATGCCATATACAAAAGATGGTATCCGCCCAGATATTATAATAAATCCACATGCGATACCCTCGCGAATGACAATAGGACATTTAGTTGAGTGTATTTTTGCTAAATTATGCTGTATTGATGGTTTATTAGGAGATGCTAGTGTTTTTATACCTATAGAAAAAGAAACTATATATAATGGATTGAAGCAAAATAATTTTAATAAATATGGTAATGAAATATTATATAATGGATACAATGGAACTCAAATAGATACTGAAATTTTTATCGGCCCTACCTTTTATTTTAGATTGAAGCATATGGTTGCTGAAAAAATAAATTCAAGAGGCGTTGGAAAAGTTGTTGGACTTACAAGACAGCCAACAGAAGGACGGCGCAAAGGTGGTGGATTAAGAATAGGAGAAATGGAACGCGATACTGTTCTAAGTCATGGAATATCAAATTTTATTAAAGAGAGTATGATGGAAAGGTCTGATAAGTTTTGCTGGTGTATATGTAAAAGATGCGGAACATTAGTTTCATTTAATATTAAAGAAAATATTAACAAATGTAGAAATTGTAATAATGACGATGTAGCTGTTATACAAACGCCATATGCTTTTAAACTTTTTATTCAAGAATTAGAAACTATGGGAATACAACCTAGATTAAATACAGAATTCATAGATATGCCAATCGATCAATTAGAATTAGCAAGAGTAATTAATGACGATGACGATGATGATGATGATGATGGAAGTGAAGATAAAAATGATAAAATCGACGATGATATAGATTATGAACTATTTAATTCGCAAGTAGATAATTTTGCTACTAAGAATACAATAATAGATGAAAAAAAATGGGCTGATACATATCATAAAAAATTTGATAAAATTAAAGGCGGAGATAACGATGAAGATGAAGACGATGAAGATAATGAAGATAATGAAGATAATGAAGATAATGAAGATAACGAAGATAACGAAGATAACGATGAAGATAATGAAGATAATGAAGATAACGATGAAGATAATGAAGATAATGAAGATAACGATGAAGATAGTAAAAAAGAAGTTAGTGAAGGAGGAGTAAGTGATGAAGAAGTATACAAAGAGGAAGATGCAGAAGATGATATATATGAGGATGATGATGAAGGTAGTGAAAGATACTTATATGAGGATAAAGGGATTGGAGGTGAAGATATAAATGTAAATAATGTAACAGACGATAGAGTTGACGGTGGTAATATTAGTGAAGAAAAGGCAGAAGATGTTTCCAGCAATATTAAAGAGATTGAAATTATATATTAAGATATCTATTCTTATTAGAAATTAACACATTATAAATATATTATTTAAAATAAATATTATTATTAGAAAATAGATAAATTTAATATAAATGGATGCTATTGAATTTATAATATATACCATATTATTGTTTGTTTTAATTGCTTTTATAGGAGTTCTTGGATATATTATATATGATAATTATACATACAAAAAAGATTTAAAATTAGATCTAAATACTAATTTTAAAGACATTAATTATAATTTTGATTCAACATCAAATATTATAAATAAATTACATGGTAAGCAAACAAATAATTTTAATATAGTAAATGAGAAGGTTGATAATTACAACAAACTA